>Ga0302325_10011241_pt1 | contig 19303 bp, 24 predicted proteins | sample Palsa_T0_2_FD_201948 | JGI IMG/M metagenome (GOLD analysis project Ga0302325, IMG submission 201948) | Peat permafrost microbial communities from Stordalen Mire near Abisko, Sweden - Palsa_T0_2 | ecosystem: Environmental > Terrestrial > Soil > Palsa > Peat permafrost | place: Sweden: Abisko...
ATGCTCTTGGCCCCGGTCTCGTCGCTGCGCCCGATGACCACCAGCACCTGCTTGCGATCGGTCAAGGTGCCCAGGAAACCCTTGGCGCTCTTGGTCGACGGCGTCTGTCCCGACACGAACTCGGTCACGGCATGGATGCGACCGTTACGAGCCCGGTCCGACAGCGCACCGCGCAGCGCGGCGGCGATCATCTTCTTGGGCGTCCGCTGGCTGTAGTCGCGAGGCTGCGGGCCGTGCACGACACCACCACCGGTGAACTGCGGAGCGCGCGTCGAGCCTTGGCGCGCACGACCGGTGCCCTTCTGCCGGTACGGCTTGCGGCCACCACCGCGGACCTCGCCCCGAGTCTTCGTCGAGTGCGTGCCCTGGCGTGCGGCGGCCAACTGGGCCGTCACCACCTGATGCAGCAATGCGACGTTCGCGGGTGCGTCGAACAGCTCTGCCGGAAGCTCAACGGAGCCTTCGGTTTTACCAGCTGGCGACTTGACGTCGATTTTCTGCGCAGCCATTACTTCTCACCTCGCTTGATCGCACTGCGGACCACAACGAGCCCGCCGGTGCGGCCTGGCACGGCGCCCTTGATCAACAGCACGCCATTCTCGGCATCGACCTTGTGCACCAACAGGTTCTGCGTGGTCACCCGGTCGCTACCCATCCGACCGGACATCCGGGTGCCCTTGAACACCCGCGCCGGGGTGGCGCAACCACCAATGGATCCGGGACGACGATGCACCGCCTGCGCGCCGTGGCTGGCGCCCTGCCCCTTGAAGCCGTGTCGCTTCATGGTTCCGGCGAAGCCCTTGCCTTTAGAGGTGCCGGTCACGTCGACATAGGTTCCGGCGTCGAAGATCTCGGCCGTCAACTCTTGGCCGACCTCGTAACCGGCTGCTGCGTCGGCATCCTCGAGACGCAACTCGGCCAGGTGCCGGCGCGGGTTCACACCGGCAGCGGCGTACTGACCGCTCAGCGGCTTGTTGATCTTGCGTGGACTGATTTCGCCGTAGGCCAGTTGCACCGCGCTGTATCCGTCCTGCTCCTGAGTGCGGATACGCGTCACTACGTTCGGCCCGGCTTTGACCACCGTCACCGGAACGACGCGGTTGTTCTCGTCGAACACCTGCGTCATACCGAGCTTGGTGCCCAGAATGCCCTTTCTCGCCATTGCTCGCTGATCTCCTACTGGATGTTGACGTCGACGCTGGCAGGCAGGTCAATGCGCATCAGCGCGTCAACGGTCTTAGGGGTCGGGTCAAGGATGTCGATCAGCCGCTTGTGTGTGCGCATCTCGAAGTGCTCGCGCGAATCCTTGTACTTGTGCGGAGAGCGGATGACGCAATACACGTTCTTCTCAGTCGGCAGCGGCACCGGGCCAACCACACTGGCGCCCGTCCGGACAACTGTTTCGACGATCTTGCGCGCCGAAGCATCAATGGCCTCGTGGTCGTAGGCCTTGAGCCTGATGCGGATCTTCTGTCCCGCCACGCTTTTCCTACCTCTACTCTCCAGGTCCGGACCCGGTGTTCCGCCGGGCACCGAATCGCATGGACACGATCTGGCGTCGCCCGGATATTGCGCCGCTGTTTACCTGTCTTGGTCCACCGGCCCCCGCGGTCGGGTGTGTCGCCCTCACGCAGCCTGGTCCGCGACCGAAATTCGTCGCGCTCCAGATTGGGACCGGAGGCGCCCGTGTGGGCGCCGGTCGTATGCCCTGGCAGGCGCAAACCTGGCTCGAGGCAACCCGAACAGTATGCCCTAGATCCCGGTCACGGCCAAATCCCGCCGGAAGGCCCACCAGCACTTTGTTACTCCACAGTAAGGTAAGCCGCTTTGACGAGCACGACCAGCACCTATGCGGTCTGGCAGCGCCTTGCCGGCCGTCCCGGCGGCAGCCGGCTGTTCTCCATCGCGGCGAACCGCGTCCCGCACTTCGCTCCGGTGCTGCCGCACGTGGTGCGGATGCAACCCGGCCTGGCCGAGGTGCGGGTGCCCAAGTGGTTCTTCGTCCAGCGCGAACCGTTCGGTGTATCTGGTCGCCAGAATTGAGGGGACGGTCGCACGACGATCACCGCTTGGTGCCAGCCGGTGTCGGTGCGCTAAGCGGCCTACGTCCAACGCTCCGAAAGCAGACCGAGAAGGCTGACACGGTTTGATTGGCGGGCAATGCAGCGCCCTCCATCCTGCTGGCTCCGTCGCACCGATGTCGGACCGGGCTTGAGCCCCATCAACCCCGTGTTTGCACGGAGTCAAAAAAATTGTTGCGTCCTCTTGCCTTGCGCGGCGACAGGTGCTATATAAAACCTATGCCACAAGGCATAGATTACTGATGACGCTGACACCAGATTGGAGAGAGTTGAGGTGGCGACCATGTTGATGCGAACAGATCCTTTCCGTGACCTGGATCGCTTCACTGAGCAGGTGTTGGGGACCGCGGCCCGTCCGGCCGTGATGCCGATGGACGCCTGGCGCGAGGGCGAGGAATTCATCGTGGAGTTCGATCTGCCTGGAATCAAGGACGATTCACTGGACCTGGACATCGAGCGAAACGTAGTGACCGTGCGCGCCGAACGTCCCGGCATCGATCCAGGCCGGGAGATGCTGGCTACCGAACGCCCCCGCGGGGTGTTCAGCCGGCAGTTGGTGCTCGGGGAAAACCTCGACACCGAGAAGATCGACGCAACCTACGACGGGGGCGTGCTGCGACTGCGGATCCCGGTGGCTGAAAGGGCAAAGGCTCGCAAAATCGCGATCGGAGGCCGCAACGGTCATACCGTCATCAACGCCTGAACAGCCGGTCGGTCAGGCGAGGGTGGGCAACGATGACCGGCTCGGGTACCGCGGTGGTGCCGGCGGCAAGCGGAATTATCGAGAGTCTGGAATTCGAGATTCTGGATCTTGATCCCGATGTGGCCGCGCTAATCGCCGAGGTCGAAGCCACGTTGTGCGCAGCGCTGACCCCTGCCCGTCGGCCGCCGGCGCCACTAGTCACCGGATCCGACTTCTCGATGCCCGGGCTACTGGTGGCGTCGGCGGTGCGCCGGTCCGCCCTCAGTTGCGCGCCAGTGCACCCCGTGCGGGCCGCCCAACGTGGCCCTCCGACCCGAGAACAACGCGACCAAGGTCAGCTACCCCATGCGAAAGGCAGGTGATGGCATCACAGCAGACATAGCCGAGCGGCCCGCACCCCCGGCCACAAAATAGGTGTAACTCACCTCATCGTGTGAGAACACGCCGATGCCCATCCAGGCGATCCCCGGGGGCGGGCGGCCCGGCCACTTCCACTCACTGACCACCAGTGAATCGCATAGATCACCAGCGGTTTCACCGAATCAGCCAGGTAACGCGAAGGAAGCCCGCCATGATCGAATCCATCGCCGATATCGCTGCAACCGACGACTCGGGACCAGACATCAACGACGCCGACCTCGCCGATTGGATCGAACAACACCAGACAACGCCGCTGCCCGACGACGACTATCCCCGCCAGGTACCTCACCGATACCGACCTACCACGAAGGTCACTATCCGATTGAAAGGCAGATGGCATCACAACAGAGACAGCCGACCTGCCGCCCCCGGATGCACCGCGGATCGCCCCATCCAGCGGAGGACACCAACGCCCCGCGCGGGCTCCTATACCGGGGACGGGCAGTCAGGCCACATAACTGGACTTGCCACATCGACGGGTAGACGGCGATCCACGTTGCCCGATCGGCCCGAGTGTGAGGCAGCCAGCCAATTCACTAACGGTTTTCGTGAACGCCGAATCGCTGTGGTCAAGCCCTAAAGACCGCCCTTCGAAATCGAGCACTCGCGCCGTCAGATATGGAGTCCCGCACAGAGTTCGCGATCATTGTTTGTGCGCGAGGATGGCGATGAGCTGTTCGTCGCGGCGGCCTCGTTCCAGTCTACCGGTGCGCTCGAGCCACACCGCCCGGGCCGACAACACCGGACCGAACGGAATCGATTGCCTGGCAACGACATCGGCGAGCAGCCCGCCAGAGCGTAGAACATCCAGGGAGCGATCGGTCCCGGCGATCTCGGAGTGCACCAAGACCAGGGTCCCGCCGGCGGTCAGCAAGTCGGGTGCGCTGGCGCAGAGCGGGTCGAGCAGCAGGCGGCCGTCTTCCCCGGCATCCCACGCGCGGGCGGGCCCCACGTCGGCACGCAGCGTCACATAGTCGGCGCCGTGCGGGGGTGGGGACGTTGGGCGGGTTGGAAACGACGACGTCGTAAGGCCCATGGTGAAGCGCCTGCAGCAACGACCCGTGACGCACGTCAACTTCGACTCCCCGACGGGCGGCGTTGGCCTGCGCACATCGCACGGCGCGCGGACAGATGTCCCAAGCGGTCACGCTCGACGCGCCTAGCTCGGCAGCCGCGATGGCCGCGATGCCGGTGCCGGTACACAGGTCCATCACGTGACGGCCCCCCACGACGGTGGTTCGCTCCAAGGTGTCAACAAGTAGCTGGGAGTCTTGCTGCGGGACATAGACACCATCAGCCGTCAGCAACGGGTGATCAACGCCGGGCAGGGTGTTCGTCACAACGCCCCTTTCTTTGAGTGCCGACCACACGGAACGGCCGGAGGAGTTAAATTCCGGAAACGGCGCCGTCAAACGGGGTTCCGATGCGCCGGTCAGAGCGGTCGCGCAGCTCTTTCGGGGCGCGCGGTGAATTGGTTACGTCCGGTGGAGGCTGGGACACGTCCCGTTGCGCGGTGTGGGTACCCCACGCTCATGGGTCGTCAGTAAGAGCCGCATCTGCGCCGTGGATTCGAATGGCCGGCACCGGGAGCCCGCATTCTGCACTCGATCGGGACGTGGCCGGCGGTCATCGACGACAAGACTGTGGTGCACAGCTGCGTGCCCGGTGAGGAGCTCGTCTTGCTGGCGAAGGTCAGGCCGTCGGCGACAGCGCGAATCACGCTGCGGCTGAACGACCTTCGGGATGAGCGGTGCCCGCTGACGATGACCGAAGTCGCCGCGAGCCGCCCGCTGAGTTGGGTGCCTGACAGTGTCCAGTTGCCCGGAGTGGTGCCGAGGAACCGGGAGTGCGCGATGCGGTTGGCCATCGGAGCCGGACGAGAGTGACTTGGCCGCCGCGGCCATTCGGGCGACATCTGCCGACTCGGGGTTCGATCGACGCCCGATGCGACAACAGGAACCCTCCACGCCGTCGTGGCGGGTTCCTGTTGCCTACTCGATCAGCCGGCCATGAATTCGTGGTAGGCCGACTCAAGGTTCGGCGGCAGCGCCGTCACATTGCACTGTCGCTCAGTGTCGCCGATCGGCGTCAGAATGCCGCGCAGGTCGTAGTACTCGTGAGGGTGCGAGGTGAAATAGCTACGGAGGTCGGACGCCGCCTGCGGACGAGGCTGCCCGTAGGCGGCCATGACCACCTGGTTGGCGTCGGGGTGCGCGGACAGGTACTGCTGCGCCGATCCGGTCGCCGAGGAGACGGTGGCATTCACACCGTCGGGACTGCAGTCAGGGGCCGCCACCGCCGACGGCGCAGCGGCGATCCCCATTGCCAATCCCGCGAGCAGACACCCGACGCCAAGACCGGCTATGCGTCGACGCGCAACGATACTGTTCATTTTCATATGAGTGTTGTCCTTCGAATCGAACTGGACTTCGAGCCGGGAACGCTGCTTGTCCCTGATTCAAAAGTACCCGAGCAGAACAGCTGATTAAGTCACGACGAACGCGTGGAAGGACGCAATGTTGTTCCCCCGCAGAGTATCTGCGACCGTCGAGCTCATTTATGTGAGGTGGACGACAAATCCCTACGCATTTTAATGAGAGCTCTCAGAAACGCGAACGATCTCTCACTAAGTGCCTAACAAATTGTGACCGATCCGTGACCCGCTGGCCGAACTCTGGCCGCGGGGGTGTGCAGCGATCACGCTGCCCGGCCGGCGGTGTCTGGTTTACGCGACAGCTTTGAGCGACGCGTTGATCGCCAATACCTGTGCATCGTGCAAAATCAGATCGCATGGACTCTTCGGACCCAGACCTCAGGCACGACCTCGCTCTACGAATGGCCGAACTCGCACGCACGATGACCGCCCCCCGCACGCTTGAGCAGATTCTTGAGGGTGTGACCACGGCCGCCGTGCAATTAGTACCGGGAGCAGACGCTGCAGGAGTGCTACTCGTCAAAAAGGGAGGGGATTTTGAGTCGCTGGCAGATACCAACGGTGTGGTTGGACGTCTCGACAAGCTCCAGCACGACTTCGGCGAAGGACCCTGCGCTCAGGCGGCTATCAAGGAAACAGTTGTGCGCAGCGATGATCTGCGTCGCGAATCGCGGTGGCCGCGGTATGCGCCCGCAGCGGTGAAACTCGGGGTGCTCAGTGGACTCTCCTTCAAGCTGTACACCGCAGACCGCACCGCCGGCGCGCTGAACTTATTCGGGTTCCGGCCCGAAGCGTGGGACACCGACGCCGAGACCACCGGTGCTGTGCTTGCTGCGCACGCTGCGGCTGCGATTCTGGCCAGCCGTCAGGGAGAGCAGCTGCAAACCGCGCTATCGACACGAGACCGCATCGGTCAAGCCAAAGGCATCATCATGGAACGCTACGGCGTCGACGAAGTCCGCGCCTTCGACATGCTGCGCGCCATATCGCAAGAAAGCCAAACTAAACTTGCGGACGTTGCTCAACGGGTCATAGACACCCGCGACAACACGTAAATCCTGACCGCAGAATTCACCGTTCAGATGCCGACGGACGGGATGCCTCGATGTTTTTCTACGCGAGCATCGCGAGCGGACCCGGTTTATGGGCCGCGCTCGGCAGACGTGAGACTGTAATCCCGCGGAATTCTGCTCGCTGACCCCGTGGCGCGTGTCTTTCTGCGCCACACCGGTTCCGATGAGCGGCCCAAGGTGACAAACCCGCTGCACTCGAGCGCAGTCCGGTCCACATCACGGCAGAGACTCGTCGCGCGCGTTGCCGCTGACGGCGCGCTCTCGGTGTCAGTGGACCTGCGGGTCCGGTGGGTTGTCCGCTGCACGACCTGTGAAGGCGTCACGTATGTGGTCGACGGTCGCCGCGACCATACCCATCGTCTTGAGCACCGTGGGGTTGGGCGGAGTGCCAGGGTGCGGACGGGTGGGTGCGATCTTCTTGGCCCGCTCGAGCTTCGCACCGAGCTTATCCAGGTGCTCCCGACTCACCGCGGCTTCAAACCGCGGAAACACGACATCTTGCTCGTAGGCGATGTGGTCGCGGCCCGCCTTGACGAAATGCTGGAGCGCCTCGTGGTACTCGGCTTCACCAGGCTTGCCATCCACCAGACGCTGCAGCAGCTTTCTGCCGTCCTGCTCTTGCTTTATCGCTTCGTCAGCGAGTGCGTCTCCCTCTTCGAGAGCGTCGCGGACGGCGGGCCAGAAGAACTGCTCCTCGATAGCCTCATGCTGCGACTCGGCGATCACCAAATTGGTCACCATCGTCTCCAAGCCGCTGATGTCGGCACCGGATCCCGAGGGTGCCTCATCGAGCACCTCCAACATGCCCAGCACGCTTTTGTGGTCCTGACGAAGGAATGTCAAGGCGTCCATAGTTTTGCCTTTCCGACGGCTCTTGAGGTCGGCGCCGAACAATTCGACGCCGACCAACAGCAAGGGCAATTATGTTGTGGGAAGGTGCTGTTCGTGAGTGAAAGGTTTGTCACCGTCGACGTCGGGCGAACCAGTCGGGTTCTGCTCGGCGCCTGTGTTCTGGCGAATCGCCGTGCCTAGCCATTGCTCTTCGGGCTTCTCGACGTAGTCCCACTGCATGCCCTCGGGCCACGGGCCCTGACCTTCATTCCACGGTCCGCGCACCGATCCCTCGCCGTTGGACATGTTGAACGCGACATTCTGGAATCGCGGGTCGCCCGGAAGCTTGCCCGGAGGGAAGTTCACCGGCAACTCGTTGAGTGCGGCGGTGAACTGCTGGTAGTGGGCTACCTCGCGAGTCATCAAGAACGTCAACGAATCCTGCACGCTGGGGTCGTCGGTGAATTGCTTGAGGTACTCATAGACCACTTTCGCCCGCGACTCCGCCGCGAGGTTGCTGCGCAGATCCACGGCCGGGTCGCCGTTGGAGCTGATGAACGTACTCGTCCAGGGGTTGCCTGCCGAGTCCTTGACGTCGGGTCCGCCGCCACTGAGTGTCAAGAACAATGGACTGACCGCGACCTGGTGGATGGCCTGTTCGCGACCGTCCGGTGAGGCCACCGCCGGCATCCAGTCACACTTCTGGTTGGCCACCTTGAGATCGTCGTTGAGCCCGTCGAGCAACATCGTGATCATCGAACCCACCATCTCGAGGTGACTGAGTTCCTCGGTGGCGATGTCCATGAAGAGGTCATACATCTTGGGGTTCTTCTCCCGCAGCACGAAAGCCTGGGTGAAGTACTGCAACGCAGCGGTCAGTTCGCCGTTGGCGCCGCCGAACTGCTCCAACATCAGCGATGCAAAACGCGGATCAGGCTGGCTGACGCGAACCTCGAATTGAAGACTCTTGTTATGGACGAACATTGCGCCTCCCAGGCGACATGAGAAAGGTGGCTAGCGAGAAAACCAGAGACAGTCGAACCAGGGGCTGAGGTTCGTCCGGTGAACGCGACGGCAAAGGCTAGAGTTCGCGAATCGCATCCGGAGCGTACCCACGCGTGTGAAGGCTAAACGTGTCGAACTCTCATCGGCGAGTTCGATTGCACCGCATGGATATTCAGTAGGTGGTTTCCGACAGACCAAGGGTGTCGCCCGCAGCTACACCAGTCGCTGGGCAACACGGGTCAGTTACCAACCGTAACGATGGCGGCGAATCCTGAGCGGTCCTTCCGACGTCCAGCTAGGACTTCGTCTGCATTCGGGCCAGCATGTCGCGGGCGACGTCGCGCAGTTTCGCGTTGCGTTCATGGGATTCGTCCCTGAGTCTGGCGAACGCCTCAGGCGGATCGCAGCCATGTATCGCTATCAGAGCGCCTTTGGCCATGTCGATCTCGGAACGAGAGGAAAGTGCTTTTTCGAGCTGCGTGACGGTTTCGCGGGCCTTCTGCCAACGGCTGGCATTGCTGATCGCTTGACCGGCGGCAACGCTATACAGACGCATGAGTTCGGCGTCGAACGGATCGAACGCGGTTGACGTGTAGCTGTATATGTTGAGCGAACCGGCGAGTTCCTGCTCACCGTCCACGCCTGCGATCACCAGCGGGACCGACAAACTTGCGCGGATTCCTACCTGCTGTGCGGCCTCAACGAATTCCGGCCATCGTTTCTGTTCTCCGTCCATGACCGCTCGCAGCGGCGTGCGCGTCAATGCAGCCTCCAGGCACGGCCCCAGGCCCGAAGCGTATTGCTGCTCGTCGAGCACCAGCGCCTGCTCATCGGTGCAGGCCACGGTGCGGACATCGGGCCACGACAGCACAGTGATGCTTACGATGTCGGCAAGCGGGATCGCGGCGACGGCCGTCTCGGCGACCCGCTTCGCGACAACGTCTAGATGCTCTTCGGCAGCGAACAGGTCTCGCAGACCCTCGACCGCCTCTGCTGTGGTAACTAGCCTGGCCAGTGGTGCAGACAACTCAGCACTCATGATTGGTGCCCTTCAAAGCATGCGATTACCGCTGCTACGGACACACCCTCACTCCACCCTATGCCTGTAACCACAGCGGCGTCGCTCAGCACCGCCAGTTTCCATAGCGGATGTGGTAGCTGCCGACATATTGCAGTCGGCAGCACCACTCCGGTCACAGCGTCAAATGATCTGCGCGACTGGAACTCACAGTCACTCCGCAGGCGGCCCGAAAAGCTGGAGGTCGTTGCCTTCGGAATCCTTGAACGACGCGATGCGCCCCCAGGAGTGCGAGCTGACCTCATCGACGAACTCGACGCCCGCTTCCGTTAAACGCGCGACCTCGTTGTAGAGATCACCATCGGGTTGAAACGTGAGGACTGCTCCTCCGGTGCCGCCCTTATGCGTCGCTTCGCGAGCGTTCAAGCCGATCGTGACGCCGTCGGCGTCCAACTCCGACCATTCCTCACCTTCGCTCTTCACCGAGAGTCCCAGAGTTTGGCCGTAGAACCGGACCGCACGATTCATGTCTTCGACCGGTAGCCAGACCGTCGCAACTCCACTTGCCATGATTTCTCCTTGAATTCGTTGTTCGACTCTGCGCGGTTACCCGCAATCGGACCGCTCACACCAGACAACCGCAGCGTTTTTGCATCGATTGAGGTGTGGGCGGCAGGCAACGCGGGTAACCGACGTCAACGAAACCAGGCCTGCAGAGGCCGCCGAACGGAGCAACGTCGTGACAATTTTTGACCAAGCCAAGCGCAAGGCCAGTCAGCTGGTCGAAAAAGTGAAAGACAAGGCGGAATCGCACGATACGCGTGAGTCCGACGTACGTTCGGACCCTCATGTCGCAAACTCCCGCGAAGGCAAATACGGCGAAGTCGGCAGATATGTGGGGCGCACGTTTCCCGACACGCCTTTCGATGTCGGACAAAGCGGCGCAGAAGCGCGCAGCGAAGAGAAGCGGCACCGCGTGCAACGTGAGCAAGCCGGTAGCCGATCACCCGATAGCACTCCGTCGCCGGGCACGGATTAGCCAATCTCATTGTGATGCAACGAAGCTGCGATCCCACTACGCCACCCGCCCGTCGATCGCACTGTTCGATTTGACCAAGCCGAAAGGACGCACGCATGGCCGTACGTCAGAACCCGACCGATCACGCTCGCACAACGCACCAACGCGCGGGAGAGTGGTTCAAGAATTCTCGCGACGCGTTGGGACTCGTGCTGCTTGCGGTGGGCGTGCTCGCGATGGTGATCTGTCTGGCCGCTGCCGCCCACGGGAACACGGGACGGGCGGTCCTACTGGGAAGCATCGCCATCGTCACGGGCAGTGCCGGCATAGCATGGCTGCTCATCGAGGGTCGTCGCGTCGGCAGAGTTGAAGCAAGGCGGTGGGCCAAGCGCGGCCGGCGAGGCTCGAACGACCATTCTGGAACCGCATAGGTTCGAGTTCAGCAACGCCTCATGCAGCAGGATGTAGCGCCAGAAAGTCTGGCACTCAACGGATCAGCCGAATGCCCAGCGCACCGGTCTCGAGTCGCGGACCCCCTTGAAGGGATTGGCGATTCTCCGATCAATTACGGATCCCAACCATGCCGCCAGCGGGTCACAGGTGTCCTAGACTTGGCGACGCCGCGCAAAGCACCGCCTGGCGGCACGGGACGAGGATCGGTGAGTCGCTTGAACCAACGCGACAGTGGCCGCGGCCGGCGCACTCTGACCGCAGGTGCTGTCACGGACCAGACGCAACCTCGGTACACGGTGCGGGGCGCCGCGCATCGACTGGGGGTGCCCACGGCAACGCTTCGCAGTTGGAGCCAGCGCTACGGTGTGGGGCCGCTCGGGCACGCACCGGGGCGGCATCGCCTCTATACCGAGACCGACATCACCGCCCTTCGACACATGAGCGAGTTGATCGCTGAGGGCGTCAACCCACGCAGCGCCGCGACCGCGGCGATGCGAGCGCTCATCCCGGAGCCGGCGCAAGCAACAGCGCTGCTGGCTGCACTGTTTGCTCTGGAAGAGCTCACCGCGGCGCGTCTCATCGAACGTCACCTCGGTCACTACGGGGTGCTTGAGACGTGGGACTCATTGATAAGGCCTGCCTTTGCCGAAATTGCGAGTCAGCAAGCGAGCGGTGAGCGCTGCATCGACGTCGAGCACCTGCTGTCCTGGACGGTGATGAGCTGTCTACAGCGTGTACCTATGGCGCCGATCGATACAACCGAGACTGCAATTTTGGCGTGCGCCGAGGATGACCGCCACACGCTGGCCCTGGAGGCGGTTCGTGCCGCGTTGTCCGAACGCGGTCACGCCGCAGTGATGTTGGGCGCTTCGGTCCCGTGCGCGGCAATCATCGATGCCATCACCCGTCGAGGGAAACCGATCACCGTGTTGCTATGGGCCCAGACCGAGCGAACCGCCGACGTGGCCGCCGTGAGGGCGGTCCGCAAGAAACGCACTCGGGTGCTGGTCGCCGGTCCAGGTTGGGATTCTGTGCGCTTGCCGGCGGCGGTGGCTCATCTGCACTCCCTCAATGACGCCGTCGAACGCTTGACAAGCCCTGACTAGCGATCAGTTCTCTTGCTCGGCTGCGTAGTTCGACAACTCGATGAGGTTACCGTCAGGGTCACGCACGTAGACGCTATTGATCGCTCCTCGTGCGCCGGTGCGCTTTACTGGTCCTTCAACGACCGCTATTCCCGCGGCAGTCAGTTCGGCCGCCACCGCCGCAACGGGCTCCTCGACGATCAGGCACAGGTCGGTGCTACCGGGCGTAGGCCGATCAGCCTTCGGCTCGAATTCCTGGCCGTGCTGATGCAGATTGATCTTGGATGCGCCGAATCGCAACGCTTTGCGCCCCGCGCCAAATGTGAGCTGTTCCATACCAAGTACCCGGGTGTAGAACCTCACGGTGGCGTCCAGATCGGAGACGGTCAGAACCAGATGATCCAGCCGGTCGATGTTCATAGATACCTTCCTTTGCGGTCGGACTCGACGCGATGAGTAACTCTATTCTGCGACAGTAACTTTCAGCATCTCCAGCACTATCGAGTGCTCGAAGGCGACCTACACCGTTCTTCGCGCCTTCACGGCGTGAATGTCGCCGTCGGAAATGAGCGGTGTTGGTTGCTTAGGTGCGGCAAGATTTAGCCCGTGCGACCACTTAAGCTTCCGCCCAACACGCTCATCACGTCGCGCACACTTCCGGCTAGGCAGCTAGTCGGCGTCGTCGGCCTGTTCGTCGTCACCGACGAGCATCCGGACGAAAGCGGCACGTTGACACTCAAGAAGACCGCCCGACTAGTCAAGAGCGACAGCGTAAATCCCGTCGATAAGACGGTGACGTTCGATTTTTGGGACGGACGCGAACCCCTCGTCGTCGCAGAGGAAGTTCTGATCGAATCCCTCATCGTCACGGCGCCGAACTGACGCCGCCGGTGCATCGCGGCCCCGCTTGGTGATGTGGGACACCAGGCCGCACTGCTAGATCGGCGTAATCGGTCCTATGCCCCGCAGTCGGCGCTGTTGACGGCGGAGCCACCGACCAGCTTGCAGAACGGAAAGTTCTGGTCACCGCCACCCACGGAAAACAGCATTCCGCTGCCGCTATCTACAAGCTGCATGTTGACGTAGCTGCCGACTTGCTTCGCGCCGCCAGTCACATTGCCGGAGGCAGTGGGATCGCTGGTCGACACGAAAGTCATCCGGAAGTTCACCGTGCCGTAGTTGGAGGTCTCGGTGCCGCTACCGTCAGCATTCACGACGACATGCTCCCCATGAGCACCCCAGTTGCCGACGTAGGGACCACCAGCTTGGGCGAAAGGGCTTGGAGGCAGGCCTGGTTATTGCAGGGCTCTGCATTAGTCATCGGGGCGCAAGCGATGGCCGCGACTGCCACCAAGCCTGCAGTCAGCAGCTTCCACATCGTGTGCTAACCGCCTCTTGTCTCGGTTGGCCCCCAGGGTGAACCGAAAGTACACCCAACGGCAGGTCTAGGGCAGAGAAGAACGAATTCATCTCATGGTTGGCCAGATCCCCCACACGTAGCGAAGCGATCTGCCTGAGGCGATGTATTGCAGCCGCAGTGCTCAACTTGCTCTGATTTCCACCGGGTCGTTCGGGTTGAAGTAGCGCTCCGTGCCGTCGGTGAACGTCACGGTGCACACCTCGGGTAGGAAACTGCCATCGTGCGGGTGCAACTCGCAGACAACCCTGCTTCTCACCCGCTTCCACGCGTCGTCGCCCTCACCGAGCTCGCGGAACAAGTAGCCGGGAGCGCGGTTGGTGAGGTCCACCGCCCGCATACGTAGCGCTCGGCTTGATGGTGAGGACACACACGCAATTCTGCCTGCCGCAAGGTGAACTCTGCCTGTACGCAGGTAAACAGATCGCTGACAAGCCCCAGGGCAGGCCGCGCCGACGTCGAACTGCTGATGCCCTCCCTACGTCGACGACATGCTCACCGCGTATTTCACGGTCCACTCAACTCTGTGATGTAGTCGCCGACGGTTCGCGGTGGACGCCGAAGAATTGCCTGCAGCACAAGGGAATTGCCGCCGTGGAAGCCGTGCCGATCGTAGTCGGCGAACATGGCTGCGAGACCCGGCTCCCCGGAAGCCGCATCGGCGCCGGCCGGTAGGTCTTCGGCATGCAGGGCCGTGCCGGCCGCCTGACTCATCAACTCCGCGATCTCGACGCGATCGACCATTCCGCCTGCGGCGAGTTCGAACGTGCCGTAGGACAGGCGGGAATCGGTGCAGGCGACTGCGGCGACCTCCGCCACGTCGCGGTAGTCGACGTAACTCATTTTCGAGTGCTTCGACCACGGCGCGACCACGGCACCGGTGCTCAGGGCGTCGCGGTAAGTGTCGGCCAGCGCTTGAACGTACATAGCGGGTTGCAACACGGTGAAATCCAGCTCAGAGGCGTAGAGCGCCTCCTCGATCGGTCGAGTGCCGACATGGTTCGGCAAGTCGAGCGAGGGGTGGTAGACCCCGTTGTATACGACCTTGCCGACTGCGGCTGCTGTTGCGGCGCTGACCATGATCAGACCCATCTGGGTGGCGTCGGGATGAAAAGCCGGGGTGAGCAGGAAGACGCCGTCGACGCCGTCCAGGGCCGCTTCGACGCTGCTGCGGTCGGCAAGGTCCACCTCGACGGTATCGTTGACACCCTGAGCACGGACGGCGTCGATCTTGGTGGCGTCGTGAATTACGGCCCGAACTTCGATGCCGCGTTGGATCAGCTCCGGCACGACGAGACCGCCGTACTTGCCGGTCGCTCCGCAAGCGAGAACCTTCAAGATCGCTCACCGTCCTCGTCGTCATTTTCTTGTTGGGCTTTTCCCAGAAACGCGAGTACCAAACAACGCTTCAGCGGCGAGTGTTGCCGGCTAACTCGGCTCGGCCACCTGGGCCTGCCACCGCGCGCGGCGTTGGTCGTCGGTCTGCTCCCACCACGGCGGCGAACCACGTTCCCCTAAAGCAACTTTCGCAGCCTGTACCCCCGCTCGGGCGACTTGCTCCTGTGCTGTTCCCTTGGCGCGGCGTACCTCTCGGCGCCACGCCATCAATATTCCGACGAGCTCGGTACGACGGTCCTCGGGAATCGACGGGTCGGTAGCACGCCACCGGCGACCATCGATGATGAAGTAGCGGCCGTCGTCGGTAGTCGCCGGTCCGCTCACCAGGTGATGGTATTCCCGCTAAGCGTCCTGAAGGAACAGCGCCGCGAGTGACGAGCCTGAACCGTGAGAAGTCCCGAGTGACGCGTCTATTGCATGAGTCACAGTTGTCGGCAATAGGGCCACGCCGGCCTGCCTGGTCACGACTAGGTGATGGAGATACCTGCGTCGAGAGCAAACCCTCTGACCAGATGCTGGTGGCAATCGCTCGCGGCCTTCGCCTCACCCTCGACGAGCGTGATGATCTGTTTCGCTTGCCTGGTCACAATGCGCCGATGCGGTTGCGTACCGACCACGTCAGCCCGGGGATGATGCGGGTGCTCGATCGCCTCGATGACACGCCGGCGCAGATCATCACCGAACTGGGCGAGATCCTGGTGCAGACCCGGCTGGCCAGGGCGCTGCTCGGGGACCCTTCGCACTACCGGGGCAAGGCACGAAGCGTTATCTACCGGTGGTTCACCGATCGAGAGGCACGCCGCATCTACCCCGAGGACGACCACCCGATGCACAGCCGCGCCTTTGCCGCAGACTTGCGTAGCGCAGTGACGCGCGATGGTCCCACATCGCGCAGCGGATCTGGTCAGAGACCTACAGGACAAGAGTCCGGAATTCGAAATGATCTGGGAGGCAAACGAAGTCGGTGCCGTCCGCAAAGACTTCAAGCGCATCGTGCACCCCGAGGTCGGGATCTTGGAGCTGCACTGTCAAATGCTGCTGGACTTCGACCAGTCACAGGCGCTGCTGGTGTTCACCGCGATTCCTGGTAGCGAGAGTTACGGAAAGCTACAACTTCTCTCGGTGATCGGGGATCAGCGCGCCAGCCCCAGCTAATCCGCGATGCCGCCGAAAGGCGCGGCATGCAAACCTTCACGCAAAACTGACAGCCAGACGCTCCCGCACGACGACCGACCCGCGGCATGCTGGTCAGCGTGCTTGGCTCGGTAACGTCGGCGGTCGCAATGAGCAACAACGTTGCTCTGTGGCTGGCCGTCGAGCCGGCGCACCTGCCCCATTACGGTCACACCGCTGGCATTGTCGGCTCTGTGATCATCCGTTCCCTCATCGCGCCGATGGCAGGGGCTTCGTTCCTCTGGTCGAGGCGGGGATAGCCAAAGATCCTTGCTGCATTCAGGTCAGAACATATTGGTCAAATACAGTTCCAGAGACTGGAATACGCTCTCGAGAAGTCCGCTCCCGGCGGCCCCGTGCTCGAACACTGCACTCAACCAGGCGTCGGCGTTATTGAAGGTGTCGGGGATGTCGACAAGTGTGAGGTCGCCCTGGGTTGTCGTGGTCGCGAGAGCGAGCTCTTCCGGTGTCAACCCTAAGTACTCCACATGCTGGAGGAACAGGCCCTCGATCGTTCCCAGCAGACCTCCGGATTCGAAGTCCGGTTGGAACTGGGCGACCCCGTCGCCGTCCAGCGAGTAGATCGTCGTGGGGTAGATATCGTCCGGCGTCACATTGCCGAGGACGGCGCCAAAGCCGAGATCGTTGACAATCGTGTTCGTCAGAGTGGTGCCGAATAGCGAGTCCAGGTCTGGAACCAGATTGGGCCATATGCCGGTGTCCGCGAGGGAGGGGTCGCCGATGAACACGAAGTGCAGGTCGGCGCTGGGGATGCTGTCCCCGTGGGCCATGCTGTACTCGTTGATCTGGGTCATCGCGATCGACTCGGCGGTGGCGCTCTGCGAGTATCCGAAGATCGTCAGCGGGTGGTCGGCGTCGAAAGCGTTTGGGTTCGCGTTGAATTCGTTCTCCACGGCGAGCGTTACGTCGTCCGCGGCCGTGAGGCTACTCGGGCCTTGTTGAATCAGTTCGGGCGTCGTCAGCACCTGCAGAGGCGCGGCGCACGGGTCAGTCCCAGTCATGTCGCAGACCGTCGAGTAGGTCGCGCCATCGTCGAAACCGAGCGCATGCAGATACACATTCTCGGCGGCCTGCGCGAAAGCAAGCGACGGCGTCGGCTCGGTGGTCCCGCCAAGGATGATCGCCGTGTCGCTGCCAGCTAGCGTGTCGTCGGCGTGGGCGACTTGGGCGGACAGTGCGCTGGCCACCCCACCGAGCAACCCGACGGTCGCGAGCATCTTGTATCGGTTCACCGCTGCACTCCTCCACACGCCCGCACTGTGATCTGCGTCATCGCATCTTCTTACCGGAAGTTAACCTTTGGCTCAAGGCACTCTCAGGTCGCGTATCCAGCGATAGCAAGGGTGATGCACTGCTGGACGGCGCTCGGCGACCGCTGGCTAGCTGGTGATCTCAGCCAGTTCGCGCGCCGTTGCATCGAATGCGCGCAGCGTGTCCAACAGGATGTGCGGGTCGTGGGAGTGCTGGGTGGACAACTTGGCGGCGACCACCTCGGCGGCGCGGTTGACGTAGATCACCTGACCACACATGCCCTGGCACAACACGACGTTGTTGCCTGGGTAGGGAAACCACACTTGGTTGCGGTACATCCCGCCAGGCATTCGGGTGTCGTCGGGGCTGGCGGCGAACGCCTGCCGCGAGTCTGCGCCGCCGTCGAGCGTGTCGGCGATCCATGCCTCCGGCACCACTTGCTGGCCGGTCAACGAGACACCGTCGCGCAAGAACAGCGACCCGAACCGGATCATGTCACGAAGGCAGGCGCTGATGCCGCCGTTGAATAGTCCGGTGCCGGCCGTGTCCACGCCGATGGTGGCATCGCATTGAGCGCCGATGCGACTCCACAGCAGGTCCGACATCAACTCGGGCATCCGCTTGCCACCTACGACCTCGCAGATCCAGCCGAGTACATCGGTCTCGCACGAGCGATATTCGAACGGGCCGCCGTGAGCCGCTTTCCGGCGCAAGGTCAGCAAAAAGTCACACAACGAGGCGGGGCCGTCCGGACTGCTCCTGGGTGCCCAGCCCATCGACTCATCGAGGAGGTGGATCTCCGCGGTCGGGTGGAGGTAATTGTCGGAGAAGGCGATTCCCGACCGCATGTCCAGCAGGTGCCGCACCGTCGCACCGGCGTAGCCGCAATTCGCCAGGGCGGGAACGTAAGTCGTGACCGGCGACTCGGGCTCGATCGCACCGGCGCCGTGCAGCGCGCCGACGACGGCTGCCACCAGCGATTTGCTCACCGAGAACAGCAGGTGCCGGGTCTGTGCCCCCAATCCGTCGAGGTACTCCTCGGCCACCATCGACCCGCGGTAGGAGACGGCCCACCCATCGGTGGCGGTGGTGGCCATCACCGCGCCAACAGTGGTCGCCGACCCGTCGGTTCTGGTCACAGGGATGTCAGCCACCGGCGCGCTCGCTGCGGGCAATGCCGCGGCCGGCGCGGATCCGCGCGAGATCACCGCGCTAGGCACGAAATCTTCGACGTGCTGAAATGACCACTGCGAGTAGGGCTCCGACAGCCAGTTCTCCAGTGAGATGCCGGCCGGGAGGGTCACGCTCGTGCGACGAGCCGCGAGACGATCGGCGCGGCCGGCGCCAGGGGTGTTGAAACGAACTTCGCCTTCATGCCCTTGACCCAGCGCTGGCAGCGTTCGGTGAGGTGGTAGTCGTCGCTCTGCAGGTGTCCGCGGGTGACGAGCACGCCGAGTTGGGCGCCCTCAGAGCGTAAGTCGCCCGGCGCTGCGACCCGCATGTAGAAGGCCTCGGAACCGTCGAGCAGCGTGGCCCAGTCGTTGGCGGGCCGCGCGAAGGAGCAGCGGCCGTCTTCGTTGATGCGCCATACACCGGTGCGTGGCGTCGCGGTGAAAAACTCGATCTCTGTTGAGGTCTCGTTGAGTATCACCTGGCTCCAGACCTCGTCCTCGTCATAGCCCCGCTCCCAGCGCGCATTGATCTCAGCGACGTCGACCTCGTACTCCACGTCCATGTACTCGAGCAGGTGAAAAAGGAACAGCGGCATGTCGGCGTAGGCCTCGGTCGTCAGGTTCGTCATCGGGCTCGCACCGGACAGGCGCGGGTTCACTTCGCCCAGGTAGAGCTCGTCGGAATCCAGGTCATGCAGCAGATCCACTTCGAAGTCGCCGCGGGACCCCTCGCGGCTCAAGATGTCGCCC
>Ga0302325_10011242_pt1 | contig 19302 bp, 15 predicted proteins | sample Palsa_T0_2_FD_201948 | JGI IMG/M metagenome (GOLD analysis project Ga0302325, IMG submission 201948) | Peat permafrost microbial communities from Stordalen Mire near Abisko, Sweden - Palsa_T0_2 | ecosystem: Environmental > Terrestrial > Soil > Palsa > Peat permafrost | place: Sweden: Abisko...
CAAGAGCTGTTGATGTGCACGATGTGCAGCGGTGCTCCCGTCATCGCAGCCGCTCCAATTACTTCGCTGATCGACTCAATCGAGGAGCCGGGATCGGCCACCCCCCCACTCCGCACATGGGTATAGACCGGCAGTCTCCGCTCGGCCGCCAGACGGAACATGTCAATCACCTCAAGCCGCGTTGCTCCCGGCGTGTACTCAATGCCCATCCCCACAGCCAAGCCTCCGGCGTCAAGCTCGGCACGCAGTCGCTCCCTCATCGCTTCGATCTGCTCCGGCGTGGCAGGCTGATCGGTCGCCGGTCCGCTCTTGGGCAAAATCTCAGGAGATCCACTCTGGCTTCCGATCACTTCAGCCGGTAGCGGTGCACCAAACACCGCGGCCCGCGCCGCCACATGGCTCGCCGACGTGCCGTAATGGATCAGCGACCGACCCTCTTTAGATTTCAAGAACTGGGCAACGTCAGGCGCACCGATCTCCAGCTCCAACGCGGCAGTTACACCGTCGAGCGCTTTGACACGCTGGCTGGCCATATCTTGGCCGTGCTCGTGCAGGTCAATGAATCCGGGAGCGACCACCAGCCCGCTGGCATGGACGACACGCCGTCCGCTCAGCGCGTCGGACGAGATGCGGACAATCTTTCCGTCGCGGATGCCCACGTTGCGCACGGCATCCAAGCCGGTCTCCGGATCGATGACGCGTCCGCCATCAAGGACCAGATCGAACTGTTGCGCTGACACAATGGGGGTTGATAACAGCAGAAGAAAGAGGGCGAAAATCAGCTTGCGCATGGTTGCTCCGTTTGACCAGCGATGATATCAAGACGGAGCTCCATCTTGGAGCTTGCCGCCCATTGCGAGCGGATGACGGGCAACTGTCCTGATCTTGTCAGGCAAGGGCTGCCGATCTTAACCGGGAATTGTTTCGCCGCCTCCCCCCGAAAAAAGCACGGGCAACTCGGTGGGTCATTCCCATTGCTGCAGGGTAGCGCTCCCTCAATATCCCAGGCGCTTATCCACAATGTTCTTCAGCGGTTCGCCCTTCTCAAACCTGCGATACTGCTCTAGAAAGAAGAGCATCGCCTGATCCTGCCAGTCGGCGGTGTGATCCGCGCAGTGCGGCGACAACAAGACATTCTCGAGTTTGTACAGCGGATGTCCCGCCGGCAGCGGTTCGTGCTCAAACACATCTAACCCCGCTCCTTTGATTCGCTTGGCCGCTAGCGCAAGCAGCAGTGCCGACTCGTCAATGACCGGCCCGCGTCCCACGTTGATCACGACCGCCGTCGGCTTCATCACCGCGAACTCCGCGTCGCTGATCATGTGCCGCGTCTCCTCGGTCAATGGGGCCGTCGCCACAATGTAGTCGGAGAGCGCGATCATCTCCCTCCGTTCCTCGGGCTTGTAGAAGTGCTCCACCAGCGGATCAATCGATCCAGGAACATGCCGCTTCGTCGCGAGCACGCGCATGCTCATGGCATGCACGCGGCTCGCCACGGCTCGGCCAATGTCGCCATAGCCCAAAATTCCAACCGTCTGTCCACCTATCTCTTGCACGTCGAACGGCTCCCAGACAGATGCCGCCTGGTTGCGGATCATCCGCCGGAAATCCTTCGCGAAATACAAAATCGCTGCCAGCACAAACTCCCCGAGCGACGCGCTGAACACGCCTCGACCGTTGCTTAGCAGGACTGGGCTCTCCACGAGTTCCGGAAACAAAAGGTTGTCCAGTCCCGCGGCCCGGGAGTGTACCCAGCGCACCTTCCCGCAAATCAGGAACAATTCGCGCAGCAACTCGCGCGAACCCGACCACTGCAGAATCACCGTCGCGTTCTTCCCTGCCTGGGCGCACGCGGCAGCCTGCTCGCATACTGTGTGCGGCAGCCCATTCAGCATGGCAAACTGCGGATCGTCTCCCGACGCCAGCACCAACACCGGATTCTCTTTCCCCATATCCAATATCCTGCCACGTCTTGTCCTAAACGTCGGCCAGAAGTGTCAAAACATCCTCGCTCTCTGTGGGAAGGCGGGACGATTGGACGATTAGGGCATGATAGCGTCCTTGGTCGTTCACTACTTCGGTTTGACACGCCCGCAACAAGTTTTGGGGGCAATTATCCGTGTTGGCCGATGTTTTGCTCAAGTGGATTGCCGCCACGAAATGTGGCAAATGACATTCCTGGCCCTGGCACGTTTTCCAGGACGGATCGTTTGCCGGTGCCAAGTCAGCATTCGATGCGTGCCTTGGTTAGTCTGAGTTGTCTCTCTGGACCGTGTTCCGATCTCGCTTTTGCCATGCCGGACGGTGGATAATGTCATCGTCCTATACCGACATGACCTCCTCTCACACCACCGCAACGTCGCGCCGGGTCCGATTCGATGCGTTTGAGTTTGACGTGGACACTGGGGAACTGCGGAAAGGTGGACTTCGGCTGCTGCTGCAGCCACAGCCGGCGACTCTGCTCAGAGTGCTGCTTTCTGCTCCCGGTGAACTGGTCCGTCGCGAGCGCATCCGGCAGGCGCTGTGGGGCGACGATACGACGGTGGATTTCGAACTGGGGATGAATCGCTGCGTCCGCCAACTGCGGGCCGCCCTGCTGGATGACCGGGGAACGCCGCGCTATATAGAAACACTGGCCCGCCGCGGATATCGATTTATCGCTCCGGTTGCGGCGCAGCCGGATCCGCTGGTTCCCACCGAAACGGAGCGACCCTCCACTGCCACTCCCACTCCGTCCACCGCCCCAGAACCGCTGCCCTCGATCGCGGTTCTTCCTTTCGCCAATCTGAGCGGCAATCTGGAAGATGACTACTTTAGCGACGGCCTCACCGAGGACATCATCAACGGGCTGGCGCAGATCGGCGGGTTGAGAGTCATATCGCGAACTTCGGCGTTCGCTTTCAAAGGAAAAAACGAGGACATACGCCAGATCGCCGAGACGCTGGGAGTGAGCCTGGTGCTGGAGGGTAGCGTACGCCGTGCCGGGGGCCGCATGCGCATTACATCGCAGCTCATCCGCGCTGCCGACGGTGTTCATCTTTCATCGAAGCGCTACGACACCGAACTGAACGACATTTTCGAGACCCAGGATGAGATTTCCATCGATATTGCCACCCAACTCAAGGTGCGCCTGGTTCTCCGGCCCCACCCAACCACCAATCTCGGCGCCTATGAAGCATTCTTGGAAGGCCGCTATCACTGGCACAAGTTCAGTCCGGCTGGCTTTGTGAAGGCGCTGGAATGCTACAACCGGGCGGTGGCCATTGACCCCGATTATGGGCCCGCGTATACGGGCATCGCGGAGTTCTACTTCGGTCTTTGCCTGGACTACGCCTCTGTGGCCCAACCGGCACTGATGATGGCGATGACTGCGGCCCAGCGCGGGGTGGAGTTGAACGAGATCGACGGGGAGGCGCACGCCGCTCTGGCTTACATCACTATCGTCAAGAACTGGGACTGGGAAACGGGGCGCCAGCACTTGCTTCGCGCTCTTGAGCTAAATCCGAGCAGCCACGTGGTCCGGTTCAGCGATGCCTTCTGGCGGCTGCTCCCGTATGGCCGCAAGGCCGAGGCGCTCGCGCAGGTGGACCGGGCGGTGGAAGAGGATCCATTGCTCGCGCTGGGTCAAAGCTTTCGTGCAGCGGCACTGCTCTACAGCAATGAGTTTGAGGCTGCTGAAAAAGCCGCCCTGCGTTCCCTGGAACTGGACCCGTACGGTCCCAACGCACTCCAGATTCTTGCCTTCAGCTACGCCTTCCGCGGCCGCCATGATGAAGCCCTGGTCCGTGCAAATCAGCTTTCGAAGGTCCATCCCAACTCCTATACGACCCTCAACACCCTCGGTGCTGCGTATGCTCTGGCAGAGAATCGTGCTGCCGCATATGCGGTGATTGACGAGATGAAGAGCCGACCCGACTGCGTCCAGACCTGTGCTACCGGTCCGGCCTTCATCTATGCGCTTCTGGGCGACAAGGACGACGCGTTCGAGTGGCTGGGGCGTGCCATCGATTTCCGGGATCATCGCGTGGCCTGGGTGAACTGCCATCCGTGCGCGACCTCTTTAAGGGCCGACCCTCGCTTCCAGGACCTGCTGCGCAGGATCAACCTCGTTGTCCCTGCCGCCTGAATTTCGAGCTGTGCCGCATGCTCATCTCAGAGATAAGCCAATTGTTTTCAATCATCTGCACGCGCATAAATTGAGCAGAAACAGTTCATGGTCCGCGCATGGCTTTATCGCCCGCCGTAGCACAAAGTGAGATTGAGCAGCGGGGCCGGAGACAAAAAGAGGCCTCCTGCAGGAGAGGAAACCCTGCCATGCTTGCCTTAGCCGTGGTCCCCTACGGAAACGCACCCTCCTGGTGCTTCCTTTTCACTGAACTGAGTGTGTTCGTACTTACGATCGGCTGCTTGATCCACGCGTGGAAGCGCCGCAACGGAGCCCTCGCCTATCTGCTCGGCGGCATGATATTCGGATCTTTGGTGGAATATCTCGAAGTCCTCAGCGGCAGTTATACCTATGGCCGATTCTGTCTGATGCTCGGCCACGCGCCTCTGAATATTCCTCTCTTCGTCGGCTGTGCCTGGGCCATCATTCTGTACACGGCGCGGCTGTTCAGCGACGCGGCTGGGCTGCCCGTCTTCGCCGCTGCCGCGCTCGACGCCCTTCTGGCCCTCAATCTCGACATGAGCATTGATACGGTGGCCTACCGGATGCATTTCTGGAACTGGGACTGGAGTGGCACAGGCCGGAATCCATTGACCGCCGATTGGTTCGGAATTCCTTATGGGAATTTCGTCGGATGGATTACGGTGGTTTTCTGCTACTCGATCATCAGCCGGCTCTTGGAACGGTGGTTGCTGTGCGAACGGCGAACCGCAATCCGCGTCTGGAGCATTCCCGCACTCGCGACGATCCTTTCACTTGGGGTCCTGTTCTCTTCGGAAATATTCCTGTTTCCACCGCTTAACCATCTCGGCATAAAATCCGGGCCTCGCTTGGTCATCTTCACCGTCTTGCTGCTGGTTGTTACCCTGCGCCGATGGAGCCAGCGCCGCCCATTGGCCGGGGAAATGCACCCGCTCGCGAGATGGGTTCCTGGGTGGTTTCACTTCTTCTTTGTGTACTGCTTCTTCGCCATCGGGTTCTATCGCGAGAACAAATGGATGACGATCGCCACGTGCCTCAATCTTCTGATCGGAACTGCGGTTCATTTCGCCCCGGTGCGGTCACGGTTGGGAAGCCCCGAGCCAGAGGCTGATAATCAATCTGCGATTGCATTCAACGCACTGCGTGCTCAGCCATAGGAGCAAAATGATCGTGCTTTGGACAGCAACGCGATCAGGCCAAAAAACCTAGAAACAAGCGGAAAGAGAAAACTGTTTGCCGAAGCTGGAAACGTGCAATCGCGCAACAGCATATGCCATGGCAGCATTGAATGATCGTCCGTTGGCAGAATTGATTGCATTCAACTTCCACCAGGTTAGGTGCGGCCGAAGTCGTCAACGCAATTTAGACCGTAAGAAATGAGACGTCGTACACCGTTGGCTGAAAAGAGGCCGGAGCACGCACAATGGAATCTATGCCTTGTTTTGCTTGGAAAACCGGCCCTTCAATCGCCATTTTTCGCTCGCTGTGGTATCGCAAAGGCCTATACCGATCTCTCCGTCGAATCATTTACTCATGGTCTTCTCTGGCTTTTGCGCTTGCGCGGGCTTAAGGGCGATTGGGCGTGAGTCCGGAAGGATTCTCGGCGACATCGGCGGGCGAGAATTCCTCGAGCCTTCAATCCTGCGAAATCTCCAGGAACATACCGTGCTTCTCCAGAATTGTTCGAACCTCTGCTTCGAGCGTTCGCTCATCGCTGTTGGATGGACGATACCAGCGGCCCAGGACAAACTTCGATCCCGGAGGGAACTGAGTAATCTTTGCCTCGAAAAGTTTGAGCGAACGGGTGCCATACTGCGCCACACCGATAGAATCGGCAGCTATGCCAACCGATGGCATCGCCAAGTCAGGAAAATGCAATTGGTAAGGGGCAACCGCCCCGTCGGCATCATTTTTGAGCTGCTTGCACATGGACTCTCCGACGCACTCTTTCAATACGCGCCCGATGAGCTTCGGATCGGCGAACCATCCCTGACCCCTGATCAAAGCACTACCAAGTTCTTCGCCAATGATCGAATTATCAAAGGTCTTATCCCAATCATTGCCCCGATGGTCCAGCAGATTCTCCTTTCCCTCGTACGCCGCCGTCCATTCTAAGTAGCGCCGCCAAAGCGGACCCTCGTCTTCCTTCCTGCCGTAAGAAGTTAGGTATTGGAGTGCATCCCGCACAGTCTCAGGCTCGGTACTGTTGAGATTTTCCACTGCCTGATCGTTCAGTACCGGGGACGTCGTCAGTTCCGAAATGAGTCGCAGCAGTTGGCCGCTGCATTCTCCCGGGAATTCCTGCCTCAATCTCTGTCGGGCGAGATTGGGATCGAAGCGAACCAGGTAGGCCAAGGCCACGATATGTGCATCGCAAGGATAGTTGCTCTTTTCGCCCAGTTTCGCGATCATCAGGCTTGTCATGGCTCCCGTGCCAAAACGGACAAGCAGGGACCCGAGCGCCCGCTCGCGCAACTGACTTGTGGTATCGAGGAGCGCTTGGGCCCAGAGCGGCTCAAACTGCGGAAATTGTTCCTCAGGCAGAAAGCCGATCGTCTGCGCGGCAAGTGAGGGAGTGGCGGAGCCGATCTGCGCCACAATCTCGCGATGCGCGCCCTCGGGGTCAAGCTCATACCAGCGCTTGAGGGCGAGGCCCTTCAGTTGTTGCCGGTCATAAACCCAAACTTCGAGGTCGCTATCGCTCTGCACCGGCAGGCGGGCAAGAGTCTGCAAAATGGGGAGAAACTCCGACGACCTGAGCCTGTCCCACTCGTTGCGCAGATCGTCCGTCTGGCTGCGGCTATCCAGATCGAGAAAGGAGAGCTTCAGCAGCGAAGCCATCCGCTGCTTCACTTCCGGAGTCGAGATGTTTCGTCCATAGCCGAGCAGGGTTTGCACTGTCTGCGCCCTCGCCGCCGGCTCTTTCTTCGTGACGTCCGAGAAGATAGCCGACCAGATAACCGGGTTGATGGCCTCGCGTTGCTTGCGAATGCTCTCTTTCTCCGAGCCTGGAGCTACATGCAGGAATGACAAGGTAGAGAAGAACCACTGCGTGATGGGGAAATCCGGCTGTTCGATTCTCTTGTTCATCGAGGCGATGGCGATCTCGCGCATAGTGGGCGGCAAACCCATCAGCCCCATGCTGCACTGGTCCGCGAAGTTGTACTTTTCGTCTCGAAGCCGGTAAGTCATCTCATCGATGGCCGCCGGAGTCGCGAGGTACTTGAGGTCGGCTCTTGCGCTCTCAAATAGCTCGCCCCGGCGTTCCCATTGCGACTGGCTGGATTCGCCTGGCTGGGCCTGCGGGGCCGGCTGGTCGAGCAAGTCCAGATTCGACTGGATCGATTTGATTTTTTCGTTTTGCCATTCTGGCGTCGCCGGCACGATTTTTAGCGTGATCGTCTTTGAAAGTGAATAGTGCACTGCGCCCTGGATCTTGGAAACGCAAAAACTGGTGACTTTTATTGTGTAATCGCCCGGCTGATCAAAACGGATCCATTCATTCAGATCAAGCGATGCTTCAACCGGTTTGGACTTCTGCAAGGGCGGCCAACTCCAGCCGTGCCCCGTTCGGATGAGATCCTGCCTGAAGTACATCTCCAAAGGGTCGGACCATCCAGCGGCGGGGCTCACGACCTCGAATCGATTGCAGTCGAACTCGTCGCCGCGCCCGCGAACCAGCGGCGCAATCAGATAGTCGGTGTCGTTTGGGCTGCTGAAGGTAAGCTTGAGTGGGATGCGTTCGCCGATGTGAAACGTGCTTTGCCCGTTTGTGGCTTGAAAACTCAGAGTAGCTTGTTGCGCGTTCAGGTGCAAGGCTGCAAGCGTTAGAGCCGCACAGAGCGAGTGAAGATAAAGAAATATCCTTATCTTGCGCATATTCAGATAACTTCCTGAATCAATCTTTGTATGGAAAGTATACATTGCATTGCAGACGAGAATGGCGGTTCCCCGTTTCGACGGCGTTGAGCGCGGCGAAAAATCTTCGATGGATAGTTGAAAAGTCAAGAATGGCATTGAGCATTGACCCGCGTCCTCGACCACACGCGAGTCGTTACTTCCCACATGCCCGTTTCTTGAAGGTTCTTCGAATGGGGGACTACCCCAATATGGAAGGCGCCGCTTCGTCCATGATTTCTGGGACGATGTCCACAGGAAATCTCACCGACCTAGCTATAAAGCAGAGGCGATGGGCTTCACTGTGAAGGGCGAGAGCTTTGGTTCGATCATTGCCGGCAGAAATCTTTACCGTCGGTTTCAACACCACTCGGACGAACTCTCCCGCATCGTCATCGTGCTCTTCCATCACTCCAAAAGCTGCGTCACAGTACTCAAGAACAGTCACTTGGTGCGTCGAGCAAAGATGCAGGTACCAGAGCATGTGGCAGGAGGAAAGACTGGCGACCAAAAGCTCTTCCGGATTGTAGCGGGTTTGATCGCCACGAAAGCTAGGATCGCTTGAGCCTTGAATCCGCGGCTTGCCCTTAGCAGTGATGGTGTGATCGCGACGATAGCCCCGGTAAGTCTTCGTGCCTTCACCGTCGTTGCCTGTCCAATCAATCCGAACCTCATAGGTGTGATGTTTCATGCTTTTGCTCCTCATGGTTGGCGGCTCCTCTATTCATGATGCGGCTGGCGATCGACGGGCCCCTGTTCGCGCGCCCACGCCTCGGAAACCGCTCGCGCCTTGGCTATGTCGTCGACGACAAGGATCAACTGGTGATCGTGATCACTGTAGAGCACCTCAATGTTGACGCCAGCCGCGGCCATCCGTCGCGAGATCTGGCCAAGCTGGCCCGGCTGAGGTTGATTCAGTCTTTGGACGAGCACGTCCCGCACTTCCAGGACCTGAATTCCTGTCGCCTCCAGAGCGCTGCAGGCCGCGGCCTCATCTTCGACCAGGAAGTGTGCCAAACCTTGCCCGTCGAAAACCCACGCGCCCCCACCCTCAATGCTCACCCCGGCCCGGCCCAGGGCCTCCCCCATTTCAGCCAATGCACCGGACCTGTTCTCAAGTACAATCGCCAGATCTTTCATGGCATCTCCTCCCACTGGATTGCAAAGACCTGCGTTTCCACCCTGCTCTTCACTCCATTATCTCTTCGATCTGTTCCAGCGAAATCGCATTGGAACCACCACGGCTGTAAAGGTGCCCGGTGATCTTTACCCGTTTGCCGACCAATGGCAAAAGCTTTTGGCGAACGTCGACATCGGGCATTTCAGCGGAGATCGGGTGGTATACCTGCTCATCCTTTGTCAAAACCACCAATGGTGAGCCCCCGCGCACGCAGGCTTCGACACATCCGTTGGGTAGCGGCTTTATGACCTCGTGAAACCGGTGCACGCAACCACTATCTCGCACATAACCGACAATCGTCGTGCTGCTCGGAGTCTCTTTCTGTGTTGGCCCTTGCACGAATGCCATGGCAACGGCGAGAAGGACTAGAGGGACTCCTGTTATTGCGTTCATCGATTCTCCTTGGAACGTGTGGCGATGGATCGCCAGCATCTGCAGCAAGACTAGCGCCGAGCGCTGCAGCTATGTTTAAATGTGTATCGAACTATGGATGCTAATTCAATTACGCGCATTGCCGGCCTTATTGGCGAAGCGGGACGTATCCAAATGCTTACCGCTCTGCTGGACGGCAACGGCCATCCCGCTTCGGAGTTGGCTATGGCAGCGGCGGTGTCTCCGCAGACGGCGAGCTCGCATCTCTCCAAACTTCTCTCGGGCGGCCTTGTCGTTTCTGCGCGCAGTGGGCGGCAGCGACTTTTCCGTCTCAAGAACATTGATGTTGCAGTGGCCATTGAGGCGTTGGGCGCGCTTGCTCAACACTCGGAAACTCCCGCTATCCCTGAACTGCGTTTTGCCCGGACGTGCTATGACCACCTCGCGGGTGTGCTTGCGATTGCGCTGCGAAACGAGCTCCTGAGGAGCGGGGTGCTACGCCAGCAGGAAAACTCGTTCACAGTGACGCCTAAGGGCGAAAACTTTCTGCGTACTTTCGAAATTGATGCCGACTCACTGCGGAGACTGCGTCGTTGCTTTGCTCACAAGTGTCTCGACTGGACAGAGCGCCACCACCACATCGGAGGCGCCGTCGGAGCTGCGTTACTTTCCCGCTTTCTTGAGAAGAAATGGCTGGCCCGGATGCGCGGTACGCGAGCCGTTCGCTTGACGCACGCGGGAGAGCGTGGACTTGAACATGTTTTCGGCATCCGATGCACAGCCCTTCGAGCCCGCCCCGCCATTATCCCCGAGTGATATCCGACTTGGACACCATTCCGGGCCAAAAGTCGGCATGGAGGAAATGTGGCGGCGTTGCATGTTGCGACAGCCCAGATTTCAGCGAAGCTCGGTTCTGGCTCGTAACACTCTATCTGCTGCGGCAGGGTGTGTTGTCGAGAGTTATGTCTATGCGTAACGTCAGGAATCCCCGAGTTTACTCGGGGAGCATCAATTCTTGAGATTGTCTTGCGCACCGTCGCGAATGAGTTTGCGACGCTCCTCGGTATCGGACCATGACGACGCCGGCGCCGCATGAGAATCCAGCAGAGCCAACGCCTTTTCGGCGGTTTGCCGTGCCAAATCTTTCTCTCCGTCCGCCAAGTACGCATCGGAGAGACTATCGTATGCGTCGGCCGAGTCCGGATAGGCAGTGGCGACGAGCTTCATGATCTCGACTCCTAACTTGGTCTCGCCCACGGCCATATGGTTGTAGCCCATGATGGTGACGACAACCTCCGGGAACAACTGCGCTTTGGGATCTCTGTGCCGCGCGTCCGCCAGTTGCTCCGAGACCTGAGTCACGCCTCCAGGGAGCTCGATTTGGTTGAGGATTGACGCAGACGCCAAAGGCTCCGCTGGAGCGTGGCCTGGTGTCTTGATCAGGGTAGTCACAAACCAATCGACGATGATGCCGGGCAGCTCAGGATGAGTCTTGAACAGGTCGGTTCCGTGGCTTCCGGCGGCGATAGTTCCGGTGTCTTCAACACCCTTCCAAGCAGCCTTCTCACCCGCGTAGTGTACGAACCGCTTGCCTGGGCTGGAGCTGACGCCGTAGATCCATTCCATCACTTCTTCTGTGGGCGGGTCTTCATCCTCATCGGCCACCACGAACAGCCCGGGCAGTTGCGATGCCTGCCGCAGGAATTGCTGGCCGGGCAAAAAGGTTTCTCCGGAAAGCAACACCAGCGATTTCACCGCAGTGGAATGGCGGCGCGCCGTTAAAACCGAGTTATCGACACCGAGTAAGCCGGACCCTCCTAGGCCGATGACGTCGCCGTTGACTTCCGGCTGCGAAGTCAAGTATTCCCACGCTGCATCAATGTCATCCGCCCATATCTTCTTTACAGGTGTGTCCTCACGCGGCCACTTCTGATGCTTGCCGCCGCTTTCGCCAAATCCGCGCATATCGAGGGTTAGCGTGTTGATTCCAGCCGCCGCCAGCTGCCCAGCGAGATCGTCCCACGACTGTCGCGTCCGGTTGCCCTGATGCAGCAACAACACCCCGGGACCTCGTTTTGCCGCGGCAAAGTAGCTGGCTTTCAGCATGGTGCCGTCGGACGCCTTCAGGTCAACTACCCGCGGAGCGAAAGGCTGCTGCACCTGTTGTGCCTGAGACGGGCGCGATGCCGGCGGCACCAGGTTGTTGGCGCGATAGTAGACCACAAGCTGGCCGTAGTGCTCGGCGCTGTGCTCTATGGCGGACGTCCAGATAGAGGAGTTGTGGGCCAGCCGGTTCCCGAAGAATTTCGATGTTTTGTCCAGCCCCACGTCGCCCTGCCGTTGAATCACGTTCGCTCCGTTCGCCACGGCCTCTTGCACGAACTTCAACACGTCGGCCTTGGTTTTGAAAACCTCTCGCGAAGGATTGTCGCCCTCGCCGAAGTCGGGCCCTAGGTTTGATCCGGAAACCCTGCGTATCAGAACGTAATCGAGAGCGGCAGCGTGGAGAAGATTTTCTGCAAAGGTGCGCTGGTCTTTCTGCAGCTTGAAGTCGTACTTGTCTTCGGGAAAATCCTGGGCCATCGCGATGAGTTTGTTCCCGATCTCGTTCCACATGTCCAGCGTCTCGTCAGTTCGGGAACGCGCCGGACGCGGAGCTTGATTCTGCGATTGGCACGGGCTGTAAAGACTGGTCCCGACGACGGCAAGCAGAATCACTCCAACGACAGCAAGCGAAGACCGTGTCATCGTGAATCCCTCCGTTGCATGGCAATAAACCTGCGAAATATACCGCCCAAGCGAGATAGGACGCCGTCGTTAACCGACCGGCAAACGCGGCGAGTTCATGCTTCGCGAAGGGCAAGCATCGGATCTACCTTGGTGGCGCGCCAGGCCGGAATGTAGCTGGCCAGTACGGCGATTACAAACAAAAGCAGAGGCACGGCCAAAAACACAACCGGATCATGCGGGCGAACGCCGTAGAGCTGACTCGCCATCATTGAGGCGGTGGATACGGAAACGATGACGCCCGCAATGATTCCGATGATCGAGAGAACGACGCCCCTGGTTACGATCAGCTTGAGGATGTCGATTCGCTGGGCGCCTAATGCCATTCGGAGTCCGATTTCACGCGACCGCTGGCCGACCATATAGGCCAGCACGCCGTAGATTCCGATCGAGGCCAATAGCAGCGCCACGCCGGCAAATCCACCCACCAGTCGGGCGGAAAAACGCCGCGAAGCAAGCGACCTGTCGAGCAATTCGTTCATGGAAGCGACATCGTAGACCGGCAAGGTCGGATCGACGCTCTGGACCTGATGGCGAATCTGTGGCTCGAGAGCGCTGGTCGCCAGCGAGGTCCGCAACGCGACGCTGAAGTCCCGGAAGACGTAGCCCTCTGCCGGATCAAATTCCTGATAGATGGAAACATAGATGTGAGGCACCCCATCGACGTCCAGCCCATCTTGCTTGATGTCCTTCACAATACCCACGATCGTCATCCATGCCCCCGTCCCCATCCGAAGCCGCCGCCCGAGCGGATCGCGGTCCGGCCAATAGCGGCGCGCAGTGGACTCATCGATAATCGCGACCCGCGGTTTGCCGTCCTCATCGGCTTCGGTAAAAAAGCGGCCGCGGACGAGCGGAGCCTGCATCACCTTGAAGTAATCGGGGCTCACCAAGAAGTCCTTCGCACGTAAATCGTCCCCGGAATTGGACGGACGATCTTCGATACCCAGGGCGAAGGTAAAGCCGACATCAGCGGCAGGCAGATTCGAGACGAATCCGGCAAGCTCAACACCTGGGATCGCACACAACCGGTGCCCCAGTTCCTGGTAGAAAGCACTTTGTTTGACAATCGTGCGATAGGGGTCCTCGCTCGGATTGCTGGGGAACGGCAGATTGACTTTTGCGGTGACAACTTGCGTGGGATTAAAACCAGGATTTTCTTTGAGCAAGTCTCGAAATGTCCTGAGCAACAGGCCGGCTCCGATCATCAGAATCACCGCAATAGCCATTTCCGCGACAACCAGCGAGTTCCGCAAGCGGTCAGTTTTGACGCCGTAGCCGGAGCCCCGACTGCCTTCTCGAGTTGCCACCGAGAGGTCGGCTCTGGTGGAGTGCATGGTGGGAGCAAGTCCAAACAGCAGGCCAGTGAGAAGCGAGATCAGCAGAGCAAACGCCAGCACGGGCCAGTCGACGCTCACTTCACTCAGCCGGGGAATACTCGACGGAATAAAACGCGGCATGAATTTCAGCGTGGCAACTGCTAAGGCAATCCCGGCGGCCCCGCCCATGAGAGAGAGAAGAAGCGATTCAGTCAGCATCTGACGCGCGATGCGGCCACGGCTCGCCCCCATCGCAGAACGCACCGCCATCTCCTGCTGCCGCCCTGATGCGCGCGCTAAGAGGAGATTCGCGATATTCAACGACACAATGAAAACGAGCAGAATGACTGCAGCCTGCAATACCAGCAGCATCGGTCGAATGCTGCCCACCAAAGCTTCCTGCAGGGGCTGAATCTCGATCGTCCATTTGTTCTCGGGCGGATAATCCGTAGGAAAATCGTGGCGTATCTCGACAGCCATGGCCGTGAGCCGCGCCTGCGCTTGCTGGAGCGTCATGCCTGGCTTCAGACGTCCCATGGCCGAAGGGAAGGCCCGGGCGCTACGCGTTGGCTCGGGATCGGAAGCGGCGGTGAATCCGGAGGCAAGCCATATTTCAATGTCGTGGGAATGCGTTGGACCGGGATTACGGAAATCAGGGGGAAGAACACCGACAACTGTGTAGGGATCGTTGTCGAGACGGATGGTGTGGCCGAGAACATTTGGATGGGCGGCGAAGTTGCGGCGCCAAAGGCTATCGCTGATGACGACAGAGGGTGCGAACCCTGGGGTAAAGTCCGGTGGACCAAACAACTTTCCAATTTGGGGAGTCGCGCCCAGCATGGAAAAGTAGTTGGGACTGGAAACGAGCATCTCGAGACGTTCCGGCCGGGAGCCTCCGGTTAAATTCACGCTGCCACGCTCAGTGCCGGTCACATATTCGAACACTCCCGCCCGATTTCTGAGATCCTCCAATTCGGGCACAGAGTACAAAACACGATGCAACCCAGTCCCTGGGTTATTAAAGAAAATCTTGACCAAGCGGTCGGGTTCGAGAAACGGGAGAGAGCGCAGCAGCACCGCATTCACGATGCTGAAAATCGAGGTGTTGGCTCCGACTCCCAAAGCCAGCGTTAAAATAGCAACCGCGGCAAAACCTGGATTCTTGCGCAACAATCTCAATCCGTGACGTATGTCCGATCCTAGTTCACCCCACCAGCGCACGCCCACCGATGCCCGCATGGCATCTTTGTGAGACTCGATTCCGCCGAATTCAATTCGCGCCCGCCGCATGGCTTCTTGCTGGGAAAGGCCTTGGCGAACCAGGTCCGCAGCGTAGCTCTCAAGGTGGAAACGCACCTCCGTCTCCATTTCACTTTCGAGCCTTTGCCCTTTAGCGATCCACTTCAACCAGGAGCGGAATCGAGTGAGATTCATATCTCCTCCGGAGTAGTCCGCAGAATAGTGGCGATCAACGATGCCATGCGGTTCCATTTTTCGGTTTCGGAATGGAGTTGGCGCCGCCCGGTTGCGGTCAGGCTATAGAACTTTGCTTTGCGGTTGTTGTCCGATTCCCCCCACTCGCTGGCGATCCAGCCCTGATGTTCCAGCCGATAGAGCGCTGGATATAACGAGCCTTGCTGGATCTCCAGTTGTTGGCCAGAGATCTGCTGAATGCGCAGCAAAACCCCGTAGCCATGGAGCGGGCCAAGCGAGACAGCTTTGAGGATCAGCATGTCCAGCGTGCCTTGCAGCAAATCAATCTGTTTGCCCACGATCTCTCCTTGTGTGTCTAGGAGAGGCTAACAGAACTCCCCTAGTTGATCAAGGAGAGAGTATTTTGGCAGGAGAGTTCGATCTCTGCGGTATGCCCTGCGCGAGAGAAATCATACGCGCTGCATTGGCATGATGTTGCTCGCGATTACCAGCCCACTTGGCGCATCCGCTCAAGGATGAGCGCGCTGTATCGATTCATGCGCTCGGGACGCCGCTTCAGCGGAGCCGGCAGAATCGCAGCGAGCCGCGCCGCCTGTTCCCGGCCGACACTCCGAGCCGCGGTTCCGTCGTAGTAGCGACAGGCCGAGTCTGCACCATAAATACCGGGGCCCCATTCGACCACGTTGAGATAGATCTCCAGAATTCGCCGCTTGCCGAGGACCAATTCGGCCACCGGTACCAGTGTGAACTCCGCACCCTTGCGGAGGATCGAGCGGCCCGTTCCGAAAAATAGGTTCTTTACAAGTTGCTGCGTAATGGTGGAAGCCCCGCGAGTGCGACCGCCCTCCAAATCGTCTTCGGCCGCGATTTGGATCTGGTCCCAATCGAACCCATGGTGCTGGTAGAAGCGCGCGTCCTCCGCGGAGATTACTGCGTGCTGCAGATCGGGCGAGATTTGGCTGAGCGGAATGAATTTGTAGCGTTCGTGATAGGCAGTGTGGTGAATCCAGGACTGCAACCGGCGCTGCATGTGCACCGCGGTTGTCGGTGGGTCGATCCACCGGCTGGCCAGCAGGATCAGCGCGGCAAGCGACCAAACAAGCACCACGCCGATGACAAGCCATCGAACAAACGATCGGAGAAAACCCTTGCGAAGCAGGGTCTTGGAGGGTATGTCTAGCCTTTCAGTCACGCTCACTCTTGTCCAAATTAGTAGGGTATCAGCATACTTGGCGAACCGCGCTGCCGTCACCGGCGGCCGGCGGTGGCTACGGCCGTAATGCCCACACCAGGATTGCTCCTCCGACGAGCAGATACCCATGCACCCAACGCGGATAGCTCCGCTGTTGCGCGAATAGAACTCTGCGGAAACAGGAGCCGCCACAAACCAGATACAGTCAGCCCTACAAACAGCGTCCAGAAGTACCACCCGCGCCACACCAGGCACGGAATAGCCAGTACCAGAAGCAGCATTCCTACTCCCCGGACCACCGGTGCACGACTCATCCACCGTTCCGCCAGCACCGGTGCGGCGATATGGCAGAGTCCGGATACGAACAGCAGACCCACCACGCCCCAGGAATAGGTGGTCTCCGCCATGCAGCAAGTCTACTCGCCGGGTTGGTCTGATCGGTTGGTTGGTCAAGGATATTCCTACTCAAATTAGCGTTGGAACGGGCGGGGTAGAACTCTGCTACGGTTTGCGTTGAGAACTCGCCGGCAACTGGTTGCGGCTCATGCTGATCTCCGAATTCGCAACTCTTGAGTATCTGCGGCATGCTAGAACGATTCCAGATGGCACCCGCGAACGAAAGACAGCAGTCGATGCTGGCCAGCTCGTCGCCGTCGTCGACCTGCTTCAGGTGATGACCGGCACGCTGTCGCATTCGCTCGCTTCCGCGCCCGTGGGAGAGGAAGAGGTCACGCCCGAAACAGCGGCGGGCACTCGATCGTGCCCGCGCCTCGCTCGCTCGCGGCGAAGGCATTCCCCAGGAAGACACCTGCGCGAGTTCAGCCTGGGCGAATGACCGAACAGCCAGCGCCCGGACGAATCGGTTGCCAAATGGCTGCCGGAGAACGTCGCTTCTCCATCTCACGCTGAGCCAAATCAGATTGACCTTTAGTGCAAACGCCCGCCCCGGATTCTGCTTACAATCAAGGTATGCAGGCTGTCTTCACGGTTGGACTGGCCGGAGCGTCCGGCAGCGGTAAGTCCACGCTGGCCAAGCGTGTGGCCTCTCGTCTCAAAGGGCACGTTATCTCTATGGAAACCTATGCCGTTGAGATGAACCATCTTCCGCCGGAGGAACGAGCGAGTCTGAACTACGACGCGCCTCATGCAACCGACGTGAAGCTGCTGGAGAGCCACATCTGCGACTACGCCGCGGGCAATGCTATCGAGGCTCCCATCTATGACTTTGTCGAGAACATGCGCCTGCTCGATCGGAAGGAACACATTCCCCCCACCTCGTTGTTGATCGTGGAGGGCATTCTGGCCTTGCATTTTGCCCAACTTCGCAAACACTTCGACCTGTCGATCTATTTGGAAGCTCCCGAGGAGGTCTGTTTCCATCGCCGGAAAGTGAGGGACATTACCGAGCGTGGGCGCACTCTGGAATTCATCCAGTCGCAATACAAGAATAACGTGCTACCAGCGGCGATCCAGTACGTGCTACCCAGCAAGCGCTTCGCCAATCTCGTACTAGACAGTGGGGCAGACTTGTCGACCGTGGAGAAACGCCTATACGATACCATCGTTGAGAAGGGTGCTCTCGCTGGGGTGCGATAAGCCTCGGCTGAGGAAAAGACAGAGTCGCTCGAAACACCCTTCTGAAGGAAGTAGGCTAAAACATGGCCGACCGTATTCGGTTCATCGCCCATCACGGAAAGCAGATGCTTCTAGTAGATTTGTCACACTGCTCCGCTGCTGAAGTCGAAAAGCTCTACCGAGAACTTCCCGAATTTGTGGTTACCCGTCCGCTCAGTTCAGTTTTGATACTTTCCGACTTCACAGGAGCATCCTTTGACGAGGAAGCCATGCGGGTCATGAAAGAAACCGCCGTATTTGACAAACCTTATGTCAAGAAATCCGCAGTCGTGGGAATCGAGAGCCTTCCTGGGGAGTTCTATGAGAACCTGAAAAGTTTTTCCCGCCGCGATTTTCCCGTTTTTAAGACCCGCGATGATGCTCTGGCATGGTTGGCGAAGAACTGAATAGGGCTAGCCCGTGTCGCGCCGCCCTTAAATCGCGGATTTCTCGACTGCAGCTCATTTTCTGGCGCTTAAATCGCGCACTGCTGCCCTGGGTTGGCCCTTAAATCGCGGGCAGACTCTTGGCCTTTCTAAACCGATGGCGCCTAGCGAGTTCATCGAGACTGCTGGCAGCAATCCGGGCGGATTCGACCCATCGGCAAGAGCCTCCCGCCAGACGGCAGTGATGGTAGCGCCATACTGTGAATAGATTGTTAACAGCTTTCAATCCACTTTTGTTCGCGAAGACCTGGTGGTACTTTCTCAGTGACGACAAAACCGAGTTGGAGTGGATCGATACCCTTTTCTGGAAGCGGCTCCGGCGATCGCACTCCTGAACTCCTGGGACCTGCAAACTATGGAAGTCAACGAGTACGACCTGGTAGTAATCGGAAGCGGCCCGGCGGGACAGAAAGGTGCGATCTGCGCCGCCAAACTGCGAAAAAAAGTTGCCATCATTGAGCGGAAAAGAACCATCGGCGGTGTTTGTGTCCACACCGGAACCATCCCCAGCAAAACGTTGCGTGAAGCCGTTCTGTACCTGAGTGGCTTTCGGCAGCGCAGTTTCTACGGACGCGGCTATGTCCTCAAGGATCGCATAGCAATGTCTGACCTGGTTTTTCGGGCACAGGCGGTGATGGCGCGAGAGATTGAAGTCATCAAGGCGCAGCTTCGCCGAAATCAGGTCATGACGTTTGAGGGCGATGCCCGCTTCCTCGATCCGCACACTCTCGAGGTCAAAACCGAGGAAGGGTCCCAGCTTCTGCGGGGCCATCACATCCTGATTGCCTGTGGCACACGCCCCGCGCACAGCGCCGATATTCCTATGGACGGGAAGCGCATCTTCGATTCCGATGAGGTCCATTGTTTGGAGGAGGTCCCGCGAGACCTGTTGGTGGTCGGAGCGGGTATTATCG
>Ga0302325_10011243_pt1 | contig 19301 bp, 21 predicted proteins | sample Palsa_T0_2_FD_201948 | JGI IMG/M metagenome (GOLD analysis project Ga0302325, IMG submission 201948) | Peat permafrost microbial communities from Stordalen Mire near Abisko, Sweden - Palsa_T0_2 | ecosystem: Environmental > Terrestrial > Soil > Palsa > Peat permafrost | place: Sweden: Abisko...
GCGAGTCCCGCGAGCCAGGTCGAGATCGTGCCCACGCCGCTGAGCCCTCTTATGGCCGACAATGTCAGTCCGGCGGCCTCGCCGTACTACCTGGTCCAGGAGGCCGACACACTCGCGTCAATCGCGGTGCGCACCGGTGTGCCGGCCAACACATTGATGGCGCTCAATTCGCTGCCTGACCCGGATTACCTCTCCGACGGGCAGCGTCTGCGACTCGCGGCAGCCGTGCCGGAGCCCGAGACCGTCACGACCGCGGCGAACCTGGAAACGGCGCAGGCTGCTGTCGTGGAAAGCGTCGAAGAGCAGAAAGCCGTGGCTGCTGCGAGCCAGTCGGGCGAGCGCGCTGAGCCGGTCTCCGCTGCTCAGGCCCAGGCTGAGGGTCCGGAGCTCGTGCCGGATCCGGTCGGGACCGGCTCGGCCGATCCGGTCGATTATTCGATCGCAGCCGACGGCAGCATCGTCGTGGTGGCGGCTGAAACGCTCGGCCATTATGCCGACTGGCTCAGCGTTCCGGCGGCCCGCCTGCGCGCGCTCAACAGTCTGCGCGGCCATGCCACGGTGAACATGGGCAGGCGCATCAAGCTTGAGTTCTCTCATGCGACGCGCGCACAGTTTGAGGAGCATCGACGCGATTACCATGAGCGGCTGCAGGCAGCCTACTTCGCCTCGCATCGCATCGCCGGCAACGAGATCTACATAGCCAGACGCGGTGATTCGCTCTGGAGCATCACCCAGCGCAATGTGAAATTGCCGATATGGTTGCTGCAGCAATACAACCCGGATCTTGATTTCAGTGATCTGCGTCCGGGTACGCAGATTTCCTTACCGAAGGTCGAAGACGTCCCGAGTCTGTGAATTGCTGCTCGCCCGAGTGAGCCGCTATGCCTATAATTCAAGCCGATGCGACGTATCCTTAGTGCAATGCTTCCGATAATGATCGGCGTCTCGGGTGCCGCCTGGCCGGGCATCGGATCGACCGATGACTCGACGCCGGCCCCGGCGGCGAGCGCATACAGCATCGTCGGCGCGAGTCTGGGCGCACAGTCCGCGCCATCTGCGCCGGCTGCCGCGCCTTTGAGCCTGAACGCTCAGATGCCCGTCGCTGATCAGATCGTCGTGCGCAAATCCGAGCGGCGGCTTTATTTGATGCGCCATGGCGAAGTGCTGCGCGCCTACCACGTGGCGCTGGGCCTGATGCCCGAAGGGCCCAAGGAGCGGGCAGGGGATTTTCGCACCCCTGAAGGGCACTATCAGCTCACGCGACGCAATCCGCGCAGCGATTATTTTCTCTCGATCCAGGTGTCCTACCCCAACGATGAGGACCTGCGCCGCGCGCGGCGCCAGCACGTCGATCCGGGTGGCGCAATCATGGTCCACGGCTGGCCCAATAGTCTGCGACACAATGCGCAGTACTATTCGGGCTCGGATTGGACGGATGGCTGCATTGGCATGTCCAATTCCGATATGGTTGAGCTGTGGATGATGACGCAAGACAACATTCCAATCGAAATACTGCCTTGACGACGGCTTCCGGTCCTGGGCCAGCGCGGGCTGTGGACGCGAGCGTCGTGGTGGCCGAATCAGTCGATGCGCGCGTCGGCCCGCGCGGTAGCCTCGAGAACCTGTCTCAGGCTGAGATCAATAAGCTGCTCGACACGAGCCAGACTGGCCTGTACCGGCTGTTCCGCAACTGTGCGCTGGCTGTGCTCAATGCGGGCAGCGATAACGATAATCCCAAGGAAATCTTCGACCGTTACCGCGATTTTGACGTGCAGATCGTGCGCCACGCCTGGGGCATCAAACTGCAGATCAACCACGCGCCGGCCTCGGCCTTCGTCGACGGCGAGATGATCCGGGGCATTAAAGAGCATCTGTTCGCGGTGTTGCGCGACATCATCTATACGGCAAATGAAATCATCGGCGCCGGTCGGCTCGACACCGGCGATTCGGCCTCCATCAGCAATGCGGTCTTCCACATACTGCGCAATGCGCGGGTGCTCGATTACAAGGGCATGCCGAACCTGATCGTGTGCTGGGGCGGGCATTCGATCGGCCAGAGCGAATACGAGTATTGCAAGCGCGTGGGCTACGAGCTGGGCCTGCGCGCGCTCGACGTGTGCACGGGCTGCGGGCCCGGGGCGATGAAGGCGCCAATGAAGGGCGCCGGTGTCGGTCATGCCAAACAGCGCATCGTGCGCGGTCGCTTCATCGGCGTGACCGAGCCCGGCATCATTGCCGCGGAGCCGCCCAATGCGATCGTTAATCAACTGGTGATCATGCCGGATATCGAAAAGCGCCTCGAGGCCTTCGCCCGCCTGGCGCACGCCATCGTGGTATTTCCAGGCGGGGCCGGCACGGCCGAGGAGATCCTGTATCTGCTCGGGCTGCTGCTCGATCCCGCGAATGCCTCGCAACCTTTTCCGGTAGTGTTGACCGGCCCGGAAAGCAGCGCTGCTTATTTCGAGCAGATCGAGCGCTTTATCGAGGGCACGCTCGGAGCCGCGGCGCTCACACGCATCAAGATCATCATCGATGACCCCGCCGGCGTCGCGCGCCATATCGTCAGCGCCTGCGAGCAGGTGCGTCTGTACCGCCGCCGCTGCAACGATTCCTATAACTTCAACTGGCTGCTGCATGTCCCGTACGACATGCAGGTGCCTTTCGAAGTCACGCATGCCTCGATGCGCGCTCTGGCGCTGCACCGCGAGCAGCCCGTGTATCGTCTGGCCGCGAACCTGCGCCGCGCGTTCTCGGGCATTGTCACTGGCAACGTCAAGGCAAACGGCATCGCGGCCATCGAGCGCGAGGGGCCCTTCGAGCTCGCCGGCGATCCGCAGATCATGCAGCTGCTCGACGAGCTGTTGACCGCGTTCGTCGCCCAGCGCCGCATGAAGCTCCCCGGCAGCATCTACCGCCCCTGCTACCGCCTCGTGGCCTGATAATCCGCGTACCAACCCGCCGCGGCGCGTGGCGCTGCCTTCAGATAGCGCTCCGCGCTCGTATTATTGGCGCGCGGCAGATCTCGGTTTTCCACACTGACCGACCGCTGTGATGCAGTTCCTGTCGGCGCTGGAGCGGGCGCTTTAATCTGCAGCTCCGACAGGTCCTGCAGCATCATGAACAAAATAAAATTGCCAAAGACCGAGATCGCCGATGAGGCGCAGGCAGCCAAGCTGGCTGCCCCGAGCGGAGCGGAGGCCTACGCACGCTGGCTCGAGCACATGCAGCGCACGCGCACGCGTCACGCGGCCATTACACGCAACCTCTATACCTGGTCGAACTACAAGAGCTGGGCGGACAAGATGCGCCTGGACTGGGTCGACGGCGAGGGCAAGCCCTAATCATCGTGCCTGCTGCATCGATGCAGCGGCGCTGAGATTCTTGGCCCCGATCGTCGAGGGCTGCTGCAGCCACGCGAGCAGCGACTGCCAGTCTGCCCAATCCTGCGCCACCAGCTGCGGCTTCATCTCGGGCAGTCCGAGCCCGGTCTCGGCCGAGCGCACGTAGTTCTGCGAGTCACGCAGCGTCGCCACGATCGGGATGTTGAACGTGGCCAGAAAGCGCATCAGGGATTGATAGATCAGGGTATTGCGCCGGACCCGATTGGCGATGATCGCGAGACGGTTCTCGTCGCGCCGCAATTTGGCCACCAGCAGCAGATTCTGTACGCAGCGCGAGCACGCGTGGATGTCGATATCGGATGGCAACACCGGCACGAGGATCTTGTCTGCGCCCTGGATGAGCTCCGGGATCTGATTGGCCTGCAAAGCCGCTGGCGTGTCTACCACGACGCGGTCGGTGCCATTGGGAATGCGCAGCTGAAAGCTGCGCGTCATGCGCGGGTCGCGCTCGAAGGCCGCAATCAGACCGATGCGCGGTTGCGTGGCCATGCGCTTGCTGAGCCAGTGCGTCGAGGAGCCCTGCGGATCGAAATCCATCATGACCAGGCGCTCGCCACGCTGTGCGTAATAGCTGGCGAGGTTGATGGCGATAGTCGTCTTGCCAGAACCACCCTTTGGGTTCAGCACGACGATGCGCTGCATACTTACATTTCCCGGCTGCAGAACATTATGTTCGATGCGCAGCGTACGCATGAGTCATCAGCGCTGCAAGCGAACCCTTCACGTGTGAGGCGCAGCACGGCAGCAGGTGCGCGAGCGGCCTAGGATCGCGCAGCCTTCAATGTGACGGAAAATCATCGTGGAAGTACTCCTGCTACTCTGGGACGAGGTGGACGACTTGCTGGGCGCCTGCAGACAACTGCTGCGCCGCCTGTCTTGAAACATTGAGGCGCCGCCCCCATACCGCCGCATGTGTCCTAGCCCTGTGCGGTGGTCAGTATGTCGAGCGAGCCCGAACAATTAAGCTTCCAGGCTGAAGTTCGCGATTTATTGCAGTTGATGATCCATTCCCTGTACAGCCACAGGGAAATCTTCCTGCGCGAGCTGATCTCCAATGCCTCGGATGCCAACGACAAGTTGCGTTTCCTTGCGCTCTCGGATCCATCGCTGCTCGGTCAGGACAGCGCGCTCGCGATCTGGATCGATGCTGATCCGAAGGCCAGGACCCTCACGGTGCGCGACAACGGCATCGGCATGAGCCGCGAGGAGGCGATCGCACAGCTGGGGACCATCGCCAAGTCGGGCACTGCCGAGTTCTTCAAGCGCCTCACGGGTGATCAGCAGAAGGATGCGGCGCTGATCGGGCAGTTCGGGGTGGGCTTTTATTCCAGCTTCATGGTCGCGGAGCGAGTGGAAGTATTCAGCCGCCGCGCTGACGCTCCGGCGCAGCAAGCAGTGCGCTGGGAGTCCAGCGCCGATGGCCAGTTCACGGTCCAGACGGTCACGCGCGAGGAGCGCGGCACCAGCGTGGTGCTGCATTTGAAGGAGGAGGCCAAGGAGTTCGCCGAAGGCTACCGGCTGCGCGCGCTGGTGCGCCGTTATTCCGATCACATCGCCTTTCCAGTGCGCATGCACAAGGATGCCACGGCCACGCTCGAATACGAGGACGTGAACCAGGCCCAGGCATTGTGGACGCGGCCGCGCGGTGAAGTCACGGACGAGGAGTATCGAGATTTCTACCGCCACATCTCGCACGATGGCGCCGATCCGCTGGCTTGGAGCCACAATCGCGTCGAGGGCAAGCGCGAATACACGGGCCTGATGTATGTGCCGGCGCGCGCGCCGTTCGACCTGTGGCAGCGCGAGGCGGCGCGTGGCCTGAAGTTATACGTGCGGCGTGTGTTCATCATGGACGACGCCGAGCAGTTCCTGCCGCTGTATCTGCGCTTCATCAAGGGGATCATCGACTCGAACGATCTGCCGCTGAATGTCTCGCGCGAGTTGTTGCAGCACGACCATGAGGTCGAGGCCATGCGCGCGGCCCTCACGCGCCGCGCGCTGGAACTGCTGGCGCGCCTGGCGAAGGACGAGCCAGAAAAATATGCGCAGTTCTGGCGCGAGTTTGGCCGCGTGCTCAAGGAGGGACTGACCGAGGATCCGGGCAACCGCGAGCGGCTGCTGCCGCTCTTGCGCTTCGCCAGCACAGCCTCGCCATCGAACGAGGAGAGCGTGAGCCTCGCCGAATACGTGGCGCGTATGCGAGCGGGCCAGTCCCGCATCTACTACATCGTCGGCGAGAGCATCGAGGCAGCGCGCGAGAGCCCGCATCTTGAGCTGTTGCGGCAAAAAGAGATCGAGGTATTGCTGCTCGGCGACCGCATTGACGAGTGGGTCATGGGACGTGTCAGCGAATTCGAAGGCAAGCGCTTCAAAGACGTGGCGCGCGGGGAACTCGAGCTCGGTGGACTGAGCGAGGCGGCAGAGCGCGAGCGCATCGACGAGGAGCGCCGCGAGCACAAGGGGCTGCTCAAACGATTCAAGGACGCGCTGGGCGAGCGGGCACTGGAGGTGCGCGTGAGCGAGCGATTGCGCGACTCGCCCGCCTGCCTCGTGCGCGGTGATGCTGAGCTTTCGGCCGCGATGCGTCGTATGCTCGCGGCCAATGGGCAAGCGGTGCCTGCAACGGCCCCGGTGCTCGAGCTCAATGTCGCGCATCCGCTGGTGCGCTATATGGATGGCCTGAAGGAGGCCGAGCCGTTTGGCGAGTTGGCGCTATTGCTGTTTGATCAGGCCAGCCTCGCCGAGGAAGGGCAGATTGCCAACGGCGCAGAATTTGCCCGCCGGCTCAACAAGCTGCTGGTACGCCTGGTCGAATCGCCTTGAGTCCGGCTCCGCCGAGCCCTGCACCACTGCACATCGCGGGGCCGGCAGGCGCAATCGAAGCATTGCTCGAAGATCCGCAGCGCGCGCCTCGCACTGGGTTTGGCGTGATCTGTCACCCGCATCCGCTGCACGGCGGCACGATGCAAAACAAAGTCGTGCACACGCTGGCGCGCGCGTTGCAGGAGCAGGGATTGCCGACGCTGCGCTTCAACTATCGCGGTGTGGGTCGCAGCGAGGGTGTCTACGACGAGGGCCGGGGCGAGGGCGCCGACGCACTCGCGGTGATCCAGTGGGGACGCGCGCGCTGGCCCGATGCGCCGCTGGTGCTGGCTGGTTTCTCCTTCGGAGCGATGGTAGTGCTGCGCATAGCGGCAGCCGCGCAGCCCGAGCGCCTCATTGCGGTTGCCCCGCCAGTTACGCGCGCGCAGCTGCAGGACATAGCGCCACCGCTATGTCCCTGGCTGATCGTGCAGGGCGAGGCCGACGAACAGGTCGACTACCGGGAGGTTCAGGCGTGGGCAGCGCGCTTCAATCCACCACCGCTATTGCGCCTGCTTCCCGGCGTCGATCATTTTTTTCACGGACGGCTGCACGAGCTGCGCGCGGCGGTTATTGACCCGCCCGCCAGCTGAGTGCGCCGCGGCGCTCAGTTCACGAACGCCTTCAGATTTTTCAACGGCAGCGCGCGAACTTTTTTGCTGGCCGGCTTTGCCTTGAACGTCATCTTCTCGCCGGTGAAAGGATTGACGCCCTCGCGCGACTTGGTGGCCGGACGCTTCACGACCTTGAGCTTGAGCAAACCGGGCAGCGTAAACAGGCCATTGCCGCGCAGGCTCTTCTTGATGATGCCATTGAGAGCCTCAAAGACTTCGCTGACCTGCTTACGGGAGAGTTCCGTATCCTTGGAAATCTGGGCCAGAATCTCCGACTTAGTCGGTGCCCCACCTTTTTTTGCCATTGCCGAATCTCCTGGATTGTGTGCGAACCTGTCGGATCGACGCGTGAAGAGCGGGAAAACTTTTACGAAGCGGCGCGCAACATAACATACCGTTGCCTCGACGCAAATGATTTTTCGGCCCTACGCTACGTGAAAATGCCTTTTTTTATAGGTCCGCACGCATTGCCCGGCGCAATATCCTGCTCGCGAGCGCGCGCGGGAGGCTATTGGCAGCGTAGAATTTGCTTCAGGGCAGAAGAATCAAGAGCGTCTGAATCGCTATGACGGCCCATAACGGCGCAAGATCCAGTCCGCCGAGCGGCGGGATCCAGCGTCGAAACGGGCGCAACACAGGCTCGCACAGCGACACCAGCAGCCCCTGCGCCGGTGAATAGGTTCCCGGCGCGACCATCGACAGCAGGGCATATATAAAGATCGCAAAAAAATATGTCCACAGGATAGTGCGCAGGATCTCAGTCAAGGCCAGCTGCAACCACACCAGCGTTGGCGGCGGCCCGAAACCCGCGAGCAGCCAGGAGACAGACACCTTCAACAGCGCAAATACCACAACCGCGACGCACGAAGCGGTATCGAGGCGACCGATCGCCGGCAGCAAGCGGCGCAACGGTACGATGACCGGGTTGGTGAGGTGCACGATAGAGCGGGCCAGCGGATTGCGAAAATCGGCGCGCGACCATTGCAGCAGCAGTCGCAGAAGTACCGCGAGCAAGCACAGCTTGAGCAGCGTCTCGAGTAGGAATATCAACGCGGCCATCGGCATGATCTCAAGAGCGTCACAAGTCTGGCGGCGCCGCGAGCGCGGCGGCCACGCAGTCGGCCAGGGCGACGCTGCGCTCGGCAGCAGCGCGCACTGCACGATCGATCAGAGCGTCGAAGCCACCGAGCTGCAGCACTTGCAGTGCCGCTTCGGTCGTGCCTGCCTTGGAGGTCACGGCCGCGCGCTCCCCGGCCAGGGAAAGCGCGCTTTGGGCGAGCGCGCCCGCGCCATGGAGCGTGTCGCGAGCCAGCAATAGCGCCGTTTCCCGCTCGAGGCCGAGCGCTTCGCCGGCGAGCGCCAATTGCTCGGCCAGGAGAAAGAAGTAGGCCGGACCGGAACCGGATAGCGCCGTAACGATATCAAGCTCGGATTCGCTGCGCAGCCAGACCACTCGGCCAGCGGCGCTGGCCACGCGCTCGGCCATGTTGCGTTGCGTGTCGGTCACGCTGGCTGGCGCGTAAAGTCCGGTCACGCCAGCCCCGATGAGCGCGGGCCGATTGGGCATCGCGCGCACGATCGGCACGGCTCCTGAGGACACCCGGGTCAGCTCCGCAATGCGCAAACCGGCCACGATCGAGAGCAGTACCGGGAGCTGCGCGCGCAACGCGGCGCCCAGCTCCTGCGCCACGCTCGCCACGGATTGAGGCTTTACCGCCAGGACGACCAGCCCCGCCTCGCGTATAGCCAGCGCGTTGTCCGGCACCGCCGTGACCGCGAGCTCGCGCCGCAGCGCCTCGCGCAAGCTCGCCTGGGGCTCCCCGACACTGATATGCCCCGCCGGCACGCCCTGGCGCAGCAGACCACCGATCAATGCGCGCGCCATGTTGCCACCGCCGATGAAAGCGATTCGCAAGCTGGTGTGATTGTTCATTGCGGCATTCTAGCCGCTACCTGCTGGCTCGCGGTCCGAAGAGCGCGGTCCCGATGCGTACCATCGTGGCGCCTTCGAGGATGGCCGCGCGAAAATCGGCGCTCATGCCCATCGAAAGGGTATCGAGTGCGAGCCCGCGCTCGTTGATCCGCTCGCGCAGCGCCCGCAGCGCGGCGAAGCTGGCGCGATCGGCTGCGGGGCTCTGCCCCACGCGCGGGATGCACATCAGACCGCGCAGTCGCAGCCGCGGCAACGCGCGCATCGCCAGGGCTAAATTCACGGCGCCCTCGGCGTCGATGCCGGCCTTGCCTGCTTCTGCGTCGATATTGACCTGGATGCACACCTCGAGCGGCGCGGCATAGTGGGGTCGCTGGGCCGAGAGGCGCTCGGCGATGCTGAGCCGGTCCAGGCTGTGGACCCAGTCGAAGCACTCAGCGAGCGCACGCGTCTTGTTGGCCTGGATTCTGCCAATAAAGTGCCAGACCAACTCGAGCGCGCGCAATTGTTCGATCTTCGGCGCTGCTTCCTGCAAATAACTCTCCCCGAAGTGGCGCAGACCGAGCGCAGCGGCGGCTCGAATGGAGCCCTGCGTTTGCCCCTTGCTCACGGCAACGAGCGTGACACAGTCCTCAGTCCGGTCGGCGCTGCGCGCCGCGCCCGCGATTTCGCGCCGCAGTGACTGCAAATTGACCGCGAGAATGCTTGCGGTCGCCGAATTCTGCGGACCGATTAACATATTGGTGGTAAACCCCCTCCGCTATACTCTATGACCAATGCCCGAGGCTGTTCGGGCAAGCCCCTAACCGCCGCGGCACGAGCGAGGAAGAACCGGGATGGCTGTCGATATCGCGCAACTGCTGGCGTTTGCCGTCAAGAATAACGCGTCCGATCTGCACCTGTCGGCAGGTGTGCCGCCGATGATCCGCGTCGATGGCGACATCAAGCGCATCAACATGCCCGCACTGACCCACAAGGAAGTGCACGGCATGGTCTATGACATCATGAATGACAAGCAGCGCAAGGCCTACGAGGAGTTCTTCGAGACCGATTTTTCCTTTGAGATTCCCAAGCTCGCCCGCTTTCGCGTCAACGCTTTCAACCAGAACCGCGGCGCCGGCGCGGTGTTCCGCAATATTCCCTCGACCATTCTGAGTATGGATGATCTGGCCGCGCCCAAGATCTTCCGCGATCTGTGCATGCTGCCGCGCGGGCTCGTGCTCGTGACCGGTCCGACGGGCTCGGGCAAATCCACCACCCTGGCTGCGATGGTCGACTACTGCAATGACAATCGCCCCGACCACATCATCACGATCGAGGATCCGATCGAATTCGTGCACGAGTCCAAGCGCTGTCTGATCAACCAGCGCGAGGTCAAGCGCGACACGCTGGGCTTCAGCGAGGCGCTGCGTTCGGCGTTGCGTGAGGACCCGGACATCATCCTGGTCGGTGAAATGCGCGACCTGGAGACGATCCGCCTGGCGCTGACCGCCGCCGAAACCGGCCACCTCGTGTTCGGCACCCTGCATACCAGCTCCGCGGCCAAGACCATAGACCGAATCGTCGACGTATTTCCGGGCGAAGAGAAGGATATGGTGCGCTCGATGCTATCCGAGTCGCTGCGAGCAGTGATCTCGCAGACCTTGCTCAAGCGCACTGGCGGCGGACGCGTGGCCGCGCACGAGATCATGATTGGCACCCCCGCAATCCGCAACCTGATCCGCGAGGGCAAGATTGCTCAGATGTACTCCTCGATTCAGACCGGGCAGTCCTCGGGCATGCAGACGCTGGATCAATGTCTTACCGAGCTGGTCAGCCGCGGGGTGGTCAGCAAGGAAGAGGCGCGCTTCAAGGCGCAGAACAAGGACGCGCTGTAGCAACGGCGCTGCGGTACGCTGTCAGGGACGAACACACAAATTGCCCATGGATCGTGAGCAAGGCATAAAGCTTATGCAGGAGCTGCTCAAACGCGTTGTTGAGCGGCTCGCTTCGGATTTGTTTATCACGGCGAACTTCCCCCCGGCGATAAAGATCGATGGCGAGATCCGGCCGCAGATGGAGCATCCGTTAACGAGCGAGCAGTCGGCGATGATGGTGCGCGCGATCATGAACGATCGGCAGACCAAGGAGTTCGACGCCACCAAGGAGTGCAATTTCGCGATCTCACCGCCCGGCATCGGCCGCTTCCGCGTCAGCGCCTTTGTGCAGCAGGGTCATGTCGGCTGCGTGATCCGCCTGATCAAGGGCAAGATTCCCTCAATCGAGGAGCTCGAGCTGCCGCCGATATTGAAGGAGGTCGTACTGACCAAACGCGGCCTGGTCATCGTGGTGGGCGGTACCGGCTCGGGTAAATCCACAACCCTGGCGGCGATGGTCGGCTATCGCAACGACAAGACGCGCGGGCACATCGTGACTATCGAGGACCCGGTCGAATTCGTGCACCAGCACAAGGGTTGCGTGATCACGCAACGCGAGGTCGGGGTGGATACCGACTCATGGGACGCGGCCCTCAAGAACACATTGCGACAGGCGCCCGATGTCATCCTCATCGGCGAGATTCGGACCCGCGAGACCATGGAGCACGGCATTCAATTCGCCGAGACCGGGCATCTCGTACTCGCAACGCTGCACGCCAACAGCTCGAATCAGGCGCTCGACCGCATCATCAATTTCTTTCCCGAGGAGCGACGCGAGCAACTGCTCATGGATCTGTCGCTGAACATCCGCGGCCTAATCTCGCAGCGCTTGATCCCGCGTGAGGGCGGTAAAGGCCGCATCGCCGCGATGGAGATCATGCTCAATTCGCCACTGATACAGGATCTGATATTCCGTGGCGAGGTTGCCAAGATCAAGGAAGTCATGGCGCGCTCGAATCGTCTGGGCATGAAGACCTTCGATCAGGCGCTGTTTGAGCTCTACGAACAGGGCTTCATTTCCTACGAGGATGCGTTGCGCAATGCCGATTCAAAGAACGAGCTGCGACTGCGCGTCAAACTTGAAAGCAAGCGCGAGAACAAGCCGATCGAGACCGACGGCGATCTGACCATCGTCGAAGAAGTGCAGGGCAAGAATTTCTAGGGACATCCGATGGTTGCAGATCCGCTGGAAATCACCGGCAGTGAGGGCACGCCGAGTCTAAACACCAAGCCGCTGTTCAAGCTCATGGTCGACCGCAAGGCGTCGGACTTGTTCTTCACCTCGAATGCCCCGATCAAGATCAAGATCGAGGGACACATCTATCCGATCAACAAGCATGTGCTGCCGCCTGCGGCCGTGCGCACTATATGCTTCGGGCTCATGACCGCCGAGCAGATCCTGCAATTCCAGCGCGAGTTCGAGATCGACTTTGCGATCTCCGAGCCCGGGCTCGGCCGTTTCCGGGTCAATATTTTCCTGCAGCGCGGCTATCCGGCCATGGTCCTGCGCCACATCACGGCCGACATGCCGCGACTGGAAGCCCTCGCGCTGCCGGAAGTGCTCACCGAGCTGTCCATGGCCAAGCGCGGGCTCGTGCTCGTCGTGGGCGCCACCGGCTCGGGAAAGTCCACGACCTTGGCCGCGATGATCAATCACCGCAACGAGAATGCCTCGGATCATGTGGTGACGATCGAGGATCCAATCGAGTTCCTGCACAGCAACAAGCGCTCGATCATCAATCAGCGCGAGGTCGGTCTGGATACCAAGAGCTACGAGCGTGCGCTGCGCGGCGTCATGCGCGCCGCGCCCGATGTGATCCTGATCGGCGAGATTCGCGATCGCGAGAGCATGCAGGCCGCCATCGGCCTCGCCGGCACCGGTCACCTCGTGCTGGCCACACTGCATGCCAACAATTGCGCCGAGTCGCTCGATCGCATCATCAACATGTTTCCGCTTGATCAGCACAAGCAGGTCACGCTCGACATGTCGCAGTACCTGCGCGCCGTCCTCGCGCAACGGCTGGTCGTGGGCGTCGACAACAGGCGCGTCGCTGCCGTCGAGGTCATGCTCAACACGCCCTATATCTCCGAACGCGTCAGGCGCGGGGACGTGATGGGCATCAAGGAAGCCATCGTGCGCAGCGGTGAGGTCAACGTCTGCAGCTTTGACGTGGCGTTGCACAACCTGTTCAAGTGCGGCCGAATCACGCTCGAGGAGGCGCTCGCCAACGCCGATTCGCGCACGAATCTGGAAGCCAAGATCAACTTCGGCTAGTGGCCGCCGCCGGCGTCGCGCGCATCGGCCGGCGCAAATACCGTCATCGCGTCGAACACCGGTCCGTCCACGCAGACACGCTTCATGGCTGGACCGGCGCTCGTCTGCACGGCTACCGTACAGCCGGCACAGCCTCCCACGGCGCAGGCCATAAACTCCTCGAGGCAGACCTGACAGGGCAGCGTGAACTCGCGCGCCAGCTGTGCGCTGGCGTCCAGCATCGGCGTCGGCCCGCAGGCAAAGATCTCGGTCTCGGCGAGCTGTGCGCGCGAACGCGAGCTCAGCCAGACGCGCGCCAGCTCGGTCACGTGGCCATCGAAGCAGCCGGGGAATCCCGCCCGGCTCGCAAGCCGCGAGGGCAGGCTCCATTCATCGAGCAACGGCATGCAGCCGATGGCCTCATCGGGCATGCCGGGCACCAGGATGGTCGATGGCCGTACGCGAAACGGAAATGGCAGCTCCGATCCCATGAGCACGAGCGGCTGCCAGCTGCCATCGGCAGCGGCGTTGAGCCGCTCGGCCAGGAAAATCATCGGCGGGATTCCGACTCCGCCGCCGATCGCGAGCACGCGCGGACGCTCGACGTGCGGCGTGAAGCCCACGCCGATCGGGCCGAGCACGCTGAGGACTTGCGGCGGCTGAGCCTGCGCCAGCGCGCGCGTTCCGGCGCCCGTGACTTTGAACAGCAGCTCTATCCAGCCGGCCGCCGCGTCCGCACGCATGATCGACAGCGGCCGTCGCATCGGCAGATCATCGATGCAGCGCAGGTGCACGAAGCTGCCCGGGGTCGCACGCGCAGCGCAGCGCGGGGAATGCAGCCGCAGTAGGTGCTGATCGCCCGCGAAGTGCGTATGGGCCACAACGTGCGCGTCCTCCAGCAAGATTGTCCCGCGGTGAGGGCGGGACACGGCTGCGTCCGGCGCGCGCCCTGTCGGGGCTGCAGGGGCTGGCGGCAGCGCGCTCACGGCGCTGCAGCTCCTGCAACCGCTTCGAGTACGGCCATACGCACCGCGACGCCGTTGCTGACCTGCTCGCGAATCACCGATTGCGGGCCGTCGGCGACGTCCGAGGCGATTTCGATGCCGCGGTTCATCGGCTGCGGGTGCATCACGATGGCATCAGGGTGCGCGCGCGACAGGCGCGCGGCCGTGAGCCCGTAGCGCGCAAAGTATTGTTCCGCGTCGGGAATCTCGCTGGCGGCAAAGCGCTCTTTCTGGATGCGCAGAATCATCACGACATCGGCGCCTTCCAGACCCTCCTCGAGGGTCTCGAAGCGCTCGCAGCCTGCGAATTCATGGGGCGCGGGCATCAGCGGCGGTGGGCCGACGAGGCGCAGGGCGCGTGCGCCGAGCGCATGAAAGGCCTGGTAGGCGGAGCGCGCTACGCGCGAATGGCGGATGTCCCCGACAATCGCGATGGACTGCGCCGCGATGCTGCCCTTGTGCTGGCGCACGGTCAGCGCATCGAGCAGTCCCTGCGTCGGATGCGACAGATGCGCTTCACCGGCAGACAGCACGCTGACCTTGGGGCCGACGTGGGCGGCGACTTGCGCCAGTACGCCGGGCTCGGCCTCGCGGATCACGAACACGACGAAATGCAGCGCCTCGAGCGTGTAGATGGTGTCGAGCATGCTCTCGCCCTTGGCGCGCGAGGACAGCTGCAGCTCTATATTCACCACGTCGGCGCCGAGGCGCCTGCCGGCCAGCTCGAAGGACACGCGCGTGCGCGTGGACGGTTCCGTAAACAGGTTCGCGATCGTGACGCCCTGCAGTCGCTCGCTGCGCGCTGCAGATTGTTCCAGGTTCAGAGCGTAGTGCTGCGCGCGCGCGAGCAACGCCTCGATCTCAGGGGCTCCCAGACCTTCGAGCGTGATCAGGTGCCGCAACGTGCCGTCGGCTCGCCGCTGATCAATCGTCCCGCTCGCTGCCATCGCGCACCTGCTGCCTGTTGAGCCACCGCTCCAGAATGATAGCGGCTGCGGCACTATCGATGTCGGCGCGTTGCACGCGCCGTCGGCGCTGGCCGCTCGAGCGCTGGCCTTTGAGCTGCTCGAGCGCCTCCAGCGACGAGGCGTATTCGTCGGTCCGACGTACCGGCAGGTGCGAGCGTTGGCCGAGCGCGAGCGCAAAGCGATCCGCTGCGGCGCTCAGGCTGCCTGCAGTGCCATCGGCATTACGAGGGTTGCCCACGACGAGCAGGGCGGGTCGAAACGTCTCGATCGTTCGATCGATGCGGCTCCAGTCGATAGCGCCCTGATTGACTTGCACAGCCCCATGCGGCGCGGCGGTGCGGCTCACGGTGTCGCCGGCGGCAATGCCGATGCGACGCAGACCGAAATCGAAGGCGAGAACGACCTGGGCTGGCGCCTCAGGCATGGCCCGCGAACAGGCTGACGCGGGAGCTGTCGACGCCGAGCAATTGCCAGGCCGCCTGCCAGCGCTCCTCAAAGGGCAGATCGAAGACGATGCGATCATCCACCGGCAAGCTCAGCCAGGCGTTATCGAGCATCTCACGCTCGAGCTGACCGGCTTCCCAGCCGGCATAACCGAGCGCAACGAAAGCGTCCTGGGGTCCCTCGCCGCGCGCAATCGCGGCCAGCACGTCGCGCGAGGTCGTGACCTGCACGTGATCTGAAATGCGATGCGTCGAATCCCAGTCGCCACCCGGTCGGTGCAAGACGAAGCCACGGTCGGTATGGACCGGGCCGCCGCGCAACACGAGCTGCTCGCTGATACCGATATCGGAGGGTTGCAGGCGCATCTGCGTCATGACGTCGCCGAGCTTCATGCCGATGGGCTTATTGACCACGATGCCCAGTGCGCCGCGCTCGGTATGCTCACAAACCAATGCGACGGTCTGCGAAAAATGACCGTCAGCCAGCGAGGGCATGGCAATGAGCAGCTGATTAGACAAAGTACCTGCAGTACCCATGCACATCAGTATGGGGTCAGCTATGGACCGCCTCAAGGTCCCGGTGTCCTATCTGACGACACAGTCACAACTCCGGTTTGCAGCGTCCCGGCGACGAAATCCCATTGGTAGGCAAAGCGCATGCGCGCATAGTCGGCAGCGAGCTCGGGCGGGAATGGATCGAACGGGCTCGCGAACTTCAGAATGCGCAGCGCGGCTTCGTCCAGTGCACCGTAGCCGCTGCGACGGCGCACCCGGGCGTCCAGTAATGCGCCGTTGGCGCCGATCTCGACTTCGATCACGGGGCTGCCCGACAGGCCCGCGTCGCGGGCGGCCGCCGGATAGTTCAAGTTACCCATACGCTCGACCTTGAGCCTCCAGGCTGCAAGATAAGGCGCAAGCGTCGAGGCGCGCGTGTCGGGAATGACCCATCGCTGTGCATCGGCCGGGCCTCGGAGCAGAAGCTGCGCCGCATCGCCATGTCCGCTGCGCATCTGGCCATCGGTGTCGGCGCTGACCGGCGGCAAAGCCGCGCCGTCGACCCCCGCGCTGAGCGTGCCCATATAGCGAATATCGGTGCTATCGCCGTCGCTGCTGAGCACTTGCCGCGCGGCAATGGCCCGTAGCCCGCTGGCTTGGCGCTCGTCGCCGAGTTCGGCGCTGCGCAGCTTTGCCGTCGCAGCGCGGCTGGCCGGGCTGCCGATCGGCGCTGCACCTTTGACATTGCCATTGCCGATCTGGGTGCGTTGGGCCAGATAGGCGGCCCGCTCATTGGCAATGGCTTGCGGCACCTCATCGGTGACCAGCAATACGTCGAGCTTGGGCGTCTGCGCATCGCCCCCGGACGCGCCATCATTGAAGGTCAGGCCCAGAATGACGATGGCGTGCAGCAGCGCGGCCAGCAGCAGCATCGAGATGAGCCGGTCGCGCACGGGCGCGCGCTCCTCGCGGTGCAGCAGCGCCGGCGCGCCGCCTTTAAGAGAGATCGAGGCCATCACGCGGCAATTATAGCGGCGGCGCTGGGGTCAACCGTGCGCACACCACACGTTTCAGCGTCCGCGCCTCGCCAGAGCACGCTCGATCGCGCTCATCAACATGCCGCCGATGTCGAGCTGGTACTGAAGCTCCAGCTCGCGCGCCCCGGTCGGGCTGGTGACATTGATTTCCGTGACGAATCCGCCGATCACGTCGAGGCCGACGAACAGCATGCCGGCCTCGCGCAGCGCCGGTCCGATCTGCGCGCACAGCCAGCGGTCGCGCGGCGTTAGCTCGCGGCCGACGCCATGGGCACCGGCCGCCAGGTTGCCACGGTGGTCAGTTGTCGCGGGAATGCGCGCGAGTGCGTAGGCCAGCGGCTCGCCGTCGATCAGCAGCACGCGCGCGTCGCCCCCGGTCGCAATCTCGGGCAGGTATTGCTGCACGATGGCGAAGCGTGTGCCCTGGTGCGTCAGGGTCTCGAACACCACGTGCATGTTCTTGTCGCCCGCCTCGAGCACGAAGATTGAATGCCCGCCCATGCCGTGCAGCGGTTTGCAGACAATCTTGCCGTATTGCCGCGAGAACAGGGCCATCTGCTCCATGTCGCGCGTGACGAGTGTGGGCGCACAGCATTGCGGAAACCACGCCGTAAAGACCTTCTCGTTGATGTCGCGCAGCCCGCGCGGGTGGTTCACGACCAGGGCACCGGCGAGCTGTGCGCGCTCGAGGATGTAGGTGCTGTAGATGTATTCAATATCGAAGGGTGGATCCTTGCGCATCAGGATCACGTCGAACGAGCCGAGCGCAGCTGTCTCTGGTGGTCCGAGGCTGTACCAGAGCGTCGGGTCGGCGCGCACGCTCAGCGCGCGCGCATGACCTTCGGCGACCCCGTCGCGCAGCCGCAGATCGGCCAGCTGCAGATAGTGCAACGACCAGCCTCGCGCCTGTGCGGCCAGCAGCATGACCAGAGTGCTGTCCTTGGCGTAATGGATATGCTCGATCGGGTCCATGACCACGGCCAGCCGCACGTTGGTGCCCATCCTGCCTCCTTGAAATCGCCGGTGTTTCTTCGCATCGCGCGGCTGCAGGCACGGTTCCGGCGCTTCTGCGGGATCGACAGATGATTATGTTCCCAGCCGCTGCCGCGAGCTCTCAAAAACGTGACGGAGCCGGCATAGCCGGGGGTGAGCCGATATGTTAAAACGCGGAGCGCATTTGCTTACATCAGGATAGCGGGAATTGCGCCCGTGCGGGCCTTCGGCTCGCCTGGATGCCCGGCTACCCGGAGGTTGTGGAGCATGGAATCGACAGCTGAAGAGCGCGCGGCCGGCATGCTCGCGCAGAGCGGCATTCTGAAGGGGCTCAAAGTCCTCGTCATCGACGACAGCAAGACGATTCGCCGTACGGCGGAGACGCTGCTCGCCAAAGAGGGTTGCGAGGTCTTCACGGCAGTGGACGGCTTCGATGCTCTGGCCAAAATCGCCGATCATCAGCCGGACATCGTTTTCGTCGACATCATGATGCCGCGACTGGACGGTTATCAGACCTGCGCGCTGATCAAACACAATAAGGTTTTCCGATCCATACCTGTGATCATGCTCTCGTCCAAGGATGGGCTGTTTGACCGGGCACGCGGTCGCATCGTTGGCTCCGAGCATTACCTGACCAAGCCATTCACCAAGGACGAGCTGCTCGGCGCGATCGAGTCGCACATCGGGAGATGAAGCGATGGCATTGATCCTCATTATCGATGATTCTCCGACCGAAGTGCATGTCATGCAGACGGCACTGGAGAGTCATGGCTTTCGCACGGCGGTTGCTGCCGATGGTGCCGAAGGCATCAAGCTGGCGCGCGAGATTCACCCCGACCTGATCTTCATGGATATCGTGATGCCCGGCATCAACGGCTATCAGGCCACGCGCGCGTTGCTGAATGATCCGGATACGCGGGCCATTCCGATCGTGATGGTGACCTCCAAAGGACAGCAGGCCGACCGCGTCTGGGGACTGCGCCAGGGCGCGGTGGACTATCTGGTCAAGCCGGTCTCGCCTGCGCGGCTGGTCGAGAAAGCTCAGGCCACGCTCGCCGCCTGACATGCAGGAGAGTGTAGCGCTCAAGAGTCTGCGCGATCGGCCGTTTGATCTCCTAGCCGAGCTCGAACGGCGCGGCCGCGCCGTCACCGCCAATACGAGCGCGGATACGGCGCAGGCCGGCGAATGGGTCGGCGTGGCGCTGCGCATGGCCGGCGAGCTCTACCTGGTTGCGCGCGAGGAGGCGCGCGAGGTGCTCGGTCTGCCGGCCCCGCTGGCGCGGGTTCCGGGTGCGAAGAGCTGGATACTCGGGCTGGCAAATATTCGTGGACAGTTGCTGCCCATCATTGATCTGCGCGCGTTCCTCGGCAGCGGTCCGACACC
>Ga0302325_10011244_pt1 | contig 19301 bp, 23 predicted proteins | sample Palsa_T0_2_FD_201948 | JGI IMG/M metagenome (GOLD analysis project Ga0302325, IMG submission 201948) | Peat permafrost microbial communities from Stordalen Mire near Abisko, Sweden - Palsa_T0_2 | ecosystem: Environmental > Terrestrial > Soil > Palsa > Peat permafrost | place: Sweden: Abisko...
TCCCAACCCGTTTTAATTACCCTCGCCGCTGACAAAAACACAACACCGAGCGTCATAGCCGCCCCTGAAAACACCTGCGCATAAAGGTACCTCCCATCATTCAGCGTAATCAGCGCTCCAGCAAGCGGATTTCCGATCAGCACCGCAAAGCCACAAATTGAGCATACCATCCCCATCCTAACACCCATCTTTGACAGATCTGTAGTCAAACTGCCAAGCGAAGGCGGAAACATGCCTTGCGCAGCGGCCATGATGAATCCATAGAAGACGTCAAAGACAATAATTTCGGTATGGGTGCTGACGCCAGCCCAGCAGAAGAGGATGAGTCCAGAAACGAGACTGAGTGGAATCATGAGATTTAGAGGACCGAATCTCGAGGCTATGAGCGCGGGAATAATACGACCAAGGAGACCAACACCGTTGATAATAAGTAGCAAAGACGAAGCATCTTTACTGCTAATCTTTATAATATCTCTTCCAAAAGATCCAAGCTGTAGCTCTCAGCACATACGCCCGCAAAAGATTTCAAGGAACACTCACGTAAAACACGGGCACCCACATCCCCAACATACTGAAGAACATCCCCGCAGCAAAACAAGCATAAATCGGCTCCCCAAACGCACTCCACTCAATCAACGGCGCTTTCACCCTCTTAATCTGTCTCGGCTTGAGCAAAAAGTTTGCAGGTATCATGCTCCCCATTATCACGAACCCGCAAACTCGCATTGCCCACGCATATCCCAATTTTGGTAACAATTGCTGAAGAATTGCGGCGAAGATTAAACCCCCGAATGAATTCCCAACCGCGCAAATAGCGAGGGCGAGGGGTCGCCGTTTCGAAAAATACGTGCCGACCAGTGACAGAGACGGGATGAAGATCAGTCCGCCACCTAAACCAATGCACACCCCGTGCGCCAACAAAATCTGCCAACAAGTCCTCGCAAAACTCGCACCAAAGAACCCCAGCAATTGAAGCACAGTACCAAGCAGCAGACTTTGGTGGAAGTATCCAGCATCAGTCAACCGCCCAGAGGATGTGGAGATGAAGAACATGAGGAAGGCGGACAGGGAGCCGATCCAGGAGATTGTGGATGGTGGAAGCGAGAAGCGGGAGACGTAATAGGTTTGTAGGACACCGTAGGCATTGAGGAAACCGAAGGTGTTGAAACCGGCCATATGTGCCATTACTACTATGGTCCAGGCTTTGGGACCGGTGTCTGGAGGTGGGTCGGTGTCGATATTTGAAGAGGAGTTGGATTTTTGGGTTGCCCATTGGAAGAATGAGCGTAGGGGGTTTGAATGTTTGACATGATATCGAGAGTTGTGTTGTGGCTCAAGAGCAGGTGTCTGGAGTTGGGACAAGAGAGATGCATTGTCGGGGTCGGGGCATGATTCGCTCACGGCTTTGGAAGCGAGCCCCTTTTCGACATCAGCCGAGACAGGCTCGTCATCCGCTTTAAAATCATTGTGCATCTTGAGCACGCAATATCATATAAAATGGAATAAGATTCGGAATTCAACATCGAAAGACTTTCAAGTGCCATCCCACCCTTGGTTGGGCTCATGCAAGCCTGAAAGCGCGAAAGTGGGGCTAAATATGGAGCTGTGCTCACCTCGACTTGAGGTGAAGATACAAAGTAGGCTGCTTTATTTCCGTTCAGATCTCGCATATCCGAATTCAGCTATGCAAGTGGATGGGAACTGGAGAGATACACCCACAAATGCTGGAAAGCGGATCGCAAGGCTCAACAGTTTGTTGGTGGTTGAGAAGGGAATTCTGCCAAGGCGTCCGGCAACAATGTGCCGAAGCGTCTTGGGGAGGGATTGCTGGTAAGTTAGTCCACATTGAAGAACAGAGCAACTTTAGAAATGTGCTATACATACAGTCTTCTTTCCGAGCATCATCGATTCCTTGAAATGGAGGGTGAACCGCTGGAGAAATAGTGTGGTGCTGAACTTGCTGCACTTATAAAACGGAGGCCCATGAAAGAACATCCAGAGCCAACAAGGCACTTGGTCAAACAAGAGCTATTGAAGTCAACAACTCCTCGACAGCCATGTCGTTCTGAAGCATCCGCTCTAAACAGAAGAGTCGTAAAAGAGCCCAATATCTTGTCCACAGGATGTATTGATTTTGACCCAGATTCACGCAGTGTTAAGCTTCTCCCATGAAATGCAATAACGCATTCTATTCCTCTACTTCCCCAAACTCCAAGTCTTCAACACCTTGTCCTAGATTGCTCTCTTGTATCTCCTCGTCACCTCATCAGCTCGTCCCCCCAAAAGCTTTCTCAAGCAGGTCTTCTCCTCGCAAACTCCTCCAAATCCGTCCTCGTCGCAACACCCAACACAAATCTTCTCCTCTCATCCGTAACAACAGCAAATTCCTGCTTGCCGCTCTCCCCGTTCTCACCACCGTTGAAAAACAACTCTAGTTCCTCTAACGGTGTATCCATCGTAATAACTTTATACACCTTCCCTTTCCTCCTGAACTTGACCATGGCTTTCGAGACTTCATCAGTTTCTTGGACTTTGCCTGTGTCGAGGAGTATGCGGAGGTGCGGGATGGAGAGATAGCCTAGCAGAGCGCGATTGGTAGAGGAAACTACGGTGAGATGTGTGTAATCGCGTTCGAAGGCTGAGAGGAGGGCGTGGGAGATAGGGTCTGTGGGGTAACAGGAGAGTGCGGAAGGAGGATCAAGATCTTCAACTGTTGCCTGTGTCGTTGTCAGCATGGGAGCAAACGGGCTGAGGTAAAGCATCTTACTCCTCTATATCGAATAGATAGTTTTGAGAATTGAGGATTCGTAGAAGAGGCAATGTCGCCCATTCTAGATGCAGCGTCGTTGCTGCCAACTGGTATTGCGTTCGACATGGTTGTTGACATGGTTGTTGACATGGTTGTTGTTGGGTTTCAGAAAGAAGTAGGGCTGTTCATCGTTAAGAGAAACCTTGATGGGGCTGGTGGAGGGGTGAAATTTCAAAGCCTCGGGAATGGTCACATGTGATTGGTGAGATTTGCAAAAGTGATTGTAAGTAACATGAGTAATCTTTGACTTCACACGCTGTGATGATTTTCTTGATTTGACAATTCGATTCACATCTCTTCTTTCACTTCTAAATATAGAATAGAATTATATTTTTCATTGGAATTTCATGCTCTCAAGATCCGGCTGCAAGCCTTCAGAGCTGGCATAACTTCGTAAGGTTACGTCACTTTTAGCGAGGTTGTCCGAGCTTAAGCTCTCTCCGCATCTCTTTGGCTGTCTATCACCACCCTCCTCATCATCATCGAGAAGTCCTCCGCGCTGGTCGTGCTCAATTGATCTTGCGTCACCCTTCATTTTTCTTTGGTTGCCAGTGAGCGTTGATTCCGTTGCTGAATTGCCAGCGACTAACCTTACCTGCTGGGTAATCTTACAATTTCCAAGTCTGCTTGGACGGAGATAAGGACATATTGTATGATACTCCATGTTTCCCACTTTTAATCCCCAATTTGATCACCTTCCATCCAAGCGGCCTTGCACCGTGACTGGAATCGATTCAGTTCGGCTCTCTTTGTCTTGTGAAACTACTGCAAGCTTCAATGACCTGTTTCTGCTATGAACACTGACTTTCTTTTCCCAGAACCCTTCAAGATGCCTCTCCTCTTCCCCTCCCAAGACACTCTCCACGATGTCTTCCACCCTTCTGTCCCGTTCGGGCGCCGCCAAGCTGCCCCCTATCTTCCAACCCCAAAGCGAACCCCCCTTCAAGCTCGAACGGAGCTCTTCCCTACATGGTCTGTCGTTGATGATGCAAAGAAGAAGGCCAACGCCTTGAGCGCCGAGGCTACAAAGGAGTTTGAGAAGGCCAGCGCAAAGGCTCAGGCTAAGACGGGTCATATTGAGCTCTATTCTCCTACATACTATGCTGCTTGTACTTTCGGAGGTCTTCTTGCTTGTGTGAGTACTTCCACAGATCTTGGAATAAGCCTCAATGCTATAGCTCTGAGAACGACTTCTTCACAACTTATTCTATGATCAAGATCTGACGTTATTTCAGGGTCTAACTCATACTGCTGTCACACCTCTCGATTTGGTCAAATGTCGTCGTCAAGTCGACCCAAAAATGTATACTGGCAACTTCCAAGCCTGGGGAAAGATTGGCCGTGCTGAGGGATTCCGCGGTATCTATACTGGATGGGGCCCAACCTTTTTCGGATACTCAGCTCAGGGAGCTTTCAAATACGGAGGTTACGAATTCTTCAAGAAGTGGTATGCGGATCTTGCTGGACCTGAGAACGCTGCTAAGTACAAGACCTCCCTCTATCTGACCGCCAGTGCCTCTGCCGAATTCATCGCCGATATTGCTCTCTGCCCCTTCGAGGCTGTTAAAGTCCGGATGCAAACTACCATCCCACCTTTTGCCAAAGGCACTTTCGACGGAATCAGCCAGGTCACAGCAAAGGAAGGTTTTAGTGGGCTTTACAAGGGATTGTATCCTCTTTGGGGGCGTCAAATTCCTTACACCATGATGAAGTTTGCTTCCTTTGAGACAATCGTTGAGATGATCTACGAGCGTCTTCCGGGTCAAAAATCCGACTATGGAAAAGGTGCTCAAACTGCTGTTTCTTTCACTGGTGGTTATCTCGCTGGTATTCTTTGCGCTATTGTCTCTCATCCTGCTGATGTTATGGTAACTTGGACCAATATATTTACTTCTCACTCATGCTAACATAAAATAGGTCTCAAAACTCAACGCCAATCGTGCACCGGGTGAGGCGTTCGGAGCTGCTATGGGACGTATCTATAAGGACATCGGATTTATGGGTCTCTGGAATGGTCTCCCTGTCAGAATTGTCATGATCGGAACATTGACTGGTCTCCAATGGATGATTTACGTGAGTATTGTTCTTTCCATTCAACATTTTTTTGCTGAAATTTTGCCAGGATTACTTCAAGATCTTCATGGGCTTCCCGACCACTGGAGGAGTGGCCCCAAAACCACAGACCAGCTAGATTTTTGGATCGACAGACATGATTGAAAGACGTGGCGAGAGATCGGTTGCAGAACGGACGGTTTCCCTTGGTCTTAATTTTGTAAACTGTTCTAGGTACAGTACAATGAATGGAAATTACATCTGCCACATGACAATGCCAGCTCATTGGTCCGCGAAATAAATCATATTCCTCAATAATATTATCTAGCAAATTCCTTGACGAACACGCGCCCAATATCCAAGTGGTCCACGATGAGAATAATCCCGAGAAAAAATATTAATTAACTGGTACCAGGTTTAGCAGCTCCTGTACTCGGTTGGTGTTGCTGAGCCTCAAGCGAGATATCTTTTGGATTGCTGAGAGACATGAGCTTGGCATGTGAAAGGTTCTGCCACTTAGCGATAGGAAGTAACTCGTTATAATATCACGACGGACCCCCTCTCTTCCAAGCCACGATCCTAACATTAACAAGTCTTTTCTGATACCTCATCCCAGGCACATATCCCGGTAGTTTCGTATAAGGCGGACTCGTCATGAGAGTTCCCACATCCTTAACGTCAATCCTCCCACCACTACCTCCGCACACAATCTCTCTACTCCTCCCATCCACATACCACTGCTCAACATCCCGCAACTCAATACCCCTCTGACTTCCCTGCCAGGATTTCTCTTTTGATCCAACCATGAGCGTTAACGTCTTCAGCGCGTTCATGGACCGGACGATCGAACGCCATTCATAGCGAGAAGGTAGACCTTGCTGCTCGAGAGGAACTGCAAGATGTTGGATAGTGTCTATGCCGCTGATGCGATTCATGAATGAATCTAGCTTTTCAGTCGGGTAGTTAAGGGAACGAAAGAATATCGTGTCATGCTCGGGGTTGAAGTGAATAGTCTTATTAGGCCAAGGTTTCTGTTCGTGACTGCCTGGGCGTTGACCTCTGGTACTGTTAATTAATTAATATCTCTAGAGTGTCCAGTAAGGAATAATAGAAATTCCTTACAAAAATCGAGTGTGGTAAGGTCTAGTAGATTTCAGAGTCAAGGCTTGTAGAGATTTGAATTCTGGTATTGAGGAAAGCGCTACAGCTCTGCTCTCGTAACAGACGGAGTACACGACATTTCGAGCACAATTGACAAAAGCTGGTTCATAGAACTGCGTGCAGAACTGTGTCTCGATGAACTTTGGGACGTAAAGAGCCAGTTTCCAGATCTGGATGCGGAGCTCAGGTGGGAGATGGGAGAATTGTGGGAATGATGTTGTGTTCTTGGGCCTCGAGATTGGGAAAGGGAAGGACGGGAGTTTAGGTCGAGGGGCTTTTGCGTTCTTGCTCTTGCGACTTGGTGATGCTTTGCTGGTATTCTGGTCATTTGGCTGAGACGCTGCGGAAGATCTTGGTGATTGACCTTCTGAAAGAATGGAGCTAGACTTTCGTTCTTGGTATTGACGAACGGACTTGACAGTGGGCCATTTCTCGTGGGAATGGAGGACGATCTTTCTCCGCTCTAGTGACTCGATTCGCAGTTTGATTAGCTGGGTTCTTTTCTCGAGTCGATCCATGCTGCCGAGACTCGTGTTGGCTCTCAGCCTTTTGTCGAAAGGCTGGTCCCACAGGCTGTCTTCTTCGCTAGGGTTAGAGAAGCATTCACAGCCTTGGTTTGTGTTCCGTTGAATAAATAGGAGAGCAATTTCCTTTGCTTTAATGTTCCAACTATTGCCTTTACTTAAAAGACGAGGCTGGGAATGACTCGCTGTACGTCTGCAGCCCGCTAAGGTAGGCAGAGTGTCGTCAGAGGTTCACGTGATACTGCCTACCTCCAAAACCAGTGAGTAGGAAAAGGCGACGATATCAGAAGTCAAAACAACTGCTCTTGGAATCTATCGGAAAGCAAATCATAAAAATCGGTGGCAGGAGTTATCGACCTTTGAGAAGCGGTTGCCTAGTCTGCCTAGAGATGAATAGTCGCTCTGACACCGTAGATATGCAGGAGGATACGGAATGCCTAGCATCAGGAACACAAAATGGCTTGCGAGAAGAATAAAAGTTTATAAGAGAATATCTAGGAATTTATGATGTCCTAGAAAGCTACTCAATGTGGGACGTCACTCGGAAGCGAGGCTGAATATGGTGCGAAGGTGACTCCCCATCCTCACAAATAACCTCTAATGCTTGAAAATCAGCTTCTTGCACTGTGCGACACTCGTACAATCGACCCTGATAAACTTTGGTGACAGACTGGAATATCTCAGATAGGATCGGAGTGGTGTCTTATAGGAGGGACCAGACAGCCCCGGTTAAGAAAAGGCGCTGGGAAGCAGAGAAAGGTGGACTCAATTTAGATACTGAGGCCTCTAAATTGAAGACGATTGTGAACTCAGGTTACTCCAAGGGTCCTTAGCACAAATTAAATGATTACAATCAAACCTTTGTCTGCGTCTCGGTTCAAGTCCCTGCAAGCCATGGTATGAATTCTGACAAGCCGTCAGCTGCGCCGTGGATTATGGGGTCGTCTCCTCTTTCAATTCTATACACTTTCTTATTTTCTAACGTCTATGAATTTAGTGTCATCATGCCAACTTATTGCATTGTTCACTTACTTTCTGAGGCGTACACTTTGGGAGCTCTGGGATCACCTCCCCATCTTCCGTTCAGCACTTGAGATTTCTGCCGCTAGGAATTACTTTGGTTGTATCGTCTTGAATTTCTCTTGTCTTGGACTGGATTTTCTCTGGAAACTCGTTGAAGTCTTATATTGACCTGGCGTGCATATCCTTTCTTGATCTCTCTAATTCAACAACTTGCCGTTCGCATCTCATCTCTGCTTATAGGGACGAAGATAAGACCGCAACTTCAGATCTGGACAAGACAAGTGATTGGGACCTCCTATACAGTCGATACATATTTGCAATTCGGATCGCAGCACTTACTCACGTGTGGGCAATGAACTTAATTATTACTTGTTGGAATTCCCCTGCTCTATTCGCCCCTAAAGTAGCGCGACAGTTTGGTTTTAAGGAAGTGCTTCTCCCGCTAAATTTTTGGTTATTGTACTAAGTGAAAAGTCTATCGGAGGGTTTATTAATCCTCTTTCAATATGATCTAAATATTGGCCTAGCTTTGATCTTGTGGGCTCTATATCTAGTCTCAGAGGCTTCGAGGAGAAAACATGTAAGCAGTTCCAGCGTTCTCGATTGAAGAAAGAAATGGACTGAACGAAACATAGAAAGTCAAGTCAGGGATTTAGATCGGATTTGGGGACATTATGAAAATGGTGATTTGGCACTGCGTTCGCCGCCATCGTTCTTCTGATGATGGATCGAGATGTGATACTCTACGGTAAAGGTGCTAGCCGGCCTCTTGAGAAAGGCGAGAACTTGAAGGTGTCAACACCTAAATCTCTGAGCGCAGGGAGCAAGAAAAGTGGCTGAAAGCAGTTGAAATCGTTAAACCACTATGAAAACGCTGGGGCAAGTTTGGCTCCACTTCTTGAACCAATGCCATGGTCTCTAGATACTCCAATTTGGATTTCTGCTCATCCTGTCCTTGGAATCACACATCGCTGGCACAAGCCTCCGCTTCGCGAACCCTTCCTGCTTATCACTACACCCATCAATTTTCAGTCTGCAAAGGGAGGGTTATGTGTAGACGCGATATGTTGTTTGATAGCTTCCCTTCCCCAATGTCCGCTTCCTCTGTATTTTGATGTGCAGCCTCTGCCAAAGCACCTCGAATGTCGATGTTTCATAGCATGGTAGTACAGGCTGTTGTAACTACAGCATGTTTTATGTTCACTACACCAACCTGCAGACCGGTGCTCTTTTCGTTGTGCTTTGCTCGGGAACCATTTTTTGCAGAAGTCACACTGCATACGTTCCTGGTTATATGTCATGTTCCAAGTCGTGCTGTTGCCAGTTATCGTCACTTTGAGATTGGATGCCAAGTGGTGCGTTAATATGGCGTTCAAGAGATCTTTAGGTACATAGATCCCATGTTGTGGAATTATCGAATTGGAGTGCGGAGAGCTGAAAGTGATCTTGTTGTCTTGGATTGGGGTGAGTTTATATATGTAAATAGATGCTTGATCTGCTGGGGTGTTGGTGATACCCGATTGTTCGTCTAGTTGTGTTCCACAAACAGAGTTGCAATAATCGCAATGGCAGCCTTCTGCTGTTTCGTCTCTGCCTCCTGTATCAGATGGTATATCTGAATTTGCTGGAGGATCTAAGATAGGTCCCTGTTCCGATTGTGGATCTGCACTCTGACTGCAAGGCCCGCAGAGGATTCCGCTTGAAATGGCTTTACCACAACGCTTGCAATAAACCATACTCTCGACGGCTGGTGCGGATGTATGGCGGAGTTATGAGGACAGAATCTATTGTTATTAGTTATTTTTCTAGATTTTTGTCAGACAACAGGAGTTTACAAAGAGTTTTTAGATACCTCACTTTGTCGCTAACTAATCAACTAGTTCCGTACTTAGAATATGCAGAAATAGAGATACAGAAATATTTCACATCCCGACTAGGAATACGTAGTCAAGGATCTGGCTTAATAGACGGGCTGAGAACCGTCTGTAGAGACTTCGAGTGAAAGCCAACACTCGTCGGCGAACCCCACTGAGAGAGGGGACGGAGGGGCGCTGGGCAGCACTACGCCGACGATAAGGTATATATATTCCTTGAATGGAGGATGGCTAGATAGCTGGAGTGGATAATGAAGACCAGTGGATAGAAAGACTGAGACGTAAGGCTGATAAGCGACGAACCGCATCAAACGGCTGCGTTGTCAGGCCCCTGTCCAAAACAAATCCATAGCTATCTATGATATCCATACAGCGATCTCAACAATATGCAACTCCCTGAACTCCAAGCCAATGCTCCAGCGCCAGACAATGCTCATTCATCTACATCTGAATTCTCAACCTCTTCGCCGTCCTTCCTCTTAACGACATCCCTAATCTCCTCACTCAACAACTCGCCCACTCCAAGACTCTCAGTCATGATCTCTCTTGCTCTTTCGTCTTCAACATCCATGTCCTCCATGATTAATTTTACAGCAACTTCAGGAACAACAACGTATTCCACATAAGGAGTAAACCCTCTCGCTGCCATCAATCTGTCAACCACCATCCTCTTTTTCAAGAGCTTTGTGAATTTCTTCATGGTATTTTCTGAGATAGCACGGAGACCACGAGTACCGTAATATCCAGGCGTCGGGTTGAAGTCTGACTTCAGCAGTGACCGATTCTTTCCAGCGTTGACCGTTTCTTCAAGACGGCTCCGGTAGTGAGAATCAGCTCCATTAATTAATTCCCTGATAAACGAGTGAAGCTTTGTGATTCTTGAATCTAGCTTGTCCCAATCGATCGTTGGATAGCCATTCAATGACCAGTCGTTCCTAGCAGTTTTCCGCTGATGAGATCGACAAAATCTCTCTTGTTGCCGTGTGTTCATATCTCCAAATGCCCGAAGATCTGCTGGATCGACAGCCTTGCCACACATTGGGCACTTCGCTCTCTGTGTCATGGTTGCAAATTCATCGTCATCGTCGTCAAGCAAGGGTACTGGTAATGATGGCGCTTGGGATCCTTCTGTTTGTATAATCGATTGAGCTGTTCCAAGTAAGTCACCGCCGAGATCGTACGATTTGAAAACCGCTCGTTGAGTAGCTGGGGATTCCCCAACGGTACTCTTCTGCATTCGTTCTGGAACGCTGTTCAAGGAGTCCTCCAGATTGGTCTCCTTGAAAGAGTCATCAAAACCAAAAGCACGCTTTTTGAAGACGGCTTTCGGCTCTGTCTCCTCCTTTTCTGGAGTCTGAGGGAAATCTCCTTTTTTGAATTTCTTGACTGGAGTGGGTGTGCTAGCTGGACTGTCGCCTGCTTGTAGTCCACGATGCTTGAAAGTAGCTTTGGCTTCAGGTTTCTCTGGGCTTTCCAAGATGCGCCTTGCCTTGAATTGCTTCTTAGGAAAATCTTCGTCAACATCTGCTAAATGTTAGTATAGGTTTGGTCAAAAGAACCTGTGGTCTGCGAACCAGAATCAAATTTAGGAGCACCTTTGATCGCCCGGTTCCCATAACTTGCCCGAAGTGTTTTCTGTTTCTTGATATTGACCCTCCCAAATGGGTCCACCATGCCAGCACCAAGCGGCTTCACCTCATCCTGGCTCTTTCTCTTGGGGCTGCAGTTCGGCGGGCTTGAAGCTGGGGAAATCTTCCCCCTCCTTGATCTGGTACTCGAGGCTGCATTTCCACTAACAAGAGCTATTCCCTTCCTCTTGCCGGCTGTAGCGAGAATGTCCTTCTGTTTCTGCTCTTCCGCTTTCTCGGATGCGCTCTTGAAATCAGTCCCTTGAATGTCCCCTGCATCATACAGCTCCTCTGAGTCGCTGTCGGGTGGCCGAAGATAGTCTTCCTCTTCCTCTGGCTGATTTACCACAGCCTTCTGCTTCCCCGCCGCAGTCCCCCCTTTCGTAACGGCTCTGGGTGGCATTGTATTTCGATTTTGGCTTGCGGAAGCATTGATGGTCTGCAAAAGTCTCGCCCCGTTGTAGTCTCTTGATAAGCCTGCACGCCTTCCAGGCTGGTGGTGACCAAGAACAAGACTCATCTAGAAGGACTGCCTCCAGCGCGTCAGGCGCGTCGAAACTTCCTGACAGTGCTAAGCGATATTGTGGGGTATTGGCTGCAGATCATCTCTTCACAAACTGAAGCTGTAGATAATTTGGTGATTTCTTGAGAGGAGGAGAGAACACGGATTTCGGGTTTGCGATCTGCGAATTAGGATTGGGGATTAGGAATTTGTGATTTGGTCGTTGAATGATGAGTACTCTGGACCTTCAAAAGGGGTCAAAGCTCTAACGCCAACAACCCCTGCCAACCGCGTACTATCCCTGAGCGGCACTTTAACTGTCTTGAATATTTCTTCAAACTGAACATCTGAAGATGGCGCTCAACAGGAAGTATGCGGCATTACCAGACCTAGTATGTAGGATTACGGTATTATAAAAGAAGTCTGCTAAGTCTATCTCAACAGGATTCTGCACCGGATATCTACGAAACTCCTGAATTGACGGACGACAACTCAACAGCTCCAGTAGGTAGTCAAGGAGACCACGTCAAACTACTATTAACAAAGTCTAGACTGGCAGAGCACATTCTCAATCCACCACCTCCTCCTACAAAGACTTCGACGACGACGAAGATGACTCGCCAGGCATCTCCCGCTCCCGCCTCCAACCAGACGAAGCACGTTCCCATTTCTCCCCCGCACAGATAGATGCACGAGACGTAGATTTCTCGGATCGAGTTACCGCAAAGCGGAAATCATACAAAGCGTCTACTCGAAGACAACGAAAGCGGGAGGATGGTACTGAGGAATTTGGAGACTTCAGTGACGAGGAAGATGGGGAAGGTTTGAAGAGGAAGCTAGCGAGATTAAAGCGGGAAATTGAAGAGGTAAAGGAGGAATATGGGAGAAGACAGGCTGAGAAAAAGGATGCCGTTGGGGAAGATTCTGAGGATCTGGGATCGGACGTCACCACGTTGAGTAAGATGCTGGAAGGGATATCTGTTACTTCAGGAGCGACAACTGTGAGTGCCAGCGCGAAATTTGCGAAGGATCTTGGGACAGGCATCAAAGCCAATGGACCACCACAGACCTCACAGGGGACAGGAGATCCAGCTACGTACACGGTGACATACGCGCCAACATACCAGCAGAGCCATGCTCTTGCGAAGGCTGCCGACTTTGATGGACGATTGGCCCTGCTGGAGAAGGCTCTTGGAATAAGCCCAGCAGAGCTACCACCATTGAACGGGAATTCAATACCCAAGGCAATTTTACCAACTCTTGATACCCTTCAACGTCAAATTTCAGTAATCTCCGAGTCTACTCCTTCTTCTCTGGACAGCATCAGTCGACGAGTTCGCACACTCACACAGGAAGCTGAAAGACTGGAAGAGTCTCGAAAAGCGGCTAAGACAGCACAAGATGTGCTGAGGGCGGCAGGAGGCGATATAGCTTCGGAAGAGGGGGAAGATTCTGAGCAAGTGGCTAAAATCAATGCTCTATATGGCACCCTTTCAACAATTGAAAATTTGGCACCACTTCTTCCATCGTTGTTGGACAGACTACGTTCTCTAAGGGCTATCCATGCGGATGCTGCTACGGCTAGCGAGAGTTTAGGAAGGACGGAAAGGAAGCAAGCAGAAATGGCCTCGGATATCAAGAAATGGAGGGAAGGATTAGAGAAAGTCGAAGAGGCTATGAAAAACGGCGAGACTGTCATGAGTGGGAATATGAAAGTTGTGGAGGGATGGGTCAAGGAACTGGAACAGAAGATGGAGAAATTCTGATATAGCGTTGTCTTGATTGTTGTGCATAATAGCTGTACTTAGATACCCAACTAAAAATTGATCTAGACCTCTACTGTATGGTCAATGCTGGTGAAACATGTCTTGTGATATCCTTCCAGAATTGCCCCTGGCTCCTCAGCCTCGCATACGTTCGACGCCAAGCCAATCCCGAGGCCCCTTGCATCAACCCTCTCATTCCATCATCTAGCCCGAAAATTAACTTTCAATTAAGACATCCAACATTTCCCAGTAAGTCTACTCCTTCCATCGTATGTTCTTTCATCTCGACCTATGTGTTTCAAATGGCGATTACTAATGATGATGCGGCAGATTGTAACCAAGGAGAATGGGCACGGGGAACGCGTGGTCATGAACCACAGGCATCGGGAGGACAGATAAAGGATTGCTCGTCCCCAGGCGAGAAGGGCAGTAGCAGAGACAAGACTGCAGAGATGGCATCCTGGGCTGGGCAGCCGAATGTGAAGGGCTCGACCGAGAGCATGCGCATGGCATTGTTAACGTTCTCGTTGGTTGGGATCCAGTTAGTATACTTGTTCAATTGGAGTTGCGCCGATGCTGATTGTTTGTGAACAGGTTCACTTGGGGCATTGAGATGACTTGTAAGTTTTCCACCAATATATTTCTTTCTTAAGAGGAGAGATGCTCATGTTATTCTGCAGATTGCACTCCCTATCTTCTCGCCCTCGGCCTCACGAAATCGCGCACATCCCTTGTATGGATCGCTGGGCCCCTCTCGGGCCTAATTGTGCAACCGATAATTGGGGTACTTGCCGACCGTTCGAAATCAAAATATGGCAGACGAAGACCGGTGATGCTCGTAGGATCAGTTTTGGTAGCGGCCTGTTTGATCACCCTTGGATGGGCAAAGGAGATTGTGGGGTATTTTGTGGAAGAGAGTGAGTTGAGGAGGAGCTGTACGGTTGCACTTGCTGTGGTGGCCATTTATGCGGTGGATTTTGCTATCAATGCTGTGCAAGCTTGTTGTCGGAGCCTAATTGTTGATACCCTTCCCATTGCTAAACAACAGACTGGGAGTGCTTGGGGTAAGTTGGCTCCTCTGTTGAGAGAATGAAGCTAATACTTTAAAGCAAGTAGAATGGTTGCCATTGGTCATTTGACGGGTTATATTATTGGTACAATGGACCTCGTGAAGATTTTCGGACCTGCAATGGGAGATACGCAGTTCAAACAGTTGACATTGGTCTCTGCTTCTGCCCTGATACTCTCATGTGGAGTCACGTCTTGGGCTGTCACCGAGAGGATCTTGATCTCAGGGCGAGATGCAGATGCCCCGAATAAAGGAATCTTTGAGATTATACGCCATATCTTCAAAACAGCTACTTCACTCCCTCCTCGAATCCAAGCTATTTGCAATATCCAATTATGGAGTTGGATCGGCTGGTTCCCGTTTTATTTTTACAGTACGACTTTTGTTGGAGAGATGTACTTCAGATACGACGCTCCCCATGATGTCAAACAATCGAAAGATGCCTTGGGTGATATTGGTCGGATAGGAAGCTTGGCCTTGGTCGTTTTCTCCTCCGTCGTCTTCGTCGGCGCTACAATCCTACCCATACTCATCAAATCACCAGACGAAGAAAGCTTCACCAAACGACCTCCAGCGGCAATCGCAGGGGTACTCACCAATTTCAACAAATACAGACCAGATCTCCTTACGGCCTGGATCTGGGGCCATCTCCTCTTCAGCAGCTCCATGATCCTCACACCCTTCGCGCACTCCTTCCGCTTCGCAACTTTCCTAATAGCTCTCTGTGGTGTCCCATCAGCTCTGTCTGCCTGGGCACCCAGCACTTTCATGGGAATAGAAGTCAACCGCCTCAGCGCACCCACCTCTTCCTATCGACGTCTTTCCATAACCTCGCCCCTCGAACTCACCTCCTCAACCACACCCTCACCTCTCACTCATCTCGAACGCGGACCCTTAGAAGAGAAAGGTGACAACTCTTCCACGGGCGAACTCTCGGGCCTCTACTTCGGAATCCTGAATATCTATACCACGATCCCGCAATTCATAGGGACGTTTATAAGCATGATTGTCTTTGCAATTCTGGAACCCGGAAAGAGCCCTGAGTTGGCGCATGATGCGGATCCGAGCGAGCATCATGCTACGGATGGGGTTAATGCCATTGCTGTCTGCTTGTGCATTGGAAGTTTGTGCACGATCGGAGCGGCCTTTGCGACGAGGAGGCTGAGGAGCTTGTATCGGGCTAGTTGAGGTGCAATTGCATGATGTGTGATGTATGATATATGATGTGTGATTTGATTTTTATTTGATTGGCATGGCGGGGCGTTCTTAACTGGGAGGTTTTTTGGGTGTATGATAGATAGATTTGGGATAGAGATGGAAAGGTGTCCAATAGCTGGAATAGATACCATGGACTGTGCTCACTCTCAACGTGTGGAAGTTATTGAAAACACACTCTCGATATGAGCAGAAAAGCCGCTACCCATTATTCCAGATTTCAATGTTCCAATTTAGTGTGGGACAATGAGAATTAATGCTATTTTGTCTATCCGCAACGAGCCTGCTTGGCAGCTGACGATACGAGATGATATCCTCAAGATCGGTTGAGATGAATAACTGATCCACTGTCATACATCAGGGGAAACCAGTGTATGATTTGTCCGGATCAAGAATCTTCTCTAATGACAGGAAGAATATCTTTAAAAACTATTGAAAGGACTAACTGATCTGCTGCCATACATCAGCGAAAACCAGTGCACATATGTCATCTTGTCTGGATTCAGAAAATCTTCTGATAGCGTGAGAGAATATCTCCAAGAGCGCTTGAAAGGACTGCCTTGCTCTTAGACATTAGCAAAAGCAGTCTGCAACTGTCAACACTTCTGTATCCAGAATCTTCTTGTTGAGCGGAATGAGCACTATATGAAGTGGGCGAGAGGAAATTGGACGTTCTAATAGGTTGGTATTGGAGAGCATAGGGAGGTTTGCATAAAATGACACTGAGGATATGATAGTTTCTGAGAAGGATTGCAGGAGGGCTTGTTATATATAGTTCCGAAGTATAGCCGGTGATTGCTCTGGCAGTGATGATTCGCTATTGATCTATAAAGACTTCTTGGAAGTCATTTGAAACGAGGAAGTGGAGTGAGTGAGTATTGATATGAGCCGGTCTTGTGGTGGTCAGGAAAAGCGGCACTCTTTATTCCTGATTTCAATGTTTGACTTGACTTGGGACTGAAAAAGAGGTCTAGAAAAATTAGAACTGTTGCAGTTACGCTAACTCCTTGTTTTTAACAACTTATATCTTGAGTACCTAGGTAACAGCAAGTTCTCAGTGAGGGGAACTAAAGTTTTCGTTTTAGGATCATTATTTCAGTTTTCTAGGTTTTTATATCCTTTTGCGAAGTTGGCATGGGCACATCAAGAAACATGTCTTACCCCACATTCCCCTATCGAACCCACGATCCAGGATGTTGGAAATGCGTCGATCTCTTCCGCGCCACGTGGCTTCACCGCGCGCTGGCTCATCTATGCTCCACAGTTCCTGCCCTTTCATCTTAATTGAAACATCTTCCTCTGCGTCCGGAATACGAAGTAGGAAATTGAGGACGTGCTCTCATTCTTGGATGGGGGCATTTTGATGAAGGGGTTCGGAGGGGGGTATTGGAGGGTTGGGGGGGATGGAGATGTGGGCTAAATTCGGGACTGAGTGCCTGTGTCCCGAAAGCAAGCGATAAGTGGGCTAAGGGCGGATGGGCGTCCGGGTTAGTTAATGGAGGGACTTTATCCAAGCGCATGTTGGTGATTGAGCTTTATTTGTTTTATGGAGTACTTATATACGATACTACAATACAAAGTTGTATTCAAGGAAATTATTGGAGCTCGAAATTCCAACAGTTGATTGCTGGAAGCTGTGGCAGATCTGATTGTGGATCACTGCCACTTGGAGACTAGGGGGGCGGACATCGTCGTCATCTCACGTTCATGCAGAGAGATTTTTTGGAAGCGCGTCAATTGGCGTTAGGTGCGGGAGACTGGGGGTTGAATATTGGGCTTCGTTGCTCCCTGATTACTGATTTGGTGGCCGGGTCGAGGACTAACGACCGATGGGATCATGGGAACCGAGAGGATCAGAGGACCTTCCTCTCCGGTCATTAATCTTTGTCCGTTTTGGCCTCTGATCTTGATATTGATTATTGACTTTGAAGACGGACCGAAGATGCAGCCCTCCTCAAGCAGCTGTATACCTGATTGGGTGGTCTTTGGCTTGGCTCTCCGTGCATGCATTCTTTTCGTTATACGAGTAGTGGGTAAAGGAACTTTCTATAATTCGGATTAATTCTATTTAAACGGATGTGTAGTACGAAGTACAGTACCTCCTAAAAGCGTTGTTGGGAGGGCACATTCGCACCCATGGTATTGTGGATGGGTCGCTGATCAGAATGGGCCATAACATGGCGGCTATTGCTCGAGTCTAGTCTGGCTTCTAGCAGGCGTTGTTGGCAGACCCCGAAAATTCAAGCGCCTTTCGTACCCCACAGTGCTTGTTCTTGGTAATCGGGTGCTTGGGACCAGGAGGGTGGAGGGTGACTTGACCCGATCGATCAGCCTGCCAATGAGAGGCAACGCGTAGTGAGGAGCAGAATCAACCCATTCGTGAGGCGTGGTTGGGCATCATACAGTAGCTCAGGACCCATGGTTGCACTTGTGTGCATGGAATGTGATTCGCAGGGTCTTCCGTGCAGCAGAGACATGGGGTGGGTGCGCAGGGTGCTGGAGAACACTGGAGAACATCTGGATTCTGGATGCGTTTTACAGCACTGTAGGGCAGTGGCCACTACTGGAGACAGGCCCTTTGCAGATGTTTCTGCTAGTGACGGAGCGCTGTACCTTGCTTGACAGCGTCCATGATGTTGTGAAAGCAGTGAACTACTGGAGAAGAACAACCGCCGCGCCTGAGATTGCGTTCCAACGACTGGAAGGAAGATCCTCAGCCACACACACGTTTGCGTGAAGGAAGTGGACAATGCACTGCACCGTTTATATACATTGATCAACTATTTGTAATAACTCAAGGACGTAACTCGGGCGGATAAAGTAGGTCGATCTGACATAACGATCCTATGAGATCTTATGAACTTTGCGACTCGGCTGGACTTGACTTCAAACATTTCTCAAAGCGCATCAAAGTGCAGTAGTAGATTGAAGCGAGAGAGTGAGACCAAGCCCAAAGCATCCCACGTCCAGCCGATGGACTCGAGCTTAGCAAGCCGCAAACCTCACCCACCTCTCTACCCCAAAATCCCAAGTCCTCTCGACCTTATTTTCACCTTCTTCAATCCACTTGTACCATCAATCGAATCAGTGCAACTCTAACTTTCTGACAAACCAACCCGAATTGCCACAGAAAGGCTCCAATTCTGGACACGAGGCTTTCACCCCGCGCTACGCTGCTCCGCTGCGTTCTGACGATTCTCCCCATTCGTGAGCGCATCGTGAATTAGACACATCTGCGGACGAGGAATTTCAGCACAGGAGCCCTTCGAGAATCGCTGAGAAGCTTGCGCATGATCACGACTTGAATTGCACCTCGCTTCAATTGCGTGGTTGCCTTCGCAGCGCTGCGAGGTAGCTGAGGAAATTGGCCCTGGCTGAGGAGATCCAGCTTTCGATACCATGTCTCTCTTCAGTAAATTCAAGGGGGCGGCATCTGTCAGTAGATTTAATTTGCACGAACATCACGTCTGCGAGATTCGATGGATGGAAGGCTATCGGAAATAGTTTTGCTTGCACTGGAAACGATCTTTGTGGGCAGACATTGACTAATACGTTATCATTCAATAGGGAACTACAAACCCAGGCGTCAATTCCCCTTCGCACAAGAACAAGAAAGATGTCGAACCGGAACCCGAAATCACACCGCTGGTCAAGATGCTCCAAAATGCTGGGCCTATA
>Ga0302325_10011246_pt1 | contig 19296 bp, 19 predicted proteins | sample Palsa_T0_2_FD_201948 | JGI IMG/M metagenome (GOLD analysis project Ga0302325, IMG submission 201948) | Peat permafrost microbial communities from Stordalen Mire near Abisko, Sweden - Palsa_T0_2 | ecosystem: Environmental > Terrestrial > Soil > Palsa > Peat permafrost | place: Sweden: Abisko...
TCGTTTGCGGTAGCTGATCTCCAGCGAATAGCCGCCACATGCAACAATTCTTGCTCCCAGCGAGATTCCAAATTCTCGCCATCAACGTCCGATTCGGAAAGAAATTCGCGTGCCAACATGTTCGCGAAATTGGAATCCTCCAATGCCAATTTTTTTGCGAAATACAGATAGTGTCGGTCAAAAATGTTCTTGATGTCCAACTTAATGTTATTCGCTTCCAAAATTCTGATAATCCCTAGTTCGGCTCGCCGAAGTCCGAATGGATCCCGCGAACCGCTGGGAATCTCTCCGATCGCCCAGAAGCCGACCAGAGTGTCGATCTTGTCAGCCAACGCTAGCGCGATCGACACCGGATCAGTCGGCACCCGGTCGGATGGCCCGACCGGCCTGTAGTGATCCTCACAGGCAACCGCGACGCTCTCGTCCTCGCCTTGGGCGCGGGCGTAATACTTTCCCATCAGCCCCTGCAATTCCGGGAATTCCCCAACCATCTCGGTCAGCAGATCGGCCTTGGCAAGTCGCGCCGCGCGTACAGTCTTCTCCACGTCGGCACCCGCGCGCGGCGCCAACTCGGCCGCAAGTTCCTCGATACGCTCGATGCGATCCCACTGCGTCCCGAGCTTCTCGTGAAAAACAATGTTCTTGAATTTCGGCAAGCGTTCCTCGAGCGGAACCTTGAGATCGCTCTCATAAAAAAACTTCGCATCCGACAGCCGCGCCCTGATCACGCGCTCGTTGCCCGCAATGATCGCCGCCCCGCCGTCCACCGCTTCGATATTGGCGACCAGGATGAACTTGGCTGCGAGCGCGTCGCCGGCGCGCACCACGAAGCATTTCTGGTTGGCGCGGGTGGTGGTGCGGATCACCTCCGGCGGCATTTCCAGGAACGCCGGGTCGAACGAACCCATCAGCACCACCGGCCATTCGACCAGCCCCGCGACTTCGTCGAGCAGGCCCTGGTCCTCGATCAGCTCAAACCCTTGCGCGAAGGCGAGGTTCTTGGCGTCGGCGAGGATGATCTCCCGGCGCCGCGCCGGATCGAGCACCACCTTGGCCTTGTCGAGCTTCGTCGCATAGTCGTCGAAGTGCTTCACCTTGAAGCTCTTCGGCGCCAGGAAGCGATGGCCCCGCGTCACATCGGACGCTTCGATACCGTCGACCGCGAAAGGCACGATGTCGGGGTCTTCGGTCTCCGGCCCGAAGGTCGCGACGATGGAATGCAGGGGACGCACCCAACTGAGCGCGCCCGGCCGCGCCGAGCGTTCGCCCCAGCGCATCGACTTCGGCCACGGGAAGGTGCGGATGACGAGAGGGAGAATCTCCGCCAGCACATCGATCGCAGGGCGCCCCGGCTTTTCGATCAGCGCGACGTAGAAATCGCCCTTCTTGGGGTCCTTCTGGATCGTCGCCTCGCTGAGTGAGACGAGGCCCGCGCTCTTGAGGAAGCCCTGCACCGCGTTGTCGGGGGCGCCGACGCGCGGGCCCTTCTTTTCTTCCTTGAGGTCGGGCTGGCGCACCGGAATGCCCTGCACCGCCAGCGCCAGGCGCCGCGGCGTCACGAACGCGGTCGCGCCCTCGTAGACCAGGCCGGCGTCGACCAGGCGGTCGGTCACGAGCCTCTTCAAATCCTCCGCCGCACGCATCTGCATGCGCGCCGGAATTTCCTCGGAGAACAATTCAAACAAGAGATCGGGCATCTGTCCGCCTGAAACGTTGACCCCATCGCTGTCATTGCCCGGCTCGACCGGGCAATCCAGTACTCACGGCCGGTGTTTACTGGATCGCCCGGTCGAGCCGGGCGATGACAGTGTTGGAGTCTCTATGCCAGCGCCTTGTGGGCGCCGTTGCACAGGGGCTGCGTCACGGTCTGCTTGCAGGCGCAGAAGAAGGCTTGCTTCGATTCGGTCGCGGTCCACTTCACCGGCGCAAACGACGAGCCCTTGTGGGAGCCGTCGCAGAACGGCTGGCTCGCCGACTTGCCGCAGGCGCACCACCAGTAATCCTTGCCGGCCTCCACCGCGATGCCGATCGGCACCTTTCCGGCAACGATCCCTTTTTCCGTCATGGTCGGTTCTCCTTCATCACAGTCATTCCGGGGCGCGCGCCTTCGCGCGAACCCGGAATCCAGGCTGCGGTGGTCGCGGCAACGCTGTCTGGATTCCGGGTTCCGGCCTGCGGCCGGCCCCGGAATGACGGAATAAATGTTTGCGCAACAACACTCGTGGCTTCCCTCGATCAGTTGCCGCCGCCGGCGGCGGTCTTGAGCCAGGCTTCGCCGCATGCCTTGGCGAGTTCGCGCACCCGCAGGATGTAGCTCTGCCGCTCGGTCACGGAGATGACGCCGCGGGCGTCGAGCAAGTTGAACACGTGGCTCGCCTTGATGCACTGATCATAGGCCGGTAGCGCCATCAGGTGGCGCTCGCGGCCGCCGTCTTCCCAGCCGGCATCGAGATATTTCCTGCACGCCGCTTCCGCCATGCGGAACTGCTCGAACAGCATGACGGTGTCGGCGAAGCTGAAATTGTGGCGCGAATATTCCTGCTCGGCCTGCAGGAAGACGTCGCGGTAGAGCACCTTTTGATTGCCTTCGCGGCCGTTGAAGTTGAGTTCCATGATGTGGTCGACGCCCTGGAGATAACAGGCGAGGCGCTCCAGGCCGTAGGTCAATTCGCCCGCGACCGGCGCGCATTCGAAGCCGGCGACCTGCTGGAAGTAGGTGAACTGCGACACTTCCATGCCGTCGCACCAGCATTCCCAGCCGAGCCCCCAGGCGCCCAGCGTCGGGCTTTCCCAATCATCCTCGACGAAGCGGATGTCGTGGATCGCGTGATCGATGCCGATCGCCTCGAGCGAGTTGAGGTAGAGGTCCTGCAGGTCGGGCGGCGACGGCTTCAGGATCACCTGGAACTGATAGTAGTGCTGCAGCCGGTTCGGGTTTTCCCCGTAGCGTCCGTCCTTGGGCCGCCGCGACGGCTGCACATAGGCCGCATCCCACCGGTTCGGTCCCAGCGCCCGCAGCGTCGTCGCCGGATGGAAGGTGCCGGCCCCGACTTCCATGTCGTAGGGCTGCAGGATCACGCAGCCATACTCCGCCCAATAGCGCTGCAGGGCCAGAATCAGGCCCTGGAACGAACGGTCGGGACGCATATGGGCGGGCAGTTGGGTCATCGCGCGCGGAACCTATAGAACGCGCGCGCGGGGTCAAGCGCGGGGGGCTGGTGCAATGCAGCCCGGTGTGGGCGGTTCCAAACGCGCCGAAGCGCGTCACTCCGGCCGGTAGACGCCGGTCGCGGGGTCGCGCCGCAAGGTCGGTATCTGCTGCGGGCGGATCGGCTCGGCGGCGTGCTGGTGCGCATCGAGCTCGGCATTGACCCGCTGCCATTCCCTGATGAGCAGTTTGGACATGAACATGGCGCCGACGACGCCGAGGGTCCAGGCGATCACGGGGGGAAAGGGCAACATGATCTTCGTTCCGTATTGCGCGCCGCGAATAACCTCTCGGCGCCGATTAAAGAATCCCGCGTTACAACCCGTATCGGGACCAGATGCTCCGGCTTTCGACCGCCGAGATGAAGTCGTCCACCAGGCCGGCCCCATTAAGGAGGCCGGCACCATCGGGCAGCCGCTCCAGCCCCAGACCGCTCACGCCGGGCTTGCGCCACCCGAACAGGCCGCGCTCCGCCGATACCAGCGGCGTCAGCACGTCCTTGCCGTAGCGCTCCCGCAGGAACGCGCGCAAATCGATCAGCCGATCGATCACACCGTACTCCAATCCCGTCTTGGCCGTCCAGTATTCCCCGGAAAACAGGGTCTTTTCGGGGCCGGTCAAGCGTTCGCCGCGGCTGGTGCGCACGAGGTCGATGAACATCGCGTGGATTTCGTTCTGAATCTCCTTCAACCGAGCCACATCCTCCTCTTTTTCGGGGAGGAAGGGGTCGAGCGTCGACTTGTTCTCGCCGGCGGTATAGACGCGCCGCTCGATGCCGAGCTTGCGGATCGCCTCGGTGAAGCCGAAACTGGCGCCGATGACGCCGATCGAGCCCACGATCGAGGCGGGGTCGCAGACGATTTCGTCGGCGGCGCAGGCGATCATGTAGCCGCCCGATGCCGCCACGTCCTCCACGGAAGCGAAGACGCGAAGGTTCTTTTCGGCCGCAAGGGCGCGAATCCGCTGGAATATCAGGTGCGATTGCACCGCCGAGCCGCCGGGCGAATTGATCAGCAACGCCACCGCCTTGGCATTGCGGGTGTTGAAAGCCCGGTCGAGCGTGCGGGCGATGCCGGCGAGCGTGAGCCCCGGCCGCAACGGCGACGAAATGCCGATCACCCCGGTGAGCCGGACCACGGGGACCACGGCCGTATCGCGCCGCCACCGCTTCGGCAGCAGCCGGCGGCCGGCCGCGACGGCACGCGCGGGCATCTGATTGAAAAAATCGGCCATTGATTCCTCGGGATTACCAACAGAACGTCATTGTTTCGTCCCCATGTTACGCAATATTTACCATTGTAGGGGACGTTCGGAGTTCGAAATGAGGGGAAGGCCTGACGCAAACCGTTTGGCCCAGGGATCGGGGTTCGCGATGTTGATCAAGCTGGCGCTGCTGACCGCCATATATTGCGTGATCGTGCTTTTTCCACGGGTCTTTTGGCCCACGGCCAGCAAGGACGCCGAGCCCGCCGAAGCCGCCTCCATGTGATCGTCGGGTGACGGTCAGCGAGGGGTGAGCGCCAAGGCGGCGCCGTGACGCAACACCGCCTCGGCAACTGCCGTGGGCGAGCCATCGGCTTCGGCCAGAAACAATCCCGGCAATATTGCGAACGGGCCGCGGCGCGCCTTGGCCGCGGCGAGAAGCACGCGGATCGCGGCGGCGCCGGGCTTGGGATGCACCGGCAAGATCGAAATCGCGCCAAAATCGCCGCCGAGCAGATCGAGCAGCATCGGGACACCGTCGGTGCGGAAAACCACGGTCAGGATGCCGCCCGGCTGCAACAGCCGCTCCGCGGCCGCCACCCAATCGGCCAGGTTCGTGCCTTCGAGCGAATGGGCGCCGCGGCGCCGCGGATCGGGGGAGGCCGGCAGCGCCTTGTCGTGGAAAGGCGGGTTCATCAGCACGATATCGCAGCTCCCGGCGCCAAGGCCGGCGGTCATGAAATCCGCAGACGCCGCCGCGACATCGAGCGCGACCGCGTCGACCCGGCCGGCGAGACCGTTGCGGGCCGCATTCTCCTGTGCCAGCGCGGCAAGGCCCGCGTCGATCTCGACCAGCGTGACCCGGGCGCCCGGTACCCGGGAGGCGAGCGCGAGGCCGGCCGCGCCGACACCGGCGCCGAGGTCGGCGACGCGGTCGTCGTCGCGCGCCGGGGTCGCCGCGGCCAGCAGGATGCCGTCATGGCCGAAACGATGGCCGCGGCGGGGCTGGAGCAGGCGCAGGCGGCCGCCCAGCGCCGCATCGTCGGTGAGGTCTTCCCGCGCCTCACCCGGCATCGGGGCGCAGTTCGCGGCCGAGCCCTGCATCTACCAGCAACTGGCGCGCCGATTTGAACTCGTCATCGGCCACCAGCACGCGCCGCGGCAGGATCCCGATCGAGCCTTCCAGCACGCTCATGTTCTGGTCGAGCACGAGATGGCCGATACCGGCCCCGTCGAGAAGGGCCACGACGGCGGACACGAGCACCGCGTCGTTGGTCCGCATGATCTCCCTCACCGGGTGTTCCCTTCGGCTGCCCTGGAGCATTTTCCGATCAGGCTGATCCAATTGGTGTCATTGCCGGTCAAGCCGGGCAATGACCGCGAATTGTAAATCAACCTGAACGAAAAACGCTCCAGTGTTCTGACCCTAGACCCGGTCGCGGCGTCCGGAAACCTCGCCCGGCGGCTGCTGGGCGAGGTAGGCCAGCAGCTTGATCTCGCGCCGGCCCCGCGTCACCGTGTCGAGCACGAGACCGCAGGTAATTGCAAGCGTCGCGATGATCATCAATCCGGTCGACAGCACCGCGGTCGGCAGGCGCGGGACGACGCCTTCCTGAAGATAGGTGACAATGATCGGGATGGCGAACCCGACCGACATGATCGAGAGCGAGATTCCGATCCCGGAAAAGAACCCCAGCGGGCGCTCCGAACGGTACAGCTTGATGATGGTACTGAGGATTCGGACGCCGTCGCGCCAGGTGTTGAGCTTGGAGTGCGAACCCTCCGGCCGGGCGTAATAGGGCGTCTCGATTTCGGCGACCGGCAGCTCGAGCTCGAGCGCATGGACGGTGAGCTCGGTCTCGATCTCGAACCCCCCCGACAGCACCGGGAAGGATTTCACGAAACGGCGCGAAAACACCCGATAGCCCGACAGGATGTCGGTGAAGGTCTTGCCGAACACGTCGGCGACGAAAGCGGTGAGAACCCGGTTGCCGAAGCGATGGCCCATCCGGTAGGCGGCCTGCTCCTGGTCGATGCGGGCGCCGACCACCATGTCGAGGCGGTCGGTCACGAGCCGCGCGGCCATGGCCCGGGCGCTCGGCGCGTCATAGGTGGCATCGCCGTCGACCAGGATGTAGATGTCCGCCTCGACCTCGCCGAACATGCGGCGCACCACCCGCCCCTTGCCCTGGAGCGTTTCGCCGCGCACGATCGCGCCGGCGGCACGGGCGACGTCGGCGGTCCGGTCGCGCGAATTGTTGTCATAGACGTAGATGTCCGCTTCGGGCAAAGCGGCGCGGAAGTCCGCTACCACCTTGGCGATGGCCGCCTCCTCGTTGTAGCAAGGCACCAGGACTGCGATCCGCTGGCGAGCCAGGGGATCGTGATCCACCTCTTGCTCGGCGAAGGCCTTTACTTGTTCTACGAGAGCTTGCACCGGGCCGATCATCGTCCGTTCCTGAGCCATGGCTGCCGCGGGCCGCGGCTTGCGCCACGATTGCGCAAATGTGTTGATAAACAGCTAGTGCTGCGATCCCCTCGTCTGCTTGGATGAGTCGCCCCGCTGCTTCAACGAGTTGGCGGGCAGACTTGTCCCCACATTCGGGCGCCGAATGCCGGGGTGATACCACTTGGACTTGCCGCTCACCGCGTGCATTTCTATGTATGCGGGGTGGCAGTGGGAGACTTTCTGTTGGCCGTCATCGTTCCGTTCGAAAGTCATCAGCCCGCCCTGATCGACCGGCTCGTCGAACTCGTCGCCGGCGACATGGACCGGGTCAATGCGGCGATCCTGTCGCGCACGGGATCCGAGGTCACGATGATCCCGGAGGTCGCCAACCATCTCATCAATTCCGGCGGCAAGCGGCTGCGGCCGATGCTCACCCTCGCCATGGCGGTGCTGACCGGCTATCCCGGCGACGGCCATGTCAAACTGGCGGCCGCGGTCGAATTCATGCACACGGCGACCCTGCTGCATGACGACGTGGTGGACCAGAGCGACATGCGCCGCGGCAAGCTGGCGGCGCGCATGCTGTGGGGCAACGAGGCGAGCGTGCTGGTCGGCGACTTCCTGCTCGGCCAGGCCTTCAAGATGATGGTCGAGGTGGGGTCGCTGCGGGCGCTGGAAATCCTGTCGTCCGCCGCCGCGATCATCGCCGAGGGCGAGGTGATGCAGCTCTCGGCCGCCAACAACACCGCCACCACCGAGGACGAATACCTCGCCGTGATCCGTGCCAAGACGGCGGAGCTGTTCGCCGCCGCCTGCGAGGTCGGGCCGGTGATCGCGGGCCGGCCCAAGGCCGAGCAGGCCGCCTGCCGGTCGTTCGGGATGAACCTCGGCGTCGCCTTCCAGCTCGTCGACGACGCCCTCGACTATGGCGGCAAGGCGGCCAAGCTCGGCAAGAACGTCGGCGACGATTTCCGCGAGGGCAAGATCACGCTGCCGGTGGTGCTGGCGTTCCGCCGCGGCTCCGACGGCGAACGCGTATTCTGGCAGCGCACGCTGGAGCGCGGCGAGATGGCCGAAGCCGATCTCGAACACGCCATCGGCCTGATGACCAAGCACCGCGCCATCGAGGACACGGTGTCGCGCGCCCGCCATTACGGTGCCATCGCCAAGGACGCGCTGGCACTGTTCCCGGCCGCCCCGATGAAGCAGGCGCTAGAAGATGCCGTCGAGTTCGCGATCAACCGGACCCATTGAGGCGAGGCCGGGGCATCAGGCCAGGGACTTGACGGAAAAGAGCTTTCCCTGTGCATAAATGACGTGCAAAAGAGAGCGTGTTTTTTATCCTCTTCGCCGTACAATGGTGTTCATGAAACGCGACGAGATCATAGAGAAGCTGAAGGAGCGCGAGGCCTACTTGCGGGCGCAAGGCGTCGCCCATGCCGCGCTTTTCGGTTCCGTCGCGCGCGGTGACGACCGCCCCGACAGCGATATCGACATCTTGGTCGATCTCGATCCCTCGATCGTCGTGACGATTTTCGACTATGCCGGCGTGAAAGATTTTATCGCCGGCATGTTCGAGCGTCCGGTCGATGTCGTGAGCCGCGAAAGTCTGAAACCCCGTGTCCGACCCAAGGCTATCGCCGACGCGATCTATGCTTTCTGAAACCGAACGCGACAGCCTGTCGGATATCCTCTTCAACATCGACCTCGCAAATTCCTTTGCCCAGGGGTTCGACTACCAGCGCTTCCTTGCGGATATGCGGACGTTTTACGCCATCACGCGTTGCCTGGAGATCATCTCGGAAGCTTCGCGCCGCCTGTCTCCCGAAATGAAGGCGCGCCATCCCCACATCCCCTGGCGCAAGGTGTCCGGCTCCGGCAACATCTACCGGCACGATTACGAAGACGTGGCGCATCGCCTTGTATGGGGCACCGTGCATGAGCCCGCGCATCGACAGGCGGCCAGAGCGTCGGCACCCAGGCGCGCCAGCTCCGTTCCGGCGCCGCGCGCAGGTATTTTGCGAGACCGCGAGCGGCGCACGCGCCGACCGGGCACAGGTGCGCCGCGCGCGACGGTCGCATCATTTCACCGAGCCCGGCGCGGCGATGCGTCTTCACGACGATTTCCAGAAGCCGCCATCAAATCCGATCGGGGAACTGGATGACGAAATTGTCCCGGTTCGGCATCCGCACCTTCGGCAGCGTCGCGGCGTTTATTTCATCGTTTTCGCCGATCAGCTTGTTCTCTGCCAGCAGATAGGCGCACAGCGCGTAGACCTCCTGGTCGGAGAGCGAACGCGGCTGCGTGAAAGGCATCGCCCGCCTGATGAAGTCGAACAGCGTGGTCGCATAGGGCCAGTAGTTCGCTATCGTCTTGCCGCCATCGAGGCTCGCCTTGGGCGGACCGCCAACCAGCCTGGCGGCACGGCCGCCCTTCCCGCTGTCGCCGTGACACAGTGAGCATTTCTCGGCGAAGATCTTGGCGCCGTCGGCGGCCTTGCCGCTGCCGGGCGGAAGATTGGTCCCGTCCGGCAGAATGTTGATATCCCATTCCGCGAGATCGGACGGGCTGATCGGCTTGCCGAGCCGGGGCGCTTCGGCGAGCACCGGCGCGGCGGCGGCAATTGCCAACGCCAGCACACCGGTCGCGATCGACAGGTTACGCATAGACATTTCTCACCTCGCCCTTCGGATTGATCGCCCAGCTGGTGACGGCGTTGAAATGGTGGCCGGGAAAACCGAGGACCGATGGCGGCTTCGACGTCTGTCCGCGTTTTGCCACGAACTGCTCCCGGGTCGGTTGCGCGTTGCCGCCCTCGTCCCACGCCCGGCTCTGCAGGATCGCAGGGCCGCCATCCCATCGCCAAGCCATGCTGAAGCGGGTGAAGGCCTTCGGCAGCCGCGGTTCATCGAGCGCCGCCTCCCCCCAGCTCCCGCCGCCGTCGGCGGACACGAGAACCTTGGCGATCCGGCCATTCCCCGAATAGGCGACCCCGGAAATCTCGTAGACGCCTGGCTCCCTGAGACCGACACCGGGCGACGGCGAAGAGATGAACGACTTCACCTCCTGCACGAAGTAGAATTGCGTGTCTTTGCCGTCCGGGAGGGGATCCGTGTAGATTCTCGACTCGAAGTAGGTCATTCCCGGCTGGTCAGTGACTTGGATCCGGCGCAAGAACTTGACGTTCATGTTGCCTTCATAGCCGGGCAGGTACAGCCGCATGGGATAGCCCTGGCCCGGCTGGATGCGCTCGCCGTTCTGGTACATGGCGACCATGGCGTCATCCATGACCTTGGCAAGCGGCACGCTGCGCGAGAGATGCGGCGCGTCGGCGCCTTCGGCAATGATCCATTTCGCCTTGGGATCGACGCCGGCCTCATCGAGCAACGCCGATAGCGGCACGCCGGTCCACTGCGCGCACGACGCCAAGCCATGAAGCGCCTGCACATCGGCCTGAATCGGCTGGTTGGAGAACAGGGGCGCGCTGTTGCCGCCGCATTCCAAAAAGCCGATGCGCGTCACCATCCGATAGCGTGACAGAGCGTCGAGATCGAACAGCAGCGGCTGCTTGACCATGCCGTGGACGAGAAGCTTGTGCTGGGCGGGGTCGATGTCCGGAATGCCGGCATGCATGATGGTGAAGTGCAGGCCGTTGGGGGTAATGATGCCCTTGAGCAAATGATGCGGCGTGCGGGCGCGTGAGCCGCTCGGTTCGTTCTTGGGATTATCGACGGTGCGAACCACGCCCTTTTCAAATCGCGACGGGCGCTGATAGGGCTCCGTCACGTCGCCCGGTTCGAGACTCCACGGCGCTTCGGTCAAAGGTTCGGCGGCGGCTCCCGTCAGGGCCCCCGCTGCACCCGCACCCATGGCTCCTGCCATCATGACGCCGCGGCCGAGTAGCGCGCGCCGATCAAGCAGGCCGTTGCCGGCGACGGACTGGATCGAACTCCCGTTCTGTTTTGATTTGCGCATGTGGTCTCCTGGTCGACGGGCGCCGCAAGGGCCCTGGAATTGCGCTCGAGGCTGAGCGAAAGAGGGCGGCCCCGCCGGGGCATGTCCCCGCGCAGAGATGTCCTCCGAGATAGTCGTGCCCCGGCGATCGCGTCTCGTCACGGCGACCGCCATGGCACTCCCGTTGGCGTTCATCCAAGCTCCGCTGGATGAACTGCAACTTCCAACCAGAATAGGCTGACTCGTTCCACAGGCCAAATCAATGCGCTTTGCCGTCGGGCGGACACCGGTCAGGCATGCAAATTGGTCAAAGGCGCGGCGAGACGGGAACACTTGCACACGGTGTTGCCGCGCCGCGGTTCACACGGGCGCGAGCGAGCCCGCGCTCTCCGCCCGGATCTGGGCGCGCAGAGCGTCGATCAGAGTGAGGTGTCCCTTGCGCTCGACGTGCCAGAAGGTCCAGCCGTTGCAGGCTTCGAGGCCTTGCGCCAGCGCGCCGATGCGATGAATCGAGCCGACCGCGCCGCCGAGCACGATCGCGCCGTCGGCGCGCACCAGCGCCTTGTGGCGGCGCTTGGCGTCGTAGAGGTCGGCGCCCGGCACGATCATGCCGCGCTCGATCAGCGCCGAGAACGGCACCCGGGGCGCCTCGCGCGCGGTCTGGAACGCGGCGAGCGTCGCCTGCGCCAGCGGCTCGACCGCGGCGATGCGCCGTTCCGCCGCGGTGCAATAAAGCTGATCGCGTTCGATGCCGATGAAGCGGCGCCCGAGGCGCTTGGCCACCGCACCGGTGGTGCCGGTGCCGCAGAAGGGGTCGAGCACGACATCGTCGGGCCGCGACGAAGCAAGAATCACGCGGGCGAGCAGCGCCTCGGGCTTCTGGGTCGGATGCAGCTTCTTCTTGTCGGCGCCCTTGAGCCGCTCCTCGCCGGTGCATAGCGCGATGGTCCAGTCGGAGCGGACCTGGATGTCCTCGTTGCCGGCCTTGAGCGCCTCGTAATTGAAGGTGTATTGGCGCGCGCTGGCGTCGCGCGACGCCCAGATCAGGGTCTCGTGGGCATTGGTGAAGCGGCGCCCGCGGAAATTCGGCATCGGGTTGGTCTTGCGCCAGATCACGTCGTTGAGAATCCAGAAGCCGAGGTCCTGAAGGATGGCGCCGACCCGGAAAATGTTGTGATAGGAGCCGATCACCCACAGGGTGGCGCTCGGCTTCATCACCCGGCGGCACGCCAGCAGCCAGGCGCGGGTGAAGTCGTCATAGGCCGAAAAGCTCGAAAACTTGTCCCAGTCGTCGTCGACGGCGTCGACGCGCGAATCGTCGGGACGCTTGAGGTCGCCCTGGAGCTGGAGATTGTAGGGCGGATCGGCGAACACGAGATCGACCGAATTCGCCGGCATTTTGGCGAGCTCGCCAACACAATCGCCGGTCAGGACCTGGGCAACGGGACGGCTGTCGAGAGTCAAGCGGGGCGTCCTCGAGGACGCCCCGCCGCGCGGCATGACCATGACTCAGAACTCTGAACGCTGGCAACGCGGTCGGTGACGCGGGACCTACAACCGACAATTCAGATCATGACGAAGCAAAGTAAAAATCGGCTTAACCTGCAGGCGCGCCGTACTGGCGCCTTCACTTTTGGGCTACCATATTGCAGCTGCTTGCATGGTGCGCAGCCGGCCTGCGCGGTGGTAAGGTTGCGTTAAGACGATGCCGAGGGGATGGCGGGGCAGCGCGATGGAGCGGATCGATGCGATTAGATGACCTGGACAAGAGCGGTAACATCGAGGACCGCCGCGGCGAATCCGGTGGCGGCGGCGGCGGCTTCGGTCTGCCGATCGGGGGCGGCGGACTGGGCATCGGCGCCATCGTCGTGCTCGGGCTGATCGGCTGGGCGCTCGGCATCGATCCCCGCGTCCTGATCGGCGGGGCCGAGATTTTGTCGGGCGGCAACAACTCGCAAATCCAGCAGCCGGCGCAGCCGGGCAGGCAGGCGCGCCAAACCGGGGCGCCGAGCGACGACACCGGCGGCTTCGTCGCCCGCGTTCTCGGCAGCACCGAGACGCAGTGGAAGGCGATCTTCCAGGAGGGCGGCAAGACCTACCGGCCGCCGATCCTCGTCATGTATAATGGCCGCACGCCTGCGGCCTGCGGCGGCATGGCCCAGAGCGCGATGGGGCCGTTCTATTGCCCGACCGACCAGAAGGTCTATCTCGACACCTCGTTCTTCCGCGAAATCGAAAATCGGTTCCACGGCTGCGCGGGCAAGGCGTGTCAGTTCTCCCAGGCCTACGTGATCGCTCACGAAGTCGGCCATCACGTGCAGAACCTGCTGGGCGTGCTACCCAAGGTGCAGCAGCAGCAACAGAAGGTCGACAAGGCCGAGGCCAACCGCCTGCAGGTCCGGGTCGAGCTGCAAGCCGATTGTCTTGCCGGCGTCTGGGCCAACCGCCAGAACCAGCAACTGTCGAAAGAGGGCAAGCCGCCCTTTATCGAGCCCGGCGACGTCGAGGCGGCGCTGCAGACGGCCTCCGCGATCGGCGACGACACCTTGCAGCGCCAGGCGACCGGCCGGGTGATGCCGGACTCCTTCACCCACGGCTCTGCAGCACAGCGCCAGCGCTGGTTCACGACCGGCTTGAAGGAGGGCAGCATCGCGTCCTGTAACACCTTCCGGACGGACAACATCTAGGCCGTCCGCATGCCCGGTCTCGACGACAGCAAGGCGTTCGTCCCGCTCGCGATCGCCGTGCTCACAGTGTCCGACACCCGATCGATCGGGGACGACAAGTCGGGGGCGACGCTGGCCGAGCGCATCGCCAGGGCGGGGCACCAGGTGGCGGCGCGGGCGATCGTCAGCGACGACGTGGAGAACATCCGCGCCCAAATGCGGGCGTGGATCGCCGATCCCGCGATCGATGTCGTCATTTCGACGGGGGGCACCGGCTTCACCGGGCGCGACGTGACGCCCGAGGCGGTGGAGCCGCTGTTCGAGAAGAGGATGGATGGCTTCGCGACCCTCTTCCTGATGGTGAGCTACGGCAAGATCGGCACCTCGGCGATTCAGACCCGCGCCACCGCGGGCGTCGCCGGAGCGACCTACATCTTCTGCCTGCCCGGCTCGCCCGGCGCCTGCAAGGACGCCTGGGACGACATCCTCGTGCACCAGCTCGATTACCGCTACCGTCCCTGCAATTTCGTCGAGATCATGCCGCGCCTCGACGAGCACCTGCGCCGCCCCAAGGCGCAGGGCGCGACGGTGTGATGGGCTACAGCTCCAACTCCCAGGTTTCGCCGACGAGATCGACACCGAAGCTGCAGTGGGCCTCCTCGGCGACCTTGATGAACCCCGCGCGCTGGTAGGTGGCGCGGGCCGGCGCGAGGATGCTCTGGGTCCACAGGGTGATCTTGCGGTAGCCGGCCTGCCGGGCGAACCGGATGCATTCCTCGACCAGCCGGCGCCCGATGCCGAGCCCGCGCCCGCGGGGCTCCACCAGCAGGAGGCGCAACTTGGCGATGCCGCCGCCCGCGTCCACCAGCATGACCGAGCCGACCGGCTCGCCGTCGGTCTCGGCGATCCAGCAGGCTTCGCGCTCGGCATCGAAGCTCTTCAGGAATTCGGCGATGATTTCCGCGACCAGCCGCTCGAATGCGCGGCCCCAGCCGCGTTCCTCGCCATAGAGCGCGCCGTGGCGCGCCAGCACGAAGCCCATGTCGCCGCCGCGAAACGGACGCAGCATGATGGCACGCGGCGGCGCGGCGGGGGCGCCGAGCAACGTCTCGATGACCGCCATGGCGGCGACGAGACGGCGCTGGTCGCTCTCTTTAAGCCCGTCCAGCAGCGTCGCGGTCTCCTGCTGCGAGCGGTGGTCCAGCGCCGCGAAGTCGGTGCGGCCTTTGGCGGTCAGCTCGAGGATCGACTGGCGCCGGTCGGTGGCGGACGGCGTCTGTACCGCCAGGCCGCGGGCGCCGAGGCGGCGCAGCATGCGGCTGAGGAAACCGGGATCGATGTCAAGGCGTTCGGCCAGCGCGGCAGCCTTGGTCTCGCCCCGGCCCAGCTCGTAGAGCACGCGCGCTTCGCTGAGCGAATACGGCGTGCCTACCATACCCTGGCGCAGCAGGCCGATCTGGCGGGTGTAGAAGCGGTTGAACTGGCGGACGCCGGCGATGCGGGCTTCGAAACTTTTTTCCATCGGATTTTTCGTTGGATATCCGCACGCACACTTTTCATTGTTAAAATCAAGCATATTATTGATTGAGTCAACTATTTTTGGCCAATCGGAATGACTGGCATCCGCAGCCACAGGTTGAATCCGAGGAGCTTCACTGCTAGGTTGGGCGTCAGGGGCGTTCGCTAAATTTTCGAACTGACGGGGGAATCCGTGCTGTCTCATCCCCACGCGATTTTCATTATTCGACACGCCGAGAAGCCCGATGATGTGAACGATCCACATTTATCCGATAAGGGCCGGCGGAGGGCGGACGCCCTGCCCCGCTATCCCTTTCCCCCGCTCGCCGCGATCCTTGCCGCGAAGACCACGCCTGAAAGCGCGCGGCCGGTGGAGACTGTCACTCCGCTTGCCGCAGCGAGCGGTTTGGAAATAAGTGCAAAGATCAAGGACAAGGAGTTTCCGTTACTCATATCGCAGGTGTTGTCGGAGCACCTCGCCGGCAAGGACGTCGTCATCTGCTGGCATCACGGGCAAATCCCGCATCTGACCAGGGCATTCGGAGTGAACCTTCCACGCTCGTATAAATGGCTGGACGTGTCTGATCGGATTTGGGTGCTGACCTATCTCATCGATGGAACCGTAAGTTTCGAAGACCGCCCGCAGCGTCTATTGCCCGGCGACTCCGCCACTTGAGATCACCTGCTGGTGTCAGGATCCGGCCGTTCATCCAGTTTCAGTGTCATGCCCCGCGAAAGCGAGGCATCCAGTAATCCCTGTGCCGTCGACGAAACTCGTGATGCGCCTAATTCGCAGTCCCGTGGTTACGGGATCGCCCGGTCAAGCCGGGCGATGACAATAATGGGATGCGAGAAACAGGAAACTAGCTGCGCGCCCCGCTGCGCAGCAGCAGGATGCGGCGGCGGCCGAGGCGCGCCAGGAGGTCGGCTTCGGGGTCGGCAACCCCGTCGCGGTGGCCGGCGAGTTCGCCGTAGAGGCGGGTGCTGATGACCAGTCCCTGGTCCGGGCCGGCCCGGCCGAGCAGGGAGAATTTGAGCAGCGCGAGTGCCTCGAGCACGATCGGATGAGAGGCGCGCGGCGACACCGCCTTGCGGAAAACGGCGGCCGCGACCGCTTCGCCGCGTTCTGTCTCCTCGACGAATTGCACGGTTTCATCGAGCCAGGTCGTATCTAGCACTGTCCCCGGCCGCAGGAACATCAGCCAGGGCGCCCGTGCCGCGGCGGCGGCCTCGCGCAGCCGCTGCGCCAACGGCGCCGAAGACGCGAGCACCGTGCATCCGGCGACATCGGCGACCTCGAGCGTCGCGTCGGTGGAGCCGCCGTCGGCGATGATGACTTCACGGACGATGCCGCTCATGGCGGCCGGCACCAGCATGGCGAGCGTCGGCACCAGCGCCCGCTCGCTGTCGAAGGTGGGAACGACGACGCTCAGCATCGAGACATCCAGCAAATCCGGATCGATCAGCGCGACCTAACCCTTGCTGCACGGCCAAAGCCAACACAAAAATTGCAACATTGTCAGTTCAGTAGAGACGGAAACGAAGTCCGATTGAAAATGTTCTTGTTTTGTTCGATGCGGTCGATTAGATATGTCCCATGTCGATGTCCTCCCTTCGCCGCCGCCCGCCGGAACCGGACCTGTCGCATCCGGGGCCGGCGGGCGAGTTCGAGCCGCCCGACCTCGATCATGCCCGGCGGCGCGGCCGCGGCGCGCAAACCAATGCGGGCGGCCGCTACGAGCCGCGGGCGACCATCGCCTTCGACGACGGCTGGCAAAGCATCGAGGAGTTGCCGCCGTTCACGACCGAGGTCGCCGTCGACACCGCGCGCAAGGTCATCACCCGCAACTCGTCGCCCGACATCTCGTTCGACCGTTCGATCAACCCGTATCGCGGCTGCGAGCACGGCTGCATCTACTGCTTCGCGCGGCCGACCCACGCCTATCTCGGGCTGTCGCCCGGTCTCGATTTCGAATCCAAGCTGTTCATGAAGCCGGACGCGCCGGAACTGCTGGAGCGTGAACTTTCGGCACGCAATTACACCCCGCGCACCATCGCCATCGGCACCAATACCGACCCTTATCAGCCGATCGAGCGCCGTTACGAGGTGATGCGCCGCATCCTGGAGGTGCTCGAGCGCGCCGGCCATCCCGTCGGCATCGTGACCAAGTCCAACCTGGTGGTGCGCGACATCGACATCCTGGCGCGGATGGCCAAGCGCAACCTGGTCCGTGTCGGCATTTCCGTGACCACGATGGATGCCAAGCTCTCCCGTGTGATGGAGCCGCGCGCGCCGAGCCCGCCGCGCCGCCTCGAAGCACTGAGGCAGCTCGCCGAAGCCGGCGTGCCGATCACGGTGATGGTGGCGCCGGTGATCCCCGCCATCAACGACGCCGAGATCGAGCGCATTCTCGATGCGGCCGCCGCTTGCGGCGTCCGCGGCGCCGGCTATGTGCTGCTGCGGCTGCCGCTCGAAGTGCGCGACCTCTTCCGCGAATGGCTGCAGGCCAACTTCCCCGACCGCGAGCGCCACGTGTTCGCGCTGATCCGCCAGACCCGCGGCGGCAAGGACTACGACGCCACGTTCGGCAAGCGCATGACCGGCGGCGGCCCCTATGCCTGGATGATCGGCAAGCGCTTCGACACCGCCTGCGCCCGCCTCGGCCTCAACGTGCAGAAGACCGCGCTCACCACCGAACATTTCCGGCCGCCGCGCGCGCCGTCGGAGCAGCTCGACCTGTTTTAAGGTGTACGTATTCGTGGGCGCTCGCCGCCTTTCGCGACGTCATTCCGGGGCGCGCGTCTTCGCGCGAACCCGGAATCCAGGCTGCGGCGCGCTGCGTGAGGCCGTCTGGATTCCGGGTTCGGTGCTTCGCACCGCCCCGGAATGACCGCGCAAATATTTTGCGCGACGAACCGGCCCCGCGTCACTTCCCCGCCAGGTAGAAATACCCGACCTTGTCGTTGGCCGGCGAGCCGAACCACATCCGGCCCTTGTCGTCCATGAAGAAGTCGCGCAGCGAATTCTCGGCATGGGGGAACGGATATTCGACGACCTTTCCGGTGTCGGGGTCGAGCCGTCCGACCACGTCCATGTATTCGGACGAGTACCAGACCTTGCCGTCGCGATCGATGCCGAGCGCATAGGGCGTGGGCTGCGGGCCCGGCAGCTGGAACTCGATGATCGCCCCGGTCTTGGGGTCGAGCCGGCCGATCTTGCCGCCGTCGAATTCGGCGAACCAGACGATCCCCTTGCCGTCGACCTGGATGCGGCGGGGCCGGCCGTTGGCGGTCGGCAGGGTGTATTTCGTCACCTGGAGGGTCTGGGCGTCGACCTTGCCGACCTTGCCGTTGGGCAGAAGCTCGGTGAACCAGGCATTTCCGTCCTGGTCGAGGGCGATGCCGTAGCAGCTCGGCACATCGGCAATGTGGTCGTATTTCTCGGTCTTGGGATCGAAGCGCGTCATCGCGCCGGTCGACCACACATACCCGGTCTTGGGATCGATCCGCGCCGTGTGCTTGCCCGCGGTGTCGGCGTATTCGGTGATCTCGCGGGTGTCGGGATTCCAGCGACCGAGCTTGTTGGAGCCCTGCTCGGTCAGCCACACGCTGCCGTCCGGCGCCGGCACCGCCGAATGGATCGCCGCGGTGCCGAGATTGGGGACCGGGAATTCCGTCACCACGCCGGTGACGGGATCGAGGTGGCCGATCTTGTTCGCGCGGCCGTAGTAGGGAATCCAGAAGGTGCCGTCCTTGTCGGGATGCGCGCTCCACGGCATCCGGTTCGGACCGGGCAGGTCGTATTCGACATAGACGATCTTCAGGGCGTCATCGCCGAACGGGCGGACCTCGCTTTGATATTGCGGCAGGTCGGCCGGCGATTTCGGCAGCTTGGAGTCCTCGCCGAACATCGCATTGAGGTAGTAGACGATGTCCTCGGCCTTCTGATCGTTGAATGCGAAGACGGGACGGTTGATGAAGAAGCCCATGGCCTCGCGCATGTAATTGACGCGGTCGCGCCAGCCGTCCTCGTCGCGGACCACCGCCGCCATGCGGCTTTCGAAGCCGTGGCAGGCCATGCAATTGGCGAACAGGAGCTCCTTGCCGCGCGCTTCGGGCAAGAGCTTCTTGCCCTGATGCATGGAGAGGTCGCTCCAGCGCACATAGCTCTGCTGGAGGGCGAGATCGAAAGCCGCGTTCTGGTCGGCGGCGAGCGCGATGCCGGTCTTGGGATCGCTCTTGAAGCCGATGGCGCGCAGCTGCAGCCGGTAATCGCCGGCCGTCAGGTTCTCGATCG
>Ga0302325_10011247_pt1 | contig 19295 bp, 20 predicted proteins | sample Palsa_T0_2_FD_201948 | JGI IMG/M metagenome (GOLD analysis project Ga0302325, IMG submission 201948) | Peat permafrost microbial communities from Stordalen Mire near Abisko, Sweden - Palsa_T0_2 | ecosystem: Environmental > Terrestrial > Soil > Palsa > Peat permafrost | place: Sweden: Abisko...
CCAAGCTCCGGTTGGCTGAAAATAACCACGCACTATTGGACGCCTATCGCTTCGATGATCTCGAATTCTTTTTCCAGATGGCCGAACGCGTTTCAGTGGAGGACGCCGCATGACGCCGGCAGACGAGTCGCGCGTGCGCATGATCCCCGTGGATCGGATCAGGATCGTGAATCCGCGCGTGCGTGACATGGCAAAGTTCGAGCGCGTCGTTGAAAGCATCTCAAAGCTCGGTCTGAAGAAGCCGATCACGGTGACGGTAGGGAAACCCGGTGACGACGGGGTGGAATTCTTCGACCTTGTATGCGGCCAAGGGCGGCTGGAGGCGTTCAAGGCGCTCGGTCAGACAGAGATTCCCGCGCTGGTGCGCGGGCTGTCGAAGACGGACGGCCTGCTCGCCAGCCTGATCGAAAACATCGCCCGCCGTCGCGTGCGCTCGCTGGATCAGATTCAGATGATCCAGTGGATGAAGGAGCAGGGACATGGGTACGGGGACATCGCCCGCAAGACCGGGTTGGGCGACGAATATGTAAAGGACATCCTCAACATGCTCAGGAACGGTGAGGAGCGGCTCCTTGAAGCCGTGCTCCACGGCAAAATCCCGGTCACCATTGCGGTTGGCATATCAGGTGCTTCCGACGACGAATCCCAGCGATTGCTGATGGAAGCCTATGAACGAAAGGCCATGACCCAGAAAACGCTAACCACCTTCAAGCGGGTGCTTGATCAACGGCGCTACTTGGGTCGAAAGTATGGCCCGCGTTCCCGCGATTCGGCTCACCACACCAGTGCCGAAAGCCTCGTGCGGGCGTACCGTCACGAAACCCAGCGCCAGAAACTCATGGTCCGGAAAGCCAGGCTTTGCGAAAAGCGCCTTTTGTCCACGTCCGCTGCGATCAAGGTCCTTGTGGGAGATGAGGACTACATAAATCTGCTGCGTGCCGAGGAATTGGAAACGATGCCAAAGTTCCTGGCTGAACGAGCGAAGGAGACAGAATGAAGCACCCCATCCACGCGGCCTTCGACCTCGCTGGCGTAACCCTGCCACTGAGCGCGATTCACCCAATCCGCCAAGTCAAGCCGACCGATCATGCGTGGGGCAAATATCGGTCGATACTGGCCTCGATTCGTGAGGTCGGCGTGATCGAGCCACTCATCGTTCATCCGCAGAAAGGTGCGCGGGGCGTTTATTTGCTCCTCGACGGCCACATGCGGTTGAAGGCCATGCTCGAACTTGGTCATTCGGAGACGTTCTGTCTTGTGGCTAACGATGACGATGCATTCACCTACAACGACAAGGTAAACCGGTTGTCCCTGATACAGGAGCATGCCATGATCCTGCGAGCCGTCGACCACGGCGTGACACCTGAGCAAATTGCGAAGGTGCTCGACCTCGACATCGGCAAAATCAAGGGGACTCTCAATCTGCTCGACGGCATCCATTCCGACGCCGTCGATCTTCTGAAGGAGAAGCCCATCACGGCGGCCGCCCTGCGACTATTTCGGAAGGTCAGTCCGATTCGCCAGATCGACATGGCCCAGCTCATGGTCTCCGGCAATAACTACACGCGAGGCTATGCTGAGGCGCTCATTGTCGGGACACCGTCCGAACAGCTCGTAAACGGCGGCAAGCCGAAGACCGTCCACGGGATTTCCGAGGAGGAAACCGCCCGCATGGAAAAGGAAATGGAGACATTGGAACGCGATTTCCGGCTCCATCAGGATCATTTCGGGGAGAACTCGCTCCATCTCAATGCAGCCCAGCGCTACGTGAAGCGACTCCTCGAAAACACCAAAGTGCGGCGGTTCCTCGGCAACCGGTACCCGGAAATCCTGGAGGAATTTCAGGAACTCGCCGCGCTCGACGCGTTGTAGCCCGTGCCACGTTTCACCCAGCGATAGCACTCTTAGTCCAACGGGTTGGCGCCCAGAAGCTGCAACGTCCAAAGCCGCCAGAGGCGAATACGGGCACGAGGCCACAGTGCCTGGTGAATCAAACGTTCTTTTTCGGCTGGATGACATCGGTAAGTCCGCCCCGTACGCGTCGGGCGGACTCTAACGTGATGGATCGAAACCTCCGGCGGATTTCCGTCGTTCCATCTCGACCCTTGAGACGAGGAGCGCTACGAATTCCAGTAAATTCAAAGGTCGTGCCCCGAGACGCTGAAATGCCGCCTCCGACTTCATGCGTGATCATCCTTGACGGTGTCGTCAATTCGGATACGCAGTCACGAGTCGTGGCGCAGTTTTCCCAGTATCCACGATCCAAACCGAACGAATGCACGGGTTGCGACCGTCAGGAGATGGCACGGTGCATTCGAGAATGAATTTCACGCCATGTTCCGTGGTCTTCACTTCAACAACCGGTTGAGTCAGCCCGTGCTTCCGCAATGATGCTTCAAGCATTTCCGGGTTTGCCGTCGCAAATCCAAACTGTATGAAGAATTTTGCTTTCCCCTTACCATCGGGATGCGAGGACGAGAGCAAATAGTCCGCGAGTTTCGCCGGTTCCACCAGCGCCTTGTCCGCATTCTGTAACTTGTCACTCATGTTCAGTTCGCGGATTTGATTTGGTTGAGCGCCAGAGTGACGACCTTGGAACCCAGCGGAGTGATGAACTCCACTTCGCAAGCGCGCCCATCCGAATAAAGATGAACGACTGTTCCCCGAGCCCCGGCAGCAATGCCTTCCGCAGGTATTGCTGCGATTAGTGAAACGATGTCGTGCTCATTAATTGCAGTCGCAGTGGTGGCCGCCGGCGGCCTTCCCGCCTGCCAGAGTCGATTCAGCCCGTCCACCCAAACAATCAGCGCCTTCTTCGCCTCAGCCGGACTCGTCAACGGCGTCTCCTGATGCGCCACTCGCGTATTGCGGAACTCGTTAATGGCTTTGACCCTGTCGAGCAGGTCGCGGCCTCCGCTGAACCGAAGCTCCACTTTAACGGCGTCGAATACCCCGGACAGCCGTGTGTTGTCGTTGAGCGCAAAGTCCAGACAGTTGCGAAGCAAACCGAGTGGCGACACGCCGTTCTTATAAACAAGTGTCTTCCGCAGATTGCGCGCAACCTCCTCGTAGTGTCGGCGCTTCGTGTGCTCAACCGATCCGTAGTGCGGTTCAAACCAACCCCGCTGGTCCTGCATATTTGGCGGCATCTTTGGTGTCAGCTTTTGCAGCACCAAACCTTTTGCGGTTTCGTCGATGACGCCTAGCAGCGCCGTGAAAACAGGCGCGTAGTTAACGCCCTGCTTTTTCTCGAAGAAGCCAAACAACGAAATGGATTCGTCCACGGCCTTGCGAAGACGGTCCGGCAGAGCGTCGAGAAGCTTCTGGTCGACGATGCCCTGCGCCTCGGTCGCTTTCCCTTCGAGGATTCCCAGCTCGGCAAACAGCGGCATCTCTTCACGAAACTTCTCCTCGTTCAGCAAGTCATGAAGCGACGGCGCGCACATCCGCGCGAGTTCGGCCATAGTGTTTCCTTGGAACCGCTGGAATACGCCTTCTGGCACGAACAGATATTCCCATTTTAGATGCTTCGCCGACGCTGCCTTGCACCATTCCACTGCGGCGCGCGCCTTCACCGGCACATCCTTGTCCACCTGGCCTTTCGTTTCGACCAGGAAGTAGTTCCCCGCGGAGACGCGAACAAAGAAATCCGGCGTGTAGAACGCCAGTCGAACGCCATCGGCTAGGTAATCCACACGCAGACATTGCGGTCCCGCATTCTTCGCGAACGCCGCCACATCCGACGCCTTCCCGCACAGCCCGACAAAAGCCGTCTCCAGCGTCCGATTGCACGGCACGAGGTTGAACACCGTCCGATCCGACCGCTGCACCGGTCGGCGCTCGCTGACGGTCACTTGGAATGGCCGCCACGCGGCCACCGAAATCGGAGTGGCTTCCAGAGTGCGCAACTGCTTTTGAGTCGTCTTCCGGCGCACTAGAGGGACAAACACAGCCCGCACGTGCTCGCGCACGTCGCTATCGGAAAGCCGCGCAATCAGTGAAGACTCGAAGACCGAGTGCCCTGGCCCGAATAGCATCTCTTCAAAAAATTTCTGCAACAAAGGAGCGAGCACCTGATGCGTGCTCTTCACTTTACAGATGTATTCCACCTCCTGAACGTAGAAGGAAATCGCCCCGACTCCCGACTCTAAAAGGGCGAGGTTGACCTTCATGTGCTCGACGACCTCGCCGGTAATGAGATGCCGCCCCTCGTATTGCACGTCGTCCGGACCACGTTCGCCGATGGGAAGTGGTTTGAAGGACTTGAATGCATCCTGCAACTCCGCTGAAGTAATCGGCCCCAGGACAGGCAGCGTCTGGTTTGCCGCCGTCAGTCGCGGTATGGAAATGGCCAGCGCTGCGGCATTCTTCTTCGGGTCGGGATAGATGGATACAGTGGTCGTCGGCACCTTGTCCACGTCCACGATTTCGATGGGCAACCCCTCTTGCGCCAGTTCATCCCTATACAGGCGGGCAAACGCCTCATGCTCGATAACCGCGACAATCTCATTTGCTTGTCCTGGCGGCGTCATGCGGCGCAAGCCGCGCCCGAGTGTTTGCTCCGGCAAAATGCCCGCTTTCGAGCTGTAAGCTCGCAGCGGAACAATCGTCGTCACGTTCTTCACGTCCCAGCCCTCGCGCAGCATCAGCACGCTCACGATGCAGAAATACGGACTCGTCCCTAAATCCAACTCGCGACTCAGCTTGCGCAACGCCTTCAAATCCTCGTCGCTTATGTCCTTTTCGCTTTCGACAAATTCCTCCCGTGCATCCGCACCTTTCCCAACCTTCTTGATTTTGCCTTTGAGGTTCGTGTGCAGGTTGATAGTGCGCCCGTTGACCTCTTTGAAAATCGCATCGCCATTCAAACGCGCCGTGATTTCGTCCGCAGCAGTCGTGTTCTCGCACATGACGAAAAGCAGTGGCTTCTTCCCGCTCTTCAACCACTCGTCGCGACTCTTCAGCCAGCGCTCGTAGCCGAGCTTCAGGTGCATCTCGAACCGGTAGGCGGCGTTGTCCGTCGCTTGCTCGGTGAGATGTCCGGCCCGTCCGATGATGGGCGTCTTGACGATGCCCGCATCCACCGCTTCGCCCAGCGGTGTGTCGCAGATGATGTGCTTGAAATAGTTCGCATTGTTGTCCTTTGGCGTGGCGGAAAAATCGAGCTGTGCAACCAAGCCGCCCTGTGTCCGTTTGCGGATGGTCTCATGCAGGAACGTGATGGCCTCATTCCAAGCCGAGTCCGGGTCCCAGACATGGTGCGCCTCGTCGTTCATCACCATCACCCGCGCGTGGCCGGTAATGCGTTCACGCAGAGCTGCGCCAGTATCCAACGCCTTGGCCTTGATGACCGCCGGCCCCATCCAGTCAAAGGTTTCGCCCGCTTTTCGTTCCCGCGTATTGTCGAAAAGTCGGTGAATGTTCGTCAGGTAAAGCGTCCCTCCTGTGCTCGCACCGCTCGCCTCGTCCTGTAAAACTGTCGTCAGATTCCAATCCCCGCGCCATTCCACCGGGATCAGCGGGTCGGTGTCGAAGATGTCCGGACCTCCGCCCGCCGGTTTGAAATCCTCTTTCAAGCGCTCGAACACTGTCAGGTTCGGCGCGATGACGATAAAATGCTGCGCCATAGGTGAATCACTCTCCCGCAACGAATGGAAGTAGCTCCACACGATCGCGAGGCTCATCACCTTCGTCTTGCCGGAGCCGGTCGCCATCTTGAAGGCATAGCGGCTCCAAGCATCCTCCTCCTCCGTCACACCAAGCGCCGTCGTCTCCGCATAGGTACCACCATACTCCGCGATGAGCTGCGAAAGGCATTCCAGCTTCCGGAACTCTTTGAGGTAAATCAGCGTCTCAATCGCTTCCCGCTGGCAGAAGTAATAGCGGAACTCTCGCGGACTCCCGTTTGTGCCGACGGTATGCGTCCGCCCGAACCAATGATTGAGCAATTGCCGCGACGTATCACTCGCACCGAAATAGAAATTGTCCCGCCACTCCTTTACCATCGCCCGCAGATTCTGTGCGATGGCGATTCGCGTCGGTCGCCGTCCCTTCCGCTCGACCGCACCCTCGCCACTGTCGGCCCGCACGCGATGTTTGTCTGGCTCTGCCCACGCTGCAAATAATGGTTCCAGCGCCTCAGCCTTGATAGTGAGCTTCTCAGGCATGGCGGTTAAGTGGTTACCTCTAAGGTAATGCTCGTATCGCAGCCGAATACATCCACGACCTTCACGCAGACGGTGTGCTTCCCTGCTTTGTCGTAGGTATGACCGGCGTCGCTTACGGTCTTGAGCGAACGGTCTTTTCGGGTGCGGTAATCCTGCCAGTGATGGTTGAAGGGTTTACCGGGAAGCCAGTCGAAGTCCACGGCCCAGAAATCAATAAAATCAAAGCCACTCTTCACTGCGCGTTCCTTCAGCGCCTCCAGCTCCTTGCTTGGAACTTCAGCCAGCGACGGCAAAAACTTAGTTAGTTTTACGTCCAATGACTTCTTGCCCCCCGACGTGCGCACCACCGGCTCGGCTTCCAATACCGCTATTTCGAGGAACGGCGGCGGGCTCTTACGGTTCTTCTCCATGATTTCGCGCGGGATAGGCACCAATTTCATTTTCAGCTTGAACTCCGCTTCCAGCGCAAGGCAGTGAGTGCGCAGCTCCATCTCGAACTCCCACGCGAGGCAATAGACCTCGCGCCCACCGGATTGGACCGTAGCCTCGGCAACGGCCCGCGCCTCGTCGCGGGTGAACAGGCCGTCAATGCCGTCCACGTGGCAGAACGCGCCGGCCTTGCGCCCATGCAAGAGCGGGTTAGGCGGACTGGCGAGGACTTCGGCTTTGAAAAACTCGAGCACGATCCGACGATGTTCCTCCTCCGCGCCTTTAAGCCGGTCTTTCTGCCACCATTGGCGTTCATAACGGCCAAGGTTATATACATCAAATGAGCGATATTCCTCGCCGGATTGATGCAGCTCGCCCTGCAATCCTATGAGTCGCTTGCGGGTTGTGTGAATCGCATATCTGCCGAGATCTGATACGATCCACTTGCGTCCCGATCGTTCTGCGACAGCAGCGGTGATTCCGCTTCCGCCAAAGAAGTCGGCCACCAAGTCTCCTTCTTCAGTACACGTCTTTAAGATGCGTTCGACCAACTGCCACGGCTTTTCGGTGGCATATCCAGTACGGCGAATCCCATCAACCGGGAAGCGTGCAGCGATAGCCATCTCCCACCAATCTTCAGGAATTTTTCCCTCTGGTAGGTCGTAGTTTTCTCCGATGAATCCGGAGCCGCTTAGCCCGGCGCGAAAGTTAGCTTGGGTCTTCTCATCGTGAGGGATTCGAACTTGATCTTCACAGAATTTGAACCCCTTGGCCTTAACAGAATACCAGTATATACTGTCGTGTTTCCTGTTGTATTGGCTCATTCCAGGGGAACCAGGCCCGGTGTAACACCAGATGATTTCGTTCCGGAGATTACCATTAAATATTTCATCGAGCATCGCATGGATGTAGTGGTTCACCCGCCAGTCGCAGTGGACGAAAATGCTGCCAGTATCACGGAGCAACTCTTTCATCAGCGTGAGGCGCTCGAACATCATGTGAAGGTATGAGTCGGTGCCTTTACCCCACATGTCGCGGTAGGCAACCATTTCGAGTGTGGACTGGTCTTTGCCGACGGTTTCTTTGCCGTCACCGAAGGGCACGTCCATCGTGAAATCTGCACCTACGTCGAAAGGCGGGTCAATGTAGATGAGGTCGATGCGGCCCTTGAATTCCTTGAGCAGGCTGGCCATGACGAGTTTGTTGTCGCCCCAGATGAGCCGGTTGCGAAAGTCATCGCGCTTCTTGCCGCTAAGCTGCTCCTCGAACAGTTCCAGATTCCCCTCCGCTGCAGCCCGCTGCCGCGGCTCGTCCACCGTCTCAATCTTCTGCATCGGCATCGCGCACGCCGCGACGTCCACCTCTCGCCGATTTCCGAACTCGTCGTATTTTCCATCCCACACCAATTCGGTGCGCATCTTCGAAAGGGGATGAGGGTTAGTCGGTCCCCAGTGAAAAGCGTTTTTTGATTCGTCCATGCTATTTTGTGCTTCGGCTAGGGAGGATGTAGTGCGTTGCGCTGGCGTGGCCCTTGCGGACCAGACATTTTTCCAGAATGGCACGGTTAAAAAAGGTAATTGCCTGATCGTATTCGATACCGGTGATTTCGCGAAGTTTGGAGTTTCGAATCGAGGGGTTTGTTCTAAGAAAAACGAGTGCCGTATCCATGCAGCGCGTGAACGTCTCCTCAGAGAGCTTCGTGCGCGAGTCAGTTTTAGGTTTCGGATTCATGTCGTGCCATATGTTTCAAAACCTCGTCTTCCCATGATTGGTTTGAAGACATGCTGCCGTTGCGGACAAAACCGTTGCCGAGCGGAACGATGCGACCATCCGTAATTGTGCGCTGCTCCGCTATCGAGTGGGGATCATTATCCCAACCGGCGGATTGGAGCAGGGGCGCGACATGCTCCCGGCATGTATCAGCTTCACTGGGCATTTTGAGCGTGAACCGCTCCAGTTATGGCTGGGTAGCGCGATGAAGCAACGTCAGTTTCGTCAAACCGACTACCATCTACTCAGAAACAGCTCTACCTCGTCGAAGCAGAGGGGTAGGGCGTGGTAACTTTGATAACTTTCTCGCGATTTCGGCATTGTGAGCCTCAAAAATCGAGTCCACCAACCGGGTGCAACCAGTCGTCAATCTTGCCAAAACCTTGAGCTGGCTTTGGCATGATTGGATTGGTGACTCGTCAGGATAATTGATTCGGTGGGACACTTCTCCCCAAACCTCGTCCATCAAGGTTCGGACCTGAACCTCGCAGCTTACTTTAGCGCGCTGGTTCGCTCGAATCACATAGTGCACAGTGGTGTACATCGAACTGCGCGACCGTGTGGCGATGCCAAATTCCTTGTATACGCCATCATATTCGACATCCCAGCAGTTGGCTCTCGGCTTCTCCACCAGTTTTAGCTGCTGTTCCTGTAAGATGCTCAGGATAGCTGCATGAATCGCCGGGACCTGGGTCGTGTGTAAATGAATTATCCGTATCCCCGCAAGATCGTTGATCTTGGCAAAAAGATTATCCTTGTCGATGACCTCGCCCTGTTCGGCCTTTCGGATCAGCTTTTTGCGGAGATGCTCGTGCTCCTTCAGCCGATACTTGATGAAATGAATGTACCCCGATAGCTTTGGACTGCCTTGAAAATAATTCATCAAAGCAAGGGCGAAGCCGTCGAAAAGATGACGGTTTGCAACGAAGTACTGGACGGCTTCGTCAATTCGTTTGAGGTCGCCTCGCTTTAATTGCTTGGGCATCCGCAGTTCGATTTGATCAGACCGTTGCGTTCGCGACGACGTATTCCGCGATCTCTTTGAACGACTGCTTAGCCTTTTGCCGAAGGTCGGTGTAAGTGCTCGAGCAATCCCATATAGGGACGCCTTCGCGTTGGGCCAACTGAACCAATGAGGCAAAATCCTGCACCTGCCCAACGACTGGATCGATCGTGGTCGGTGGTGCCAAATTCGGGTCCACTTCTCTCAGAACCGCTGAAATTGATTTGTACATCTGACGGCGAATTTGCCGGAGATAGTGAGCTGGCTCCTGCGCCATCACCTGGCCGTAGACCTTAAAGCGCTGCGGAAGGTAACCCAAGAACTTGGGAGAGGCCGCAAGCAACTGCGTTCCATCTGGAGCGATGGAACGGATTGTCCGCGCATCCATTATCCATTTCTTAAGCGTCTGGCCAAGGGTGCTGAGAGCGCGGACGGAGAAAAGGTCGCACGCAACTGGCACAATGAAATAATCTGAATCCAGCAGCAGCACCCGGTTGAGGGGCCCGATGTTCGGCCCTGTATCATAGAAAACAAAATCGAAATGCTTTCCGGCGGTCAGTTCTGCGACCATATCGCTTATTGAAGTCAGGGCGCGAAATCCCCCTAAACGACGCTTAAAACTGTCGGTCCAAGCATCACCCAGAAATTCTTCATATTCGGACATCCGAATATCCCCTGGTAGGAGGCGAAAGCCGCCAACTTTCGCTGGCTCGACTTCTACTGTGTCCGGGAGTTGATTGATTACGGGCCTGACGGCTGTCCAAATCGTAGCCCCATCCGGACCGTCAGATTTGTCTAGCAAGTCATCGACCACTTCATCGGCCAGCAAATAGGACGTCAAATTACACTGAGGGTCACTGTCAACCAGGAGCACCGACTTGCCAAGCGCCGCGAGTGCCGCTGCGATATTTACTGAAAGTGTCGTTTTGCCAACGCCACCTTTGTGGTTGTAAATGGTGATACGAACTGGGCGGGCTTGGCGAGGCATGACCAGATTATTTCTCTGCCTCGTGGTTGTTCGACTTGCGGGAACGCCGCGACCGCACTCCGGAAAATACCTGCTTTGCTGCGTCCCGATCTGGAAGTGCTTCAACATACCGCTCGCCTAACGCGGAAAGTTGTTTGAATCCCTTGCCAGCCTGAGCCAAGAAGCCCGCATTCGCAGCGTTGGTCACCGCATAGGCGCTGTTTGAGAATTTTAGCTGTGCCGCTTCTGTATTGAGTTTGCTCAAGTCAATCGTCTTGAAATGTTTTGTATCTCGGTAGTGCGCTAGATAGTAGGCAAGGCAAGCAATGCGTTCGATGTCTGTTCGCGGCTGTTTTTGAAACAGGAAATCTTTCGCGGGTAGCTCTGGTTGGTCGGCAAAACTGGGCGCGTGGGCTCCGCCATTTGCAGCAGCAACGGTGGTGCGTTGCCCGGGGGCAATCATGGACACGTGGCGTTCGGAACTCTGGGCGTGTTCCAGCCCAAAAAATGTCATCGCCGTTCGGAATGCTCTGCGCCTCGCGTCCGGGTCCAAGCCCAGCATCTGTTTGATGATCGCCTGCGTTATCTCGTGGACTTGTAAGTCGGTGCTGACGGGAGGAGAAGTGTCATTCATGATAGCTATTTTTTAATGATCAAAAACTACACCAGAATATAGTTACACGTCAACCCATTGATCAAAAGAGGCCTACACCATGTTAGGTACTTAAATAACTCTATCACTGATAAATCGTTAAGCTATTATTCTAACCATCCTTGCGTTCCGATGGCCAAAATCCGTCCGTTCCTGGGAGCCTGCCCATTCGGTTTAGGACATTGGCAAACAGGATGAGTCGTTGTAGCGGCTTTCCGTATTAAGGCTCACGGGGGTAGGAAAAACCCGAATAGCCGGCATTGCAGCCAAATCGCGGTCTGAAAGACGGCGATGGCCGCGACCGTCCACGCCAGGGCGCGGACGGCGGGCCCAAACGCCTCCCTAATCGTGCCTCCGACCTCGATTGTCCAAATTGCATCCCGCCCAGCTGGCGCGGCGCGGCGAACGAAAAGAAACGCCGATAGGACCAGCCCTCCCCACGGCAGCACGTAGTGCCGGATGTGGGTGATCGGAACGGGCATATAATGCGCGAAGGGGTCGTTCGGCGCTGGGTGGTTGACCACCCACACGTCGGCGGCGATCTCAATGGCATAGCCGGCGAGAAAGAGGACGCCGGCAGTGATAACGGTGCTGAAAGGATTGCGAGGCAGTCTGCTCATGGTCCGGTTGAATTTGTGGTTGAGGTAAGTCCGGTGCTACCAGGCCAGATTGCTCCAGGAGCCCAGCAACTCGCGGTCGCCGCCGGTTTGATGGACGGCGCCAATGCACATGCCGGCCATCATGATGAAAAAAAGCGTCAGGAAGGCGGCGAACGGATGCTCGCGGCAGAAGCGCAGAAGCGAGAAATGGCGGTCATTATCGTTGGGTGGTGAAATCATGGTTATGGTTGTTTCACCCAGTAGATAGCGGAGGAAAAATCGGCCCGTCTTCCGGCCGGCAGGATTTCTCCAAGCCCTAATCCAGCATGCCGCCACAAACGGCAGATTGGGAAATATCACCGCTTCGCTCCGTCCCTATCTGGCAGTGGCGAATTATGCGACCATCGGCGCGAAACTGGCATGAGTACCCCGACGCGCATCATCGGAGATAAATCTGCGGCGGCCTCTGCTGCCCAGATCCGAGGCGCGGCTAGCATCAATTATGCCACTTTATGCGATTAAATAGGACAACGTGAAGCATCCACGAAGGCCCTATTTGGTTACGGGCTGATGGGTTATCCTCCTCGCCAGGAAAACAGGCGCACATGGCAAAACCAAAATCCAATCTTCATTTCTCCCCCGGCCTCGAACGGTCCGGCATGCCGGACCATTTCGATTTTGGTCCCGGTGCGGCCATCGGATATGCCGCCGGATTCGAGCGGTCCCGCTCTGAAGTCCTGCAATCCATTGGATGCGAACAGCCTTCATGCCCGGAAATAGGAGAAAATAGCCCCCCAGTCGTCCCCTTATTAAACGAACCCCCGGTTCGTTAACATGCCTGGCTATAGTCTAAGTGATGACGAAACCCACTTCCAACTCCGATCAATTCTCCGACTGTGCCCCTGCGGGCAGAGTGGAACCGGACTTTTCCGGGCTCGATTCCGCTGCGGATATGCTCCGTGACGCGGCTAAATTCGGCTTGCTCGACGATCTGCGGAAGCTGCTGGGCATGGAGAATGGGCACAGCGGGGCCGACAAGCTTCGGATCGTCCGCGACATCGCCTATGAATTTGCTGGGGAGAAGGACCGTGATTTGGCGGTCGATGTCTTCATCCACGTTACGGGCATCGCCGAATTTGGGCCGGCCAGCCTCCGGGACTACGGGTGCAAACATGGCTGCACCCACGAATGGTTCCGTCGGAAAGCGGAAGAGATGAGAAAGCGGCTCGATTTGCCGCTTCTGCCTTCGCAAAGGGACGAAGCGATCCGGGCTGAACACCGGCTCGTCAATCGAAGAAACGATGCCACCTGAGACCATTCTGCCTTTTTCACCGGCGGATGCCGGAACCTCTGCGGCCCTTAAATCGGGGCCGGAAGCGGCTGCTGCGCCCGCCGAGATGCTGGCCTCGCTGCCTCGGGAGCACATCGAAACGGCTTCCCGGCTTGGTTTGGCCCTAAAGCCGGGCCTGAGCCTTGAGAACTGGTCCCGACTGGTCGCGAATGTGGTCCAGATGGCCGGCCACGCGAGCCGTAGGCGGGACACGCTGACGGCATGGCTTGGCGATCTCCTTGCTTTTGGCGGTGGAAAGTATCGCGGGCAAATCACGGAATACGCGAAGGCAGCGGGCTTTGATCCCGGCACGCTGCGGTCAGCCAAGCTCGTCTGCTCCCGAATCCCTCTGTTGTGTCGTCACAACACTTTGTCCTGGTCGCACCACTGCGAGGTGGGCAAAGCGTTCAAAACGCCGGCCGAAATCAAAACCTGGCTGGATACGGCCGCTCGGGAGGGACTTTCGGTCATCCAGCTAAGGAAACGCATCCGTCAGCACCGCGCCGGGCCGACAAAGCCCGATGGTGGTCCGGCGCCGGCCGGAGCGGCGGCGCCCTTTGCTCTTTTGAGGGAATTGCGGGCAGTGGGCCGTTTCGTCAAAAATCACCCCGAGGTCTGGCGGGAATGGTCTCCGGCGACGTGCGAATTGGCGCTCTCGGAGATGCAGCCCATTGTGGACTTTATTTCGGAGATCACGGCCCGAAAGAAGCAGCGGGAGGATTTGCAGATGGCCGGTTGACACCACCCGGAGGGGAAACAAGGCGCATCGCCTTGCAACCAAATCCCATGAAATCCATCCATCATCGTCTCATCGTTCCCATGCAAGCCCGGGGGAACGTGGGCAAAAGCACGACCCTGGGCGCAATCGGCGGCTGGCTCGAACAGCACACCGTCACATGGCAAGGTTTCGACCTCGATCCCGACCACCGCAGTTTTGCGCGACTTTTCCCGGAAAAGGTCGCGCTCGCTCCGCTGGGCGACGAGCCCGAGGGCGACCTTATCAAGCTCCTGCGAGGCTGTGCGGGCCTGCCCGTCACAGTCATCGACCCCAGAGCGCATCTTAGCGAAATCCTGATCCGGGGTTTTGAACTGATCCGGTTTCCCGAGACCTTCGCCGACGCGGACGGCCGAGTGACGGTTCTTCTGTTCCCGGCGGACGATCTGGAAGTCATGACGGACATGGACCAGACGGTAAGCCGGCTGGGCGGCACGGTAGATTATGTCGTCGTCAAGAACCGGGCCCGCGCCCCGCGAACACGGATGTTCGACGGTTCGGAGCTTGAAAGGGAGCTTCAAGCGCTGGGCGCCGAGGTGCTGGAATTTCCGGCACTATTGTCCGTAGCCCGCAATCATCTGGCGGCCCTCGAAGCCGATCTCGGGCGCGGGGTATGCCACGCCGAGGCCGTCATGAATCTCGATCTTCCCATCGATTCTCTGGTGCGGATGGTGATCGAGGATTGGATTAAAGGGATTTTCAGGAAATTTGACCGGATAGCGGGCAAGCTCTTGCCGGTTGACCTGGCCGCCGGCCTGGGCGCCGAGTGGGCATCGCCTCCTCCGGCTGTGCCAATCCGGCGCGGTGCCAAGATCAACCGGAGCAATATCACATGATGCCAGGCCATCCCGACTCTTATTTGGAGCAGTGCATCGCGGCCCTCCCGCCGGAAAAGCGGGAGGCCGCGCGGCACGCATTTGAGGAAATCTCCGAGACGGGCGATGACACATACCTGAGCAAGCTTTTAGCAGTGCTGGAAGCGAACGGTGCCTATGCAAAAAACATCCCGAAGGGAATGACCGATGCAGGCGCCAAGGTGGTCCGTGAAATGGAGGATATCGCCTCCCGCCTGGTGGGAGCAGAAGTCCGCCGGGAGGCGTCATTCAAGAACACCATCACCGCCGAAACGGCACGTCTGGCAAACTCCCTCCCGGTGCGGGAAATCAACGCCGGTCTCGGACGCCAGACCGATCTCCTGGAGCGGTTGAGAAAGGTCACGGATAAAATCGGCACGGGAGTCAGCAGCGGCCTGGTCGTCGTTTTGCTTTTCTGCGCCTTCGCGGTCGGCGTGGCCGCTCCCGTGTGGGTTTTCTGGAGTCCATACCACGAGGCGCAGCAGAATAAGGCGTTTTGCGACGCCCTGGATGAGGCGGGAATTCGAATGACGATCAAGCCCTTCGCCTCCGTCTCGCGCCTCACGGTATGGGGGCCAGACATAAATGCCTCTGGAAATCTGTACGACGATCACCACGCCCCTATGGGAATGTTCATCGACTTCGACAAGCCGCGGTGAACTCGAACTGCTTACACTTCGCGGAAGAACCGAGGTTTGTTTGCCGGTGTTGCGACCGCTTTGGGCTGCGAGGGGGCGGGCTGGGCCGGCCGAATTTCCGCCTTAGCCCGCCGGGCGCGGACCTTGGCGAAATCGTGGATCGTGCTTGGGCTCGCCGTAATGGCGAACCGCTCGTGCAGGGCGTCAGCGATCTTCCTGAACGTCCAGCGCCGCTGGCGCAGCTCGCGGATCAAATCCGCGTAGGGTTCAAGCTTGCTGCGCATGGGCCGGGCATCGGCGTCGGCGAGGAAATTAGCGATCTGGTCATCGAGGCTCATGCCCCGGGGAGCACGTCAACCGTTCGGCTTTGTTCGGGCTTATTCGGCAGATATTCGGGGAAATTCGGGCATGTTCGGCGGCCTTTTGCCGCGCGGGCCGAATGGACCCGAATTTACCCGAACAGCGTTCGGCTTTGTTCGGCTTTGTTCGGCGCCGCGCAAGCGGCGTTAGACATATTGCGTCTCAAAAAATAACCCCGCTCTGAGGACACATTGACAACGTAACTTCGGAGAAGGAATCGACGCATGTTTACCATGGCAAAGATCAAGAATGGGGGAACGTACCTGAGCCAGCATCTCACGGCGAATGACTATTACTGCGAAAATGAGACGGTAGGGGGGCAATGGGTAGGCCGCGGGGCAGAAAGGCTGAACCTTCACGGGGAAATAAGAGCCGGAGATGCTGCTTTTGAAAATTTTAGAAATAACCGGCATCCCGATGGATCTGGCAAACTGACGCCGCGCGATGGGAATGACCGGGTGAAGTTTTTCGACTTTCAGTGCAGCGCCCAGAAGTCGATTTCGGTCATGGCCGTCACCATGGGCGACACCCGCCTCCTGGCGGCGCATGATGCTGCGGCGGTTCTCGCTTTTGGAGAATTGGAGAGATTCGCAGCCCGGCAGGAAAACACCTTCGCCTGGCGGGCCAACCGGCGGACCTCGAACGTCGTCGCGGCGGCCTTCCGGCATACGGCGTCGCGGGCGCTCGATCCGCAGGTGCACACCCATTTTGTGACCGCAAATGCGACCTGGGACCTCTGCACAAAATCATGGCGGGCACTGACGGAATTCGAGATGGTTTCGGCGATCCGATATGCCGGCAAGGTCTACCAGAACGAGATGGCACGGTCGTGCCTCGCCTTGGGCTATGAAATCGGTCAAATCCGCGACAACAAAGGGGCGGTGACGGGTTTCGAGATAGCGGGGGTGTCCGCCGGCATCCGGGAGCGGTTTTCCAAGCGGCGGGCCGAGGTCGAGGCCGGGATTGCCGCATTTCGGTCGGAATTTGGCCGGGAGCCGACCGTGGCGGAAATCCACTCCATTACGACAGAGTCCCGCGACTCCAAGCTTGCCGAGATAACCACTCCGGTGGTCCTGGCCGCCCAGCGGGCGCAGCTTTCGCCGGCCGAGTTGGACGAGTTAAAAATGCTAAAAGCGCAGGCCGGCATTCGCGCCGGCCAGCGGGTCCCTTCGCCGGGCCGGGAGAGCCAGAGCCTTGTTGCGGCAATCTCGCACCTGTACGAACGGCAATCCGTCGTCACCGGCCATGCGGTCCTGGCCGAGGCGCTGACCCAGAATCTGGGCGGGGTCGAGCTGCCCCGGCTTCACGCCAAGGCCAAGGAGGCGGGGCTTGTGGGCCTGACGGATGAGCCATGGGTTCATCAAAAGTTCGCGACGGTCGAGGGCCTCGCTTTGGAAAAGTGGGCGGTCGATTTCGTGGACCGCACTCGGGGACAATGCCGGCCGCTGGGCGGGGATGACATTCGATTTTCGCCCCAATTGAGCGCGGAGCAATGGGAGGCCGCTTCGGCGGTCATGGCTTCGCGTGACCAGGTGGTTTGCCTTCGGGGCGCGGCGGGCGTCGGAAAGTCCACAGTTCTGCGCGAAATCTACCAGGGATTGGTGAAGACGGGAGTCCCGGTGTTCTGCTGCGCTCCGACCAGCTCGGCCGCCGACACGCTCCGCAAGGATGGATTGGCGGTGACGACGTTGACCGCTTTTCTGCGGAACAGCGTCGAACGGGACCATGAGCACTTGCGGGGTGCTGTCCTGATCTGCGATGAGGTCGGGCTAACTTCCAACCGGCAAGGGGCGGAATTGCTGGCCATCGCTGAACAGTATTCCGCTCGGGTGCTTTTCCTCGGCGACAGCCGGCAGCACACCGCAGTCGAAGCAGGCGACTTTCTCCGCGTTCTGGAAGGCCATTCCAAGCTGCACCGGGTCGAGCTGACCGCGATCCGCCGGCAGGAGAACAAAGCCTATCGGGCCGCCGTGCGCTGCATGGCGGCCGGGGCCGCTCGGGCCGGGCTCGAACGCCTGGATGCCCTTGGCTGGGTCCAGGAAGGCCGTGCAGGCTACCTGCGCGGCGCTGTGGGGGATTTTATGCGTCTATCCGATAACGGGCGCAATCTTGACCAAATCCTGGCCGTAACGCCGACCTGGGCCGAGCATGAAGCCTTTACCGCCGAATTGCGGACCCAGCTCAAGGCTACCGGCGCTCTCGGTCGCGGAGAGAACGTCACCACCCACGAGCCTTTGAAATGGACCGTAGCCCAGGCCAAGGACGCGAGGAACTATGAGGCCGGAATGGTCGTTACTTTCAACGAGCCCGTAAAGGGGTTCAGGTCGGGGGAATTTTTCGGGGTGTCGCGGGTCGCCGAAGGAAGCGTGTTTGTCCGGACTGGCGCGGGAGAACGGCAGTTGCCCCTGCGTAGCGGGGCATTCTCTGTCGCCCGGGCGCGACAATTGGAGGTGGCTGCGGGCGACCGGCTGCTCGTCCGGGCCAACGACCGGCGTTCCGGGGTTCTCAACGGGGAAATCGTTACTGTCGAAGGTATCGAAGCCGGCGTCATTCAGACGGCCGACGGCCGCAGAATCGACTCCCGGCGATTTGGAGAGTTCACCTATGGATACGCCGTGACCAGCCACGCGTCGCAAAGCAAGACGGTCGCGCATGTAGTTGTTGCCGCCGAACGATTGACCGCCAAGGCGGCCTATGTCGCGTGTTCGCGCGGTCGAGTGTCGTGCGCGGTGCATACGCCGGACAAGGCCGCTTTGCTGGCTCGTCTGCCGGACGGGAATCGGGAGGCCGCACTTGATCTGCTCGGGGCGGACCACTCACTTGCGAGGAAAGCTCTCGACCGGACCCTGGCTTGGGCACAATCGGCCGGCAGCAGGGCGCGGATGCTACCGGAAGCCTTACGCAGGATAGCGGCTCGGGTCCTGCATCGGAAGCCCATCGTTCTCGATGCCGACATTCGGCAGGCGCATGTGCCGCAGTACAGATTGGATCTTGGCGTCCACCATTCGACCAGCGCCCGTCCCGACCGTGGGCCTTCGATGAGCCTGTGAAATAGCTAAAAAAAATGCCGCGCTGGCGGTGAGACCAGCGCGGCATGAATACGGCAGAAGCGGCAGGTTATCCCCGGGCCAGTACTTTCAGCTTGGTGCGGATATGCATCGCGACCTCGGTCGGATCGTAATAGACGAAGTGTCCTACCCGGTGATGAGGGATGCGGCGGAGCTTAGTCCAAGATCGAAGCGTCCGAATTGAGGGCTCCTTGCCCTGCGGAAATATCCCGCATTGGCGCAAACCGACAATATCCGCAAGCTGATTTCCAAGAAGAGAAGAAGGCGTTTCCATGCCGCTGCTTGCATGTCAACAGCGGGCCTGGGCACCTAAACAGACTAACCGTGGAATTGACAACCGGGGCGTGGAGAACGATCTTTACCAATCACCCATGACCGTCTCGATTGAAGAAATCACCGCTGCCGCTTTGGCCCTCCCGGCTGAGGCGCGGGCTGAATTGGCAGACCGGGTAGCTGCCAGCATCGCCTCGGGTATTCCTCCCCGCATTAGACAGCTTCAAATGGAAGAAGTACAGAAGCGCCGGGCGGAAGTTTTGTCGGGCAAAGTTCAAGGGGTCTCCTCACAGCAGGTGCGCGACGAAATCGCCTCCTTGCTGAAATGAGGGACTACACGTTTCACCCTCGGGCACTGGAGGAGTTCAAAGCGGAGGTGGTCCGCTACGAGAGCGTGGCCAAAGGATTGG
>Ga0302325_10011248_pt1 | contig 19295 bp, 12 predicted proteins | sample Palsa_T0_2_FD_201948 | JGI IMG/M metagenome (GOLD analysis project Ga0302325, IMG submission 201948) | Peat permafrost microbial communities from Stordalen Mire near Abisko, Sweden - Palsa_T0_2 | ecosystem: Environmental > Terrestrial > Soil > Palsa > Peat permafrost | place: Sweden: Abisko...
CTGTTCCGTCCGTTTTACGGGTCGGGGGCGCATAACCCGTAGGCCCCAGACCCGCGGCGGGGCCCGAAACCAGCGTCAGGCGGGCCAGCGGGGGCCGGAGGTCACCCGCCGGCCCTCGCCCAGCTCCCAGCTCCGGCGCCACGCGCTCGCCGACGGACCCCGCAGCGAAGGCGTCGTCCCAGCGGCGGCCCGGCGGCGGGCCGTCCACCAGTCGGTGGCTTGTTCGTCGGCGAGCACGGCGACGGCCTGCTCGGCGGTGGCGGCCAGGGCGCGGGCGTCGCCCAACGAGGCGCCCGGCCGGATCGGCGAGCCGAAGGTGACGTGGGTGGCCGTGCGGTGGAGGCCACCGCCGCCCCGCCGCCACACCCGCCGGCTGCCTTCGAGGTGCACCGGGACGAGCGGCACCTGGCAGCGGGTGGCCAGGAACGCGGCGCCGGCCTTGAACTCCTGCGCCCACCCGTCGTGGGTGCGCCCGCCCTCGGGGAAGATCACGAGGCTCCACCCGTCGCTCAAGAGCGCGGCGGCGCTGTCGAGTGACCGGCGGGACACGGTGGTGCGGTCGAACGGGATGGCCCCGAGCGCGAGGGCGCTCCCGATGGCCTTGACCCGACGGTCGAAGAAGTAGTCGGCGGCGGCGGCCACGACGGTCTTGTGACGGAAGCGGTCGGGGAGCGACGTGAGCAGGAGCGGGGTGTCGAGGTGGGACGAGTGGTTGCCGACGAAGATGGCGGGTCCCGCGAGGCCGTCAAGCCGGTCGAGGCCGGTGATCGTCGGTGATGCGACGACGCCGATGGCGGGCCGCACGACCCCGTCGAGCACGAGGGCCCGAGCGGCCCGAGCGGGGGGTCGACGGGCCCACTCGGTGTCGAAGTCGGCGCCGAGCGTCCGCTCCACGGGCGGGCGCTCGACATCACCGGGCCACGTCGGCGACGTCCACGGGAAGCCCAGGGACCCTCGCCACGTCGACGCCCGCCCCCGGGCCTGGAGCGCCCGGGCGAGGACCGGCGCGGCAGCCGTCGCGGCCGCCGCGGCCGCCGCCGGTACCCGCAGCGGGATGACCACGCGTTCGGGAGAAGCGGAGCTCACGTCACGCCGGCTAGGTGACATCGGACAAGAAGATGGGCGGGTTGTGCAGATGGGTGATCGACGGGTCCGGCCCGACGACATCCGAAGCCATCTCCAGGGCGTCCCTCAATGTCGAGGCCGGCTTGAAGCCCAGCCGGCGCACGGCCCGGGCGTCGCCCCCGACGATGATGACGCCGCCCAGATGCTGAAGGGCATGGGCGCACCAGTACCACATGTAAAAGGGGTGCACCCCGTGGTAGGCGTAGGTCGTCCGGTACAGGTGGATGTACCACGGGTCGGTCGCAAAGGACTCTTCCCATTTGGCCTCGATCTCGACGGGGTCGGTGGTCGAGGACAGGACCTGTTCGAAGAAGTCGATGTAGCTCGGATGGTGGACGGGATGAAACTCCCACGGCGTCGGGTGGCTCATGATCAACACGCCGCCCTCACGGACCGGCGGCTTACCCCGGTACAGGTTGAAGAAGTAGCCGAGCCCGAGGCACGCCACGAGGATCGGGTTCATCACCGAGTTGACGTTGTAGGGGCAGATGAACGGCAGCCCCATCGTCAACACGTCCGTCTGCCCCGACACCGCCACCAGTTGTTGGCGGTGGACATTCGCGGTCGTCACCTCGTGCACGGCCTCGACCTCGCCGGCTTGCACAGAGGTCAGCCCGTAGGGCGATTTGATCGACTGGAAGATGGAGCGGGCCAGCCGGGGCGGCGTCCGGTCGAGCGTCTTGGACACGGCCAGGAACGACGCCCGGTCCCGCGCATTCCACTCCCACTCCCGCTTCTGCAAAAAGGAAAACGCCGACGGGAACGTCTCGGTATTGAGCGTCGTCTCGATCTGGAAAACCTTCACGCCCGACGCCGCGATCAGCCGGCCCATGCGCCAGTTGGCCGAGTGCAACTCGGAGCGATGCTGGTCCATGAAGCTGCGCGATTGCTGCATCGTGCGCACGTTGTGGTGGTGGCGCAGGCTCTTGTACGAGGCCAGCCCGGTGGCGACCGACTTGTGGCCGCCGTCCATGGCGACGAGGTTGATGTTGACGTAGACGAGCAGGTCCGACTCGGCCGCCCGCTTGTTGATCTCGACGTCCTCGCCCAGGTCCGTGAGGCCGAGGTGCACCAGGTTGGACGGGTCCTCGGCGTCGTGCTGGCGGAGCAGACCGTGCGGTGCGAAGGCGTCGTACACCCCGTCGCCGAGGGCGTGGCGCAGCTCGGGCTCGGTCATGCGCCGGTGCAACGCCAGCGCGGCGATGAGCACGACATCATCGACGCCCGCGCTGGCGGCGGCGTCGAGCACGGCCTCGATCACCCGCTGCCGCACATCGGGCGCCTGCATCGGCGGCAACGGGAGGCTGATGTCGTCGAAGGCGATGGTCAGCCGCATCCCCGGGCGGAGAAGGGCGGCCAGCGGAGCGGAGTCGCCAAGGGGGTTGGCGAGGGCGTCACGGATGGCGCCATCGGGGTCGTCCAGGGCGTCGAGCGGCTCAGGCGCGTAGATGACACGACTCCCGACGGGGAGGCGCTCGAGGCGGAAGCCCTCGCCATGCCACATCAAGGTGGGGGGCGTGGAACGGTCCACCTCGAGGACGAAGCCGGGACGGGGCATCAGGGGAACGTAGCCCGGTCAGCCGGCGGCCGTTGTGGACCGCGCCGAGGTGTCGCGCTGACGGCCTTTGAGGGCCCGCCGTTGATCGAAGACAACCTTCACGCCTCCCCGCCGACCAGCCGTGGCGGCGTGCTCGATGGCGTCGACGTAGCGGTCGAGCGGATACCGGGCCGAGACCAGTCGGCCGAGGCCGGCGTCGTGCACGAGCTCCATCGCCAGGTCGAACGTACGGCGCTGGCCTTCGGTGCCATAGGCGTAGGCGCCGACCAGTTGGATCTCCCTCTGCCACAACGGCGTGAGGTCGATCGACACTTCGCCGGGCATGCCGACCATCACGATCTTGCCGCGAGGGCGGACGACGGCGAGGGCATCGGCGAGGGAGTCGGCCGATCCGACGCAGTCGATGACCACGTCGGCCCCGCCCGTCAACCGGTCCCCGATGACGAGGCTGTGGGTGGTGCGCCGCACGGCCCGCCGGATCTCGTTGGGCTCGACCACGATGGTCGCACCCAACTCCGAGGCGAAGGCCCGTTGCTCCGGATACTTGGCGCCGATGATGACGGTCCCCGGCAGGCTCAGTCGCGACAGGGCGGCGAGGGTGCACAGGCCGAGGGTGCCGGCACCCAGGATGACCACCACCGCCCCCGAGACGTCGCCGGCGGCGAGGGCACCGTGGATGGCGCACGCGGTGGGTTCGATCATCACCGCGGCGTCGTCGGAGAGCTCATCGGGCACAGCGTGGAGTTGGCTGTCGTGGGCGACGAGGACCGCACCCCACCCGCCGCCGGTGTCCGCGCAATACCCGGTCTGGAGGCCGGGCGAGAGGTGTCCGAAGGCGATGCGTTCGCAGCGTCCCAGGTTGCCGCCGGCGCACGGGGCGCACGGCGGGGTGATGCCGCGGGCCGCGCAACCGAGGACGGGCTCGACGACGACGCGAACGTCGTCGTTCGTGACGCCGACCACTTCGTGGCCGGGAGTGAACGGGAAGCTCACGATGGGCTCGAACCACGCGCTCGCGTGCCCGTCGACCGTTGACAGATCGCTCCCGCAAATGCCCGACAGGAGAGGCCGGACGCGTTGCCATCCTTCTGCCGGCGGGGTGGGTTCGTCGGTGTCGATCAGTCGGAGCGCGCCCCACCGGCTTCCGAGCCCGGGGGCAATATTCCCCGCAAGGCGAGCCGCGGCGATCCGGGGGATCGAGCGCTCGAAGACGAGCGCCTTCATCGGCGCGCCGCCCGGGAGGCGACGGGCAGGAGGGGGCCGATGGGAAGGGGTCGGGTCGGCGCCCCCGGCGACTTCGACCAGCGCTCGGTGTGCCAGCCACGCTTGCGGGCGATGGCCGCCAGCTTGGCCTCAGCGTTGACCGCCACGGGGACACCTGCGGCCTCCAGCATCGGGAGGTCGCTCGAGGAGTCGGCGTAGGCGACCGTCTCCTCCATCGAGAGGCCTTCGGCCTCGCAGTACTCCATCATGATGAGGGCTCGTGCCTCGCCCGTCGGCGGGCCCTGCGCCAACTCGCCGGTGTAGCGACCGTCGGGCTTGACGCTCAGGCTGGCGCAGATGACCTCGTCGAAGAGCGGTCGGAGAGGGTCGACGATTACATCGATGGCGCCGGTGATGAGCATGGTGCGGTGGCCGAGCTTGCGATGGTCCCGCACGCGGCGGATGGCGCCGGGGAAGCACTTGAGGAGGAGTTGTTCGGCAAAGAGGGCCTCGGCGTCGGTCTTCAGGCGGGCGACCGGCGCGTTCTCGTATCGGCGGTAGAAGTGGCGGAGGAAGTCGCCTCGGTCGCGGCGGTCGAGGGCGAGGAGGGTCGGGGCCTCTCGGACGGCGGACATGGTCAACTTGACCCGTTCGGCCGCCGGAAGGTGACGCGTTGCCAGCCACGCCCAGCTTTCGACCACGTTGGAGGCGATCAGCGTGTTTTCGAGATCGAAGACGGCGAGCTGGCGGTCCGGGGACAACACGGTGGTCAGGCCCCGGTCGTGGCGGGACGGGCCGGTGCGGCGGCCGGCGGTCGTCTTGACCCGCGCGTGCTCGACGACGCTCGGGAGGTGGACGTCTCGCACATAGGAGGGCCAGTCGATGACGGCGGGGTCGATGTCCCACTGGGTGTTTTGCGGGTCGGCTGCGGTGCGCGCGGCCAGAGCGACCAGTCGCTCGACGCCGTAGATCGCCTCGCACTCGGCGTAGGCGCCATAGAGCTCGACGTAGGAGAGGGCGCGGTCGGCTTGTGTCCTTCGTTCTTCCAGGCGGGCGCCGAGCTCGGCGTGCTTGCCTCGGATGGGGAGGGCGGCAATCACCTTTTCGCCTCGCTGCAACGTCGTGCTGGCGCGCTGGAGTTGGCGTTGGACCCGGCCCCGGCCGGGGAACGTCCACTCCGGGACGACGATGGGCTGGCCCTCGGCGTCGTAGAGCGGGTGGGCGAGGAAGTAGGCGCGCACCATGTCGACGAGATCTCGGTAGCGCAGCGGGTTGCGGCTGCCGGAAGCGGCTTGGTAGACGGTCGGCCCCTGCGGGTCGGGCCCCTGGGCAGCCACCGCGATCAAGGCGGCCACCACCAGGTCGACAGGGATGACGTCGACGACGCCCTCCGGGAGGCCGGGGAACTCCTTGAGCAGGCCGCGGGCGTAGCTGATGATCACCGGCTCGGCCATGCGGAAGCCGCGGATCCACCCGGGGGTCGGCTCGCTGATGGCGCTCTCGATGATGCTCGGTCGGACAATGGTGAGCGGGATGTTTCCGTGGCGCTGGAGGAGGGCTCGCTCGCCCAAGGCCTTGGTGTAGGCGTAGGCGTCGGGCCAGCCGAGGGCCCGCGATCGGGCCCGGCCCGCCTCGACAAGCTGATCCTTGACCCAGTCCTCTCTATTCCTCTCCGTCTTGTCGGCGAGGACGGGCGAGCCGGCGGCGCCGACCTCTCTCCTCGCTTGTTTGGCAAAGGCGGTGAGTCGCTCGACGCTGCGGCTCTGCGCGTCCAGATCGGAGCGCAGCCGGCGGGCGGCGGCGACTTCGGCCTGCCAGTCGACATGGGTGCTGAACGGGGTGTCGGTCAGCAGTTTTTCGGGCGACGGTCCCCTGCGGGTGCCGGCCACGTAGGCCGTCGAGACGGAGATCAGGTGGGCCGTGCTGCCGATGGCCTGGAGGGTCTCGGCGACGCGTAGTGGACCCAACAGGTTGACCTCGACGGCGCTGTCGAGGGGGGAGTCGAAGCTGACGGCCGCCGCGGAGTGGATGACGACATTGCAACTGTTGAGAAGGGCGCGGCCGTCGTCGTCCAAGCCGAGGCCATCGGTGGAGACGTCGCCGGCCATGACGAGGACCCTGCGCTCCCAGGCCTGTTGTGCGCCCTGGGTCTCGGCGCTCTCGGCGCTCTCGGCCCGCAGCCGGTCGAAACAGTCGTTGCGCAGGATCTCCCGCCGGACCCGGTCCTCTGCCCCCCGACGGCCGGGGCGGACGAGGAGGGCGACCTCGCAGCCGGGCACGCAGCGCAGGAGCCGTTCGACGAGGGCGGTGCCGAGGAAGCCGGTGGCCCCGGTCACGGCAATCCGCTTGCCCTCCAGTGCCTCAGCGATCACCCGTCCTGTTTAGCCTCTTCGGCCCCGGTCTCGTCGCTCTCGTCGGTCTCGTCGGTCTCTTCGTAGACCCACGGCCGGACGGTCACCGTCGACGCGTCGAAGTCGTCGTCGTCGAGGTGGACCTCCAGACCCTCGGGGGCCGAGTCGTCGCCGTCGGCGTCGACGATCATCACGATGTCGGGTTCGGTGTCGCCATAGATGGCCTGATGCATGCCAAGCATGGCCGCGCCCATCAACTGGACACCCATGCCGCCGCCGTGGCGCAGCGGGTGGCCGGTCGGCGCGTCCGGAGCCTCGGCGTCGACCTCGGCCAGCCAGTCGAGCCATTGTTCGTCGGTCCAGCTGTCGGGATCGTCCGGCAGCGAAGGTGCCACCCCCCGAAGGCTACCGCTGCCTGTCACAAACCCGCGCAAACGCCGCCGCGAACGCGGGTTTGTGCCTAGCCCACCCGGGTGAGTTGCACCCCGACCAGGTGGGACACGGCCAGAGCCCCCTGGTAGATGCCCTTGAGGGGAGGCACGTCGGCGTAGTCGCGGCCACGCGCGACGAGCACGTGGCGTTCGCCGACGGGCACCCCGTGGGTGGGATCCCAGGGGACCCAGTCGCCACACCACCACTCCACCCAGGCGTGGCCCTGCCCGTCGATCGTCTCCCCGACGGTGGCGTCCGGGTTGGGATGCAGGTACCCGGAGACATAGCGAGCCGGGATGCCCAGGGCGCGCAACAGGGCGAGGGTCAGATGGGCGAAGTCCTGGCAGACCCCCTGACCCTTTTGGAGGGCCTCGGCCGCCGACGTGCGTACGTCCGTCGCGCCCGGCTGGTAGACGAGGCGGTCGCGGACCCAGCCGGCCGCCGCTCGCGCCGCATCCGAAGGGGAGGCCAGTGCCCGCAGGTAGTCGACGGCGGCGCGCATCTCGTCGTCGCCGTCAGGGACATAGGACGTGGGGGCCAGCAACTCCGCGAACCGATCACGGGTAGCCGGCGTCGCCAGGTCCGCCCACGAGAGGTTGACGCCACCCAGCGATGGTGGCGATGTCTCGACGACCGAGCGGCCCTGCACCACCAGCTCGGTGTGCGGGGAGTGGAGGTCGAAGACGTGAACGATCGTGCCCCAGTAGTCCCAGTACTGGAAGAACCTGGTGCTCGGCTCGACGTCGATCCGTGACTCGAGGCAGAGCTGGCGGTCGATCGACAGCGGGGTGATGCGTGCCTCGTTGTAGGAGCTGTACACCTCCCGCGCGTACTGGTGCGTGGTGGTGTGGGTGACGGCGATGCGCCAGCTCACGACGAGCGCACCCCGGTCATGCTGTCCACTCGATCGGCGCGGTCTGGCGGAAGTAGCGTTCGGCGACGGCGGTGGCCGCATCGGAGCAGGCGGTCTGCACCAGGCTCAGATGGCTGGGTAGGTCGCGCAACAACTCCGTCGCCCGCCGAAACTCGAGGTCGGTCCGGGCCCGTCCCAGGATCCGCCGGGCCTCGTCATCAAGACCCGACCGGGTCGTCAACGGATCGAGCTCAGCCAGGCACTGCTCGGCGGTCGACAACGCGTTGAAGACCGACCGAGGAAACAGCCGATCCAGGAGCAAGAACTCGGCGACCAACGAAGCGTCGACGGCCCGGCGGTAGGTGCGCAGGTACGCCTCGTGGGCGGAGCAGCAGCGCAGGGTGGTGACCCATCCCGGAGACCCGGCGGCGTCGCCCCAGCGGGCCGACAGCAGGCGGGCCGTCATGTCGACCCGCTCGAGACTGCTGCCGAGGACCAGGAACCTCCAGCCGTCGTCGCGCGAAAGCGTGGAGTTGGCGAGGCCGCCCATGATGGCGACGCGTTCTTTGACGAAGTTGAAGAACACGTAGGGGCCGAGATTGTGGGCGTTCTCGACCTGCTCGGGTAGCGAGTACCACGTCGAGTTGAGGCACTCCCACATCTCCGAGGAGATCGCCTCGCGGGCACCTCGCGCGTTGTCCCGGGCGGCGGCGAGCGCGCCCATGATCGAGCTCGGATTGGTCGCGTCGTAGGCCAGCAGGTCGCACACCTCGCGGGACCCGAGGGCGTGCCCAGTCCCCGCCGGCGCGCCCACGCCCATCACGTTGAGCAGCGCGCGGCAGGCGGCGTCCTCGTCGATCCACGGATCCTCGAGGAGCCGGTGGAACTGCACGTCCAGAATCCGAGCCGTGTCCTCGGCCCGCTCGACGTATCGACCGATCCAGAAGAGTGATTCGGCGATGCGACTCAGCATGAGTTCCCGGACCCGGGCTGAGGCGCGACAGGGGCACATTCAAAAGAGCCTTGTTGTTGCTGTTGTTGTTGATTGGATGAGCCGCCGGCGGGGCCGGGGTCGGGGCTCGGTGCGGGGGTGGCCGGGAAGACGGCTTGCGTGCGAGCGGCGATGACCTCATCGGACGGCGCCCGGTCGGAGTCGGCCAACACCCAGGTGTCCTTGGAGCCGCCGCCCTGGCTCGAGTTGACGACGAGGCTGCCCTGCGGGAGTGCGACCCGAGTGAGGCCGCCGGGCGCGACCCAGATCGAGTCGCCGTCGTTGATTGCGAAGGGCCGGAGGTCGATGTGACGAGGTTCGAGACGGTCCCCGACCTGGGTCGGTGACGTCGACAGCCTGACGACGGGCTGGGCGATCCACAGCCGCGGCGACGCTTGGATCTGGCGCCGCAGGGTGGCCAACTGCGAGTCCGTCGCCGTCGGGCCGACGACCAAGCCGTAGCCGCCCGACCCGTCGACCGGCTTGAGGACGAGTTGGTCGAGGCGCTCCATCACCCACGCGAGCTGGTCGGGGTCTTCGAGCCGATAGGTCTCGACGTTGCCGAGGAGCGGCTCCTCGCCGAGGTAGTAGCGGATCATCGCCGGCACGTAGGTGTAGGTGAGCTTGTCGTCAGCGACGCCGTTGCCGACGGCGTTGGCGATGGTGATGTTGCCGGCGCGGGCCGCGTTGAGGATCCCGGGGCAGCCGACGAGCGAGTCGGGGCGGAAGTGGAGGGGATCGAGGAAATCGTCGTCGACGCGGCGGTAGACGACGTCGACGCGTTGTTCGCCTTCTGTCGTGCGCATCTTGACCACGCCGTCGCGACAGATCAGGTCCCGGCCCTCGACCAACTCGACGCCCATCTGGCGAGCCAGGAACGAGTGCTCGAAATAGGCCGAGTTGAACACCCCCGGCGTGAGCACGACCACCGTCGGATCGCTCGCCCCCACCGGTGCCGCGGCGCGCAAGGCCTCGAGCAGGCGGGCCGGGTAGCTGGCGACGGGCCGGACGCGATGGCTGGTGAACAGCTCGGGGAAGACCCGCGCCATGGTGCGGCGATTTTCGACGACGTAGGACACCCCCGAAGGTGTCCGCAGATTGTCCTCGAGCACCCGGAAGCGGCCGTCAGTGTCGCGGATGAGGTCGACGCCGGAGACGTGCACGTGCACGCCGTTGGGCGGACGGATGCCCGCCGCCGCCCGGTGATAGTGGGTCGAGCTCGTGATCAGGCTGCGGGGCACGATGCCGTCGCCCAGGATCTCGCCCGGCCCGTAGACGTCGGCCAGGAACAGTTCGAGGGTGCGTACGCGTTGCGTGACCCCGGCCTCGACGATCTGCCACTCGTCGGCGGAGATGATGCGGGGGACGAGGTCAAGAGGGAAGGGGCGTTCCTCGCCGGACAGGCTGAAGGTGATCCCCTGGTCGCGGAAGCTGCGGTCGCGGGAGGCACAGCGCTCGTCGAGGTCGGCGACCGACAGCGACTGGAGGGTCTCGAAGAGGGCGGCGTAGGAGGGCCGGGCCTCGCCGGGTGCCGCGAACATCTCGTCCCACGCCTCTTGGGTCGCGTAGGAGTCCAGGAGGTCGCCCACAGCGATCGATCATGGTAGGTCGGTGTTTCAAGGCAGTTTCGGGAATATGACGTCTTCCACGCGGGCCTCGCTGTCACTGGTGACCCTTAGCCTGTCGGACATGACCCCTCCACCCGGCATGAGGATCCAACTCGTGCCGTTCGGCTCGCCGGCGCGGGGCGCGCTCTTGGAGGCTGTCGCGGCTGCTCGGGAGGGGGATCCGTTGGCCCCGGTGACGGTCGTGGTCCCCTCCAACGTCGCCGGGCTGACCCTGCGGCGCTGGTGGGCGCGGGCTCTCGGTGGCGTGGTCGCGATCCGCTTCGTGGTACTGGGGGCGGTGGCCTCGATGTTGGGCGAAGCCTCACTGGTCGCGGCTGGGCGGCGCCGGGTCGATGACATGGTGCGTTGGGCGGTTGTCGCCGCCGGCATGCGGGAGCGGGGCGGCGCGCTCGCCGCGGGTGCGGACCAGCCGGCGTCGATCGCCGCGGCCGCCGGCCGGTTGGCCGAGCTCCGGCGGTTGCCCGTTGAGGCGCGGGCGGCCGTAGTCGCCGAGTCGGCGCTCGGCCCCTTGACGGCGTCGGTCGACCGGCTGCTGGCCAGGGGCTACGACGAAGAGGACCTGGCCTCGGCCGCGGCGACCGCCGTCGCCTCCGGCGACGCCGCCCTCCGGGACCTGGGACGCGTGATCGTGTATCTGCCCAGCCCGCTCAGCGCCGCGGAGATCGGACTGGTCCGGGCGTTGGTGGAGGCCGGGTGCTGCTCGGTCATCGTGGGGCTCACGGGGGAGTCGGCCGCCGACGCGGCCGCCGTCGCCCTCGCCCGTGAGTTGGCCAGCGAGTTTGCCGGGGTCGGTGGCGCGGCCACGGACGAGGTGGCCGGCGACCCTCTGCCGGCGTGGCGCTGGTCGGGGGCGAGGACGATCCTGGCGCCGGATCCGGATCTGGAGGGCCGGGTCGTGGCCCGGGAGGTGCTGCGCGCCGTGCGCTCCGGGACGTCGCCGGATCGAGTTGCCGTGCTGTACCGCCTCTCCGATCCGTACGCCCGCGTCGTCCGCCACCACCTGGGCGCCGCCGGTCTTGCGGTCAGCGGGGCCCCGCCCACGACGGTCGCCCAGACCGTGCCGGGACGCACGTTGCTGGCCCTGCTCGACCTGGCGTCGACGCGTTATTCGCGCCACGCCGTCATGGCGATGTTGGCCGGGGCCCCGATCCGCGATCGCGAGGGGCGCCCGGTCCCGGTCGGCGCGTGGGAGGTTTTCGCCCGCGACGCCAACGTTGTCAACGGTCCCGAGCGGTGGGGTCGCCGGTTGGCCGCCCTCGATGCCAAGCGCGGCGCCGCGGGCGCCTCCGATCTGGCCTTGTTCGTTGCCGCTCTCGCCGAGGATGTCGAGGCGGCCGCGGCCCCGTCGAGCTGGGGTCATGCGGCCGACGCCTGCCGGGGGCTGCTGGCGCGCTATCTGGATGTCAGTCGCCTCGACGATGAGGGCGCCGGCCACCTACGCCAGGTGGAGGGGATCTTGACTCAGCTGGCGACCCTGGATGCGTGGGTGCCGTCGCCGGGGCCGGCGGGCGTTGGCTCGCTCCTGGCCCTCGCCCTGGCCGTGCCGGCCGGCCGCTCGGGATCGGCGCCGCGTGCCGTGTTCGTCGGGTCCATCGGCGCCGCCGTCGGCGCCGTCTTCGACCTGGTCATCGTGGTCGGGATGGCGGAGCGGCGATTCCCTCCGCAGCGGGCCGATGATCCGCTGCTGCCCGATCGGAGCCGCGCCCTCGCTCCGCAGATGGGCGGTCGACGGCAGTGGCGCCATGACGAGCGCCGGGCGTTCCTCGCCGTCACAGCAGACGCTCCCGCGCTTCTCTTGCTTGCGCCCGTCGCCGACCCGCGCGCCCAGCGGCCACTTCATCCGTCGAGATGGTGGCTCGAGGTAGCGGGCGCCACCGCCGGCCATCCCGTCACCGCCGCCTCGGCCATAGCGGTCGGGGCCGACGTCGGAGTGGAGCGGGTCGAATCGCTCCCTTCCTTCCTGGACGGAGCGCCTGCCTCTGTCGAGGACCTGATCCTCGGCCAGCTGGCGGACGCGGTCGCAGCCCGTCGCGACCCGCGCAGCCTCGACCTCGCCGGGTGGGACCGGGGGCTGCGCCGTGGGCTCGACGCCGTCGTGGCCCGACGCACCGGCGGGTTGGGTGCCTGGGAGGGGCTCGTCGGTCGCCACGCGTCGCTGGCCCTCGACCCGGGCGATCCGAAGTCGCCGACTGCGCTACAGCGATGGGCCGAGTGCCCCCGTCGCTATCTACTCGAAAATGTGCTGCGGGTCGCCGAGACATCCCGCCCGGAGGAGACGATCAGGCTCCATCCGATGGAGTACGGGATCCTGGTGCACGCCGCGCTCGAAGTGTTCTTCCGGGCCAAGGCGGAGGCGGGGGACGTGGGCTTCGCGTGGACCGACGATGACGTCGAGGAGCTGCTTGACGTGGTCCGCCGGCATTGCGAGGAGGCGGAGACCCGCGGCATCACCGGACTGGCGGTGCCGTGGTCACTGCAACGCCGAGAGCTCCTCCAACGGCTCCAGCGCCTTCTCGCCGACGACCTCGACCGGCGGACGCCCGACGGGTTGCTCACCGTCTCTTTTGAGGTCGGCTTCGGAGGGGATGAGGACGAGATAGGCCCGGTGTCGTTCGAGACGGGGGAGCGGACCATCCGCTTCAAAGGGCGGATCGACCGCATCGACGCCAGCCCCGATGGCTCGGTCGTGCACGTCCTCGACTACAAGACAGGGCAGTCGAAGCCCTTCCGCGTCATCGACGACGACCCCGTCGATCGCGGTCGCCTCCTTCAGCTTCCCGTCTACGCCCTCGCCGCCCGAGAGGCCTATCCCGACGCCAAGGTCACAGCGGGATACTGGTTTGTGACAGCGGGCGACACCGTCGACCCCCATCGTCTACTCCCACTCGACGAGCGGACGGAGGCGCGGTTTTCGGAGGTTCTGGACGCCATCGCCGACGGCATCGAGGACGGCATCTTCCCCGGCAATCCCGGCGCGCCCGATCGTGACAGCTGGGTCAACTGCCGGCGGTGCCCGTACGACCGGGTGTGCCCGACCGATCGTGACGACGGATGGGCCCGTGTCGTCATGACCGCGGCGGCCGAGCCTTATCGTCGGCTGGAGGCCTGTCCGTGAGCGTGGTGCCGGTCGATGCCACGGCGCGTGAGGCGGTCCGGTCCGACCTCTCCCGCACCATGTTTGTGGAGGCCGGCGCGGGCGCCGGCAAGACCCACGAGCTGGTCGAGCGCATCATCGCCCTTGTCCGCGGCGGGGTCCCCTTGTCCACCATCGCGGCGATCACCTTCACGGAGAAGGCTGCGTCGGAGCTGCGTGACCGCGTCCGGGCCGGATTGGAAGGGAGGCTCGCAGATGTGGCAGTTACGGGCGACGAAGGCGCGCCGCGATACCGCGCTGCCCTCGACGATCTCGACGACGCCCACATCCAGACCCTGCACGCCTTCGCCCAGAGCCTGCTCGCCACCCACCCGACGGCGGTCGGGCTCCCGCCCGTGTTTGAGGTCATCGACGAGATCGAGGCGGCCATGGAGTTCGAGGCCCGTTGGGGCGCGTTCCTCGACGACCTGTTGGCCGACGAGTCGCACCAAGAGCTGATGACGATCGCCTACATCCTGGGGGCCGACGTCGCCCGGCTGCGGGATCTCGCCACCCAGTTCGAGGACCATTGGGACCTGCTGGTCAAGGCGCCGGCGTGGCTCGCCGAAGGCGACCCATCTCCTCGCCTTCAGCTGGACGGGCGTGGCGTTGTCGACGCGCTCGACGCCGTCCTCGACGCACGGGGGGGATGTCTCAACGCTGACGACCGGCTGCTCACGGCCATCAACCTCGACGTGGCGCCGCTGCGCCGGCAGCTCGACAAGTCGATCGAGACGGGCGACCTGGTGGCCGCGGTGGAGGCCTTGCGCGCTCGCCACCTCACGCCGGGGACCAAAGGGGTGGTCGGCAACTGGCGCGGGCCGAGCAAGGCTGACGTCCAGGCTCTGTTGACCGCCGCCGACACCGAGGCCGAGAGGGCGCTGGAGGGCATCGCCCTGCCCGTGCTCATCGCCGTGTGCGTTCGCGTGCGCGCCTGGACGCTGGCCGGTGCCGCTTCGCGTCGCGCGTCGGGCCGACTCCACTTTCACGACCTACTCGTGCTCGCCCGCGACCTCCTGTTGGGCTCGCCGGCAGCCCTGGAGCGGGTCCGGGCCGAGGTGACGCATCTGCTCGTTGATGAGTTCCAAGACACCGACCCCCTCCAGATCGAGCTGGCCACCCTCATCGCCGGCTCGACGAACCCGGCCGTCTCTGCCGTCGAGGTCAGGCCCGGCGCCCTCTTCTTCGTCGGCGATCCCAAGCAGTCCATCTACCGGTTTCGCCGCGCCGACATGGCCATCTACCGCCAAGCACGTGACCGGTTCGAGGCTGGTCTTGTCGAGCTCTCCACCAACTTTCGCTCGGTGGCGCCCGTGCTCGAGTGGATCAATCACGTCTTTGCCGGCCTGCTCGGAGGGCCGATGGGCGGGCCGGTGGCCGCGTCACCCACCCAGGCGCCGTGGAGCCCGCTGGCCGCTCATCGACCTGCGTCCGCGCCGGGGGCGGAAGGCGGGCCGCCCGTCGTCATCCTCGGCTCGCCGGTGACCAGCGGGACGTCGGCGGCCGCCGTCCGCGAGCTGGAGGCGGCCGACGTCACCGCGGCCTGCCGCGCCGCCATCGACGAGTCCTGGTGTGTCGGCACCGACCGTGGGGATCGGCCGGCTCGCTATGACGACATCGCCATCCTTCTGCCGACTCGCACCTCGCTGCCGGCGATCGAGCGCTCCCTTGACGACGCGGGGATTCCGTATCGAGTGGAGAGCCGTTCGCTCCTGTGGGCCACCCAGGAAGTCCGCGACCTCCTTGCTCTCGTGCGGGCGATCGACGATCCGAGCGATCAGGTCGCCCTCGTTGCCGCGCTGCGGTCGCCGCTCCTGGCGTGCGACGACGCCAGCCTGGTCGACTGGCGCGCCGCCGGCGGCAGGTGGGACCCGCTGGCGCCGCCGCCCCCCGGGATCGCCGCTGACCATCCCGTGGGTGCGGCCATGTCCAGCCTGGCTGCGTGGCACGGGCGCCGATGGACGCTTGGCGCCGACGAGATCGTGGCCGGCATCGCGACCGACCGTCACGCCCTCGCCTTGGCGTACGGGCGACCCCGCCAACGGGAGAGCTGGCACAGGATCCGATTTTTCGTCGACCAGGCGAGAGCGTTCGCCGATCGGGGTGGCGCCAGCCTCCGCCACTTCGTGGATTGGGCCGAACGCCAGGCGGAGGAGGGGGCCACGGGCCTCGAAGCCGTCGTGCCGGAGCCCGACGATCGGGCTGTCCGCATCATGACGGTCCACGCCGCCAAGGGTCTCGAGTTTGGGATCTGCGTTGTCGCCGGCTTGAGCGCGACGGCCTGGCGGTCACGTCCCTCCCCGGTCGTGTGGTCAGGGGCGGACATCGACGTTCGGATCGGCACCAAGGTCGATCACTGGCAGACGCCAGGCTTCCCGTCGGTCCGCGCCGAAGAGCAGCAGCTCGAGGCCGAGGAGGACCTGCGCTTGCTGTATGTCGCCTGCACCCGGGCCCGTGACCATCTGGTCGTCAGCATGTGGCATCAGCAACGGCGGGTGAGCGATCAGTCGTGCCTGGCCGCTCGAGCGACGGAGGTCGTCGCGTCGGCGGGACCGCTCCAGCGTCGCCTCGACGGTAGCGCCGTCGATCTTGAGGCCATCGACGTTGGGGCCACCCCGCCCGCCCCGGCGGCCGCCCCGGCGCCGGCCGCCGCAGCGCCGGCCGCCACCCCGGCGCCGGCCGGCGCGGCGCCGGCCGCCGAGGGTGAGGAGGTGAGCCGGTGGTTGGCGGCCCGAGATGCCGACATCACGCGAGCCACCGCGCCGGCCGTGGCCGCCAGCTCGCTCGGCGGCGCCGCTCCGGCCCGCACCTGGGCGGCGGCAGAGACCGACGTTGCCCGCCGGTCGGCGGGGTCGGCCTTCGGCCGGGCCGTCCACCGTTCGCTCCAAGCCGTCGACCTGACGGGGCTCGCGGGGCCGAGCCCGAGCGACGCCGACAGGCGCGCCGAAACCAACGGACTCGCCGCGCTCTACGCCGGTCACGAGGGACTGGCCGACGAGGCGGCCGCCGTCGCCGACGCCGTCCGGGCCGCCCTCCGGGCGCCGGTCGTGGTGGAAGCCGTCGCCGCCGGCCGGTGGTGGCGGGAGGTCGCCGTCGCCGCTCCGATCGAGGGCGTCATGGTCGAGGGCGTGATCGACCTCCTCGTCGATGCCGGCGACGGGCTCGTCGTCGTCGACTACAAGACCGACGCGGTCAGCGACACCGATCTCGATGCCGCCGTCTCCCACCACGAGCCACAGTTGGCCGCCTACGCCGTGGCGCTCGAGGCGTCCCAACCCAAGCCGGTCACCCGCGCCGTGCTGGTCTTCGTCGACCCCACTGGCTTTCGCCAACGCGAGATCGTCGACCTCGCCCAAGCCAAGGACCGGGTGCGCTCAGCCCTCGCTCTGCGACACTACGACGCGTGGACTTCCTGACCGACTCCGTCATCGACCTGGCCCGCTCGGTGCGGGCCGGAGAGCTGTCAGCGCGCGACCTCGTGGGCCACGCGCTGACCACCATCGACAGACTCAACCCGTCCATCGGCGCCTTCCTCGCCCTCGACCCCGAGACGGCCATGGCCGAGGCCGCCGCCCTCGACCAGCGCCAGGCTCGCGGCGACGATGTCGGCCCGTTGGCCGGCATCCCCCTCGGCGTGAAGGACCTCGAGGACGCCGCCGGCTTGCCGACCTCCAACGGATCCGTTGCCATGCCCGGGGCCGAGCGGGCGACCGTCGACTCCGTCCTCGTCGCCCGCCTTCGCCGAGCCGGGGCCATCGTGGTCGGCAAGACCAACACGCCGGAGCACGGTTGGACCGCCCAAACCTTCAACGCCCGCTTCGAGACGACGCGCAATCCCTGGAATGTCAGCCGCACCCCCGGTGGCTCATCCGGAGGCTCGGCCGCGGCCATCGCGTCGGGGATGGTGCCCCTGGCCACTGGAAGCGATGGGGGAGGTTCGCTGCGCATCCCTTCGGCCTTGTGCGGGCTGTCGGGCTTCAAGCCGTCCATCGGCCGGGTGCCGGGGGGAGGTCCACAGTGGCCGGGCTGGCCGCACCTGTCCTGCAAGGGGCCGATGGCGTGGCGCACCCGCGACCTGGTGGCGGCATTGGATGCCGTCGTCGGTCCTGAGCCGACCGACCTGCGGTCGTTGCCCAGTCCGGTCAGCCCATGGCTCGAGAGCGTCGGCCCGGTCGGCACCGTTCCCGCCCCGACGCGGATCGTCTGGTCGCCCACCCTGGGATACGCCTCCGTCGACAGCGAGATCCTCGACATCTGCCGTCGTGCCATCGAGCGCCTCGCCGGCTTGGGCGCGACGGTGGAGGAGCGAGCGGACATATTCCCCACGGACCCGGCGCGAGCGTGGTTGACCCAAGTCACCGCGTACGACGTGCGGACCTTCGAGTCCATCCGTGACACCGCTGCGTGGCAGACGGTCACGCCTGAGCTGCGGGACCAGATCGAAGCGCTCGAGCGTCACCTCACGGTGGCCGGGCTGGTGCGGGCCATCGACGCCGCCCACGTCTTCAACCTCCGGCTGGTCGAGGTCTTCGCGCACGCCGACCTGCTGATCACGCCGACCGTCGGCGGGCAGACGCCGGTGTGCGGTCGGCCGGGCACGATCGACGGCGTCGAGGACCCGCGGTGGGTGAGCTTCACCTACCCGTTCAACATGACGGGCTCGCCGGCGGGGACGGTCTGCGTCGGTCGGACGGCCGACGGGATGCCGGTGGGCCTCCAGCTCATCGGGCCCCAACACGGTGACGTCAGCGTGCTGGTCGCGATGGCCGCCCTCGAGGACGCCATCGGCTTCGACGACCGCCCCGTCCTTTAGGAGCGGTCGCGGCCTCGCTGGCTGAGCACCTGCTCGAAGAGCTCGATGTGCTCGTCGACCATTCGCTCCAGTGAGAAGTAGCCCTCGACCGCCGCCCGGCACACGGCGTGGTCGAGCTCGCCGAGTCGGCCGATCGCCGTGGCCATCTCCGCCTCGTCGTCGCAGAGGAAGCCGGTCCGGCCGTCCTCGATGATCTCGGGTGCGGCCCCCTCAGGAAAGGAGATGACCGGCGTACCGCACGCCAACGCCTCGACCATGACCAACCCGAAAGGCTCGTGCCACCGGATCGGATTGATCAACGCCATCGCACCACCCAACAGGGCCAGCTTCTCCTCGTGCGGAACCTCGCCGAGATAGCGGACGTCGTCGGACAGATGGGGCGCGACCTCGGCGTCGAAGTAGGCCCGCTCCCACGGCTCACGCATCTTGGCGGCCATGCGCAGCGGCACGCCCGCCTTGCGGCACACCTCGATGGCGCGGTGCGCCCCCTTCTCGGGAGCCATCCGCCCCAGGAACAAGCAGTAGCCCCCGTCGTGGCGCCCGACGGGAAACGAGCTGGCCTCGATCCCGTGATGGATGACCCGAGCGATCGGGATGCTCGGCGCCATCGACCGTTGGTCATGGGACACGCAGATGATCGGCACCCGGTCGGCGACGACACGGTAAAGGTCGGTCAACTCGTCGTTGAACGGGCCGTGGATGGTCGTCACGACTGGCAGCGACGGGAACCGTTCGGCGTACAGCGGCCCAAAGACGGTGTGATCGTGCACGATGTCGACGTCCTGCACGGCCTCGTAGGCGTGCACCACGTGGCGCAGCTCGGGCACGGCCATCCCGATGCGGGTCCCTTCGGCCTCCCGCAGCACCCACTGCTTGGGGACCGGGCATGTCGAGTCGCCGGTCGTGTAGAGGATGACCTCGTGCCCGGCGGCCTGGAGGCCCCGGCTCAGCAGGTCGACGACCAGCTCGATCCCGCCGTAGAGAGGCGGGGGGACCGGCGTCCACGGCGGTGCGATCTGGGCGATGCGCATGGCTGAGCACACCTTATTGGGAACTGGGGAACGTGCCCCTGTCGCGCCCCGTGTCGGCCGTCACGCTGGATGAGCATGGCGGCGACACGCAACATGGGGACGTGTTGATGGCCGCGTGTCGCCGCCGGTGCTCGGCTGGGTGATCGGGGGCGGGTCAGTCCGCGGTGATCTCGGTGA
>Ga0302325_10011249_pt1 | contig 19293 bp, 9 predicted proteins | sample Palsa_T0_2_FD_201948 | JGI IMG/M metagenome (GOLD analysis project Ga0302325, IMG submission 201948) | Peat permafrost microbial communities from Stordalen Mire near Abisko, Sweden - Palsa_T0_2 | ecosystem: Environmental > Terrestrial > Soil > Palsa > Peat permafrost | place: Sweden: Abisko...
TGTTCAGGCTGGCCGGCAAAGTGCCGGGGCCGCCGTAAAACACATAGTCGCCGGGAGAGGTGGTGCTGCCGTTGTCCCAATTGAGCGGGGCGCCGATCTGGTAGATATAGACGCTATTCACATGCCAGCCGCCCACGACGGCGTCGAGCGCGCGGGAGTGGATATTCAACGCGCGGTTGCGGCCTATGGGGATATCGTAGGTGGCGGCCAAGACGATGCGCTGAGGGTGGTCGAAGGGAGAAATGCGCTTCTCAGGCTCTGTAGCGGGGGAATTCAGCCAAGTATCCTGCTCGATAAGCCTCGACCATCCATAGTTAGCGATAACCGAGAGACCCTGCGAAAGGCGCCGCTCGACGCGGACGTTGAGGCTCTCGAACCACGAGCGGCCCTGGTCTAAGTCCTGCTCCAGAACGCCGCCGGAGCCGGTCCAACCGCTCGAGCTATCGCCGACCGGAAATTCCGGATACGGCACCACCAGGTTGGCCAGCGCGGTGGTGGATCCGTTGAGGCTACTCGAATTGGGCAGAAGTCCCGCGAGCGGATTGCTCACGGTTCCACTCAGCAGGGTATTTGCTGCGGCATCGCGCGTGGGCAGCGTGCTTAGGAATTGCGCCGGGATGCTGTTCAGTTGGGTGACGGTTATCGGAATATGCACGGAGTGGTTGCCGATGTAGGCCACTTCGAGCAGCGTATTCCTGCCGAACGTGTGTTGAACGCCTAAATCCCAGCGGAGGGAATAGGGATTTTTCATCTGCGGATTGAGGAAGTTAACGTTCGTGCCGTTGAAGGTAGCCAAGCCTAGCGACGACCCGCTGGGTTGCACCAAGCCGGTTGGAAACGGATTAGCCAGCGTGGTGGCGGGAGTGACGTAGCTGTTGTTGGTGATACTCTCCGTCGTGCTCTGGCTAAAGCCTTCCTGCGCCAGGATGGGCGTGGTGGAGTAAGCGCCGGTAACCGCCAGGCTGGCGATGGTAACCGGAGCGACAAACATGCCGAATCCGCCTCGAATGACGGTGCCTTTCAGTTTATCCGGGCTCCAGGCAAATCCGACGCGAGGACTCAGCAGGTGCGACGTGTTTTGATATACGGCATTGTTGCTCGGGCTGGCGAATTCGAGTCCGCCCGGCACGTTAAACTGGCTCACCGGAATATAAGCGTTGGGACTCTTCGCGTAATTGGCGATCGCCTGGGCCGCGATCGGATTGGCGGCGGTGGCGTCGAAGCCATCCACTGTGCGCCCATACTTTTCATGCACGGCGCCGTCGTGATCGAAATGCAGTCCGATATTGACGGTGAGATTGTGTCTGACGCGCCAGTCGTCCTGGATAAACGGCGCGGCATAGTAATTGTAAAAAGATCCATAGCTTTCCAGATCGTAGTCGCCGGCCGTGGGCAAGCCCAGCTCAAACGATGCGAGATCCTGGCCTTGCGCCACGGTGCTCGACGCACTGCTGGAGGCGCGCACCCAGGTATTGGCGAAGCTGAAATCGCCGGTGGAATAATCGTCGACGATAAAGTTCATGCGGTATTGCCGCAAGTCGGCGCCGAACTTTACGGTATGGTTGCCGACGGTCTTCACCACGTCGCCGAATATCTGAAACGACTGCGACGGATAGTTGCTCGCGCCATCCGCGCCCAGGCTTTGGAAAGTGGTGAGACTGATCACAGGCATCTCCAGATACGGAGAATCGCCGGCGATGTAGGACGGAAAGCCGAGCGAGTTGGGATTGAACCCCGAGCTTGGCAGCGCGTGCCGTTCGGCGAGGCGCGAGAAGTTGATGCGCAAATCCGCCACGGTAGTGGGGTTGACGACGTACACGTTGTCGAACGACCCGCCCACCGGCTTGCGGTACAGGAGCGAGCCTTCCGCGATGTTGTTGAAATACTCGTTCTTGGACTGGGTTTCGCTGGCGATGCGAACGTCGAAGAACATGCGGTCCTTGTCGCTCAGGTTGTAATCGAGGCGGCCGAGCTCATTACTATAGTTATCGATAGTCGTGGCAGGGCTCGAATAATTGTTCGTACCGGTGGCGCCGACTCCCACCGTGACGTTCGGCTCGGGATAAAACTTCATGTAGGCTAGCGCGATGGGGCTCAACTCGCTCTGCGGAATGATGTTACCGGGGAACGGCGTGCGCGTGACGGTGGTTCCGCTCAGCACGGCCGAACTCGGATCGTAAAGCTGATATTGCGATCCCAAAGGGAGCAACGCGGAGAAGTTGCCCTGTCTTTCCAAATCCGTGGGCACCGTTACAAAGGTTGGAGCCGGCTGAGCGTCCTTCAACCCTTCGAAGGTGAATAACCAGAACAGCTTATTGCGTCCGTTGAATACCTTGGGTATGATCATCGGTCCGCCGACCACCGCGCCGTACTGGTTGAAATGGAGGATCTGCAGGCCCTCTCCCGCGCGGTTGCGGAAGAAATCGTTGGCGACCATATTGGATGGCTGGTTGAACTCCCACAGCGAGCCATGCAGCCCGTTGGTTCCGGTTTTCATGATCTGGTTCATGGTGCCGCCGCCGGTGTGGCCGAAGGAGGCGTCGGAATCGAACGCTTTCACGCGCACTTCCTGAACCGCGTCCTGGGGAGGGTTGTAGGCCGCGCGTCCATCCCAGGTTTCATCGGGGACGCCGTCGAGCAGCAACTCGCTCGATTGAGAAGGAGTGCCGGCGACGCTGAACGCAGCGGGCGCGCCGAGGTCGAATGGATGCACCAGCGTTGGCGAGGCGGTGGGGGCCACGCCGATGGCGAGCGTCGCCAGCATGAGCGGCGTGCGCCCGTTGAGCGGAATATCCTCGATTTGCTTGGTAGTGATAGCCTGTCCGATCGAGGCATTATCGGTATTCAATAAAGAAACGTCGGCCGATACAGTGACGGATGTCGCGACGTCGCCTACCTCCAGTTTGAAATCGATCACGGGGTGTTCGTCGGCGCCCAGGTCGAGATCGGTGCGCTTGGCTTCTTTAAATCCCTGCGCCTCCGCGGTGACCTGATACTGTCCCGGCGAGAGAAACGGCATGGCGTATTTGCCGGCCGCGTCGGTGACGGTGGGCGTCTTGACGCCCGTCCGGGTTTCGGTGGCTGTGATCTTGACTCCGGTTATGGGGGCGCCGGTGGGATCGGTCACCTGTCCACTGATCGTGCTGCGAAATTCCTGGCCCTGTAAGGTTGCAACCGTGCACAGTAACAGGGTGCAAAGGAAACTTGTCCTCATTTAATGTAACCTCCTCCTATGTACTGGACACCACATTTCGGCGTCCACTAACAGACCTCTTTTGTTGCAACTATACGAACCGTACTCCCCGATGTCAACCATAAACTCCTTCATGTTTCGTTTAGTAGAAATCAACAATCAGTTCATTCCGGCTTTACCGGTAACGTTATAAACTTACTCGCACAGGCATTCGGGGCCCCTTTGCCCGGTTCGCCGGTAACTTTCAAATCGTCCCCCTGGGGCCGGAAATTGACCGGCCCGGGACCTAAGGTAACCTGTGCGTGGACGCCTGAGATTTTCATCTTTGCAGCATCGTTAAGCGTCACATTGTCGAATGTAATACCCAATTTATGTATCGCGTCGAAACCATCGAGAGTAATCTTACCCGCGCCCAGTATGCGCACGTTGCGCAAGGTAATATCTGTAAACTCGGGAAACTTATCGCGCGCCGGACCCGAATAGGAGTAGTTGGAATCCATCAGAATCGGATTCTTCGTGTCGCGCATGCACACATCTTCGTAGACAATGTCATGAACCAGGCCGCCGCGGCTGGAATTGGATTTGATCCGGATGCCATTATCCGCGCCGTCGATGGATAGGTCGGATACGCGAATGGCGCCGGCGCCGCCGTCTGTCTCGCTGCCGATCGACATGCCGTGGCCGCCGTAGAAATGGTTGTGCGAAATAGTCATGTGGGTGGTGGGCGCCCCATGGCCGGCCTTGATTGCGACGTTGTCGTCACCCGCGTTGATGAAGCAATGCGTGATGGTGACGTTCGTCGAATTACCCGGATCAATGCCGTCCGTATTTCTCCCAGCTCTTGGCGTGTCGATGATGACGCCCCAGGCCGTAAATCCGTTACCGCCGCTATAGGAGACGTGGAAGTTTGGCGAGTTCTTGAGCGTGATCCGATACAATGTAAAATCGTCGGCGCCGGTGAGAACCATGATGCGCGGGCAACTTTGGTTGAGGTTCTTGACCTTGGCTTCCTGTGCGAGATCCCACCAGGTTACATTCTGTCCGGTGAGTTTGGCGGCGCCTCTGCCGTCGATAACGCCATCGCCCATCACGCCCGCATGCGCTACATGATTGGCTGCGATCAGAGGCTTGCAGCCGTGTCCCGCTTGAGTTACTGTGCCGCAACCGCCCGGCGTAATGTCATAGTCGCGCGGATTGCGCGAGCCGTATAGAGTCGCGTTGGCGTCCACTAACAGCGTCACCCCCGCGCGCAGTTCCAGGGGGCCGGAGAGAAACGCATTCGATGCGCCATCGGGTTTCAACTCGACGGCATGGCCGGTTTGGCAATGATCGATAGCGTCCTGTATTCGCTGAGTGTCGGGATGCGCGTCGTCGGCGCCGGCGGAGCGTGCGGTGAGCACGGCGCAGGCAGGAGGGATGACGGGCTCGGTGACGTTGCGAAGGTCTTGCGCCTGGGCGGAGAACGCGAGAGCAACGACGAAGAGGGCTGCTGAAGCAACTGGCGCTAGGAAAGTGGGCGCTGAGAAGATAGCTGTCAAGCAAGTGATTGATGAGGCAATGGTGGGGCACGCTTTAGCCTGCCCTCGCGATCGCGCTGCGAAGCGGCGCCAGGAAGGGTATAACAAGTTGCAGGGCAAGCTAAAGCATGCCCCACCACTGAGCCCAGCTCTAGGCAGGGCTTCTGCTCTAGGCAGGGCTTCTGCTCCAGGCAGGGCTTCTGCTCCAGGCAGGGCTTCTGCTCCAGGCAGGGCTTCTGCTCCAGGCAGGGCTTCTGCTCTAAGCAAGTTTGGAATCCCTACTGTCCAAATAAGTGACTGGCGAGCCATTTGATATACTCCTTGTTCCGCCGGCGAGTTTCCTCGACTACTGCCGCAGGCAGTTCATCCAGCGCTTGCTTAAAGAAGCTCCCATCCTCATCCTTGCTGCCCACCATATTGCCCAGCCAGAACACCAGGAACAGGTTGCCGTCCACGCGGCCGCCGGCGGCATTGCCTAAATACGAGCCGTGTCCGGACGCGCGATATTGCGCGGCCAGCCCGCTCTCCTCGCCAAACGCGCCTTGCGCGGCGAAACGCTCGCAGGCGGCCACCATGCGCTCGTAGAGGCGGCGTTCGGCCGATCCCTCCGGCGATTCGTAAAGCACGTCGAAAAGCTGGAGCTGCAGTTCACCCGAAATCTTGTAATTCAGGCGTCCACGCGTGGCCGATCCGATGGAGCGCAGCACCTCCGGCTGCTTGCCGCTGCCGGAGTGGATGCTCAGCGTGCCGTCGAAAAATCGCGCGACGTCGGCCAGTTCGCGCACACGGTCCTTCAACTCGGGAATGGGATCGCCGCCGAATTCGCCGTCCACGCGGGGCATCACTTCGGGCCACATCTTGTGGTGGGAGTACTTCTCGAGAGCCGCGCGCGTTTCCGGGTAGGCTTGTCTCTTTTTGAATCCCAGATTGGGCGGAACCAGTTGCGCCGGGCGTCCGCGCTCCTTCAGCCAATGCATGTAGAAGATCAATTCCTTGGCGCTGGTGAGGGTTTCGGCCTCGTCCAGCGAGGGCTCGAAATCGAATGCCGCGCCGTGCCTGGCTTGCAGAATGGAATCGAACAATTCCTCGTTGAGCTTAAGGCTGGGTGCGAATTTTACGGCCAATCGTTTGATTTCGGCGGGGTCGAAACGGTAAGATGCCGAGCCGCAATCGAAGGGCTTCGAGAAAGCCGCTTGCACCCACGCGCGCTCTTGCGGCGTAAGGCGCAGGTCGAACAATTCTTCGATCTCGGGCTCGGTCAGCGGCTGCGGATGGCGCACGTCGGCGCGCAAATCGAATACGCGCGAGGTGTCGGTGGTGAACTTGGTGAAGCCGGCCGCGTCGCGAATGGCCACTTTGACCCATTCCACCGATTTGGCAATCTCGGCATCGTTGGCGCCGCTGACAATAAAGTGGTCTGCCTCGGCGGTATATCCGTAACGATATCCGGAGCGGATGGCGGCCCACAATCCAGCGTGATAGAGATGGCGGATACTGACACGGGTGTGGCCGGGGGCAGTCGGGTTCGATCCGTCGCGGCGCGCGATTTCTTCGTCGGTGGTCATTTCGCGCGTGGCCGAAAGCTGCACGGTGCTGGCGAGATTCAGGCCGGTGTCGCGCAAGATGTCGCGAAAGGCGTCGAATACGGCGGGCAGGCTGACTTCAGGATGACGATTTCCGACCGCGATGCCAGGGAGGTTGCGTTGCGGGCGAGGAAGAAATGCGGGGTCGATGCGCTCGGCGAACGCGGCCACGTTGCCACGGTCGGCGGCGGCGAACGGGTAGACGTACACCGCGTCGCCGTTGAACCTGCGCTCGGTAGCGTTCGCCAAACCAAAGGCCCCGATTTCGCCGCCGTACTGGAGCAGCTTGGGGGCGCCGTTGTCTTCGAATGCGATGAACCAGGCATCGCCGGCGCGGGTGAGCGATTGCGGGAACCAGGTGACGCCATCGCCTTCGGCGGCGGCCAGACGCTGGGCCAGACGGCTGCGGACGGAGTCGTCGACGGCTGCGGACGCGTTCTCCGTCAACCCGGACGGTAGGGGCATTTCTAGAATCTTCATAGATCTGGTATTACGATACGCGCAAGGCGGGTAGGCGTCAAACCGGAAAAACTCAATAGTTTGTTAAGCTGAACTGAACGACGCTGCTAAACTATGACAGTATGGCGAGACCTCTCATCTCACCTGGGACGGAAACGGCCGAACACGCCGATCTAATTCCTCTATATAGCGTCGTGTTGCTGGACGATAACGATCACACCTACGACTACGTGATCGAGATGCTGCAAAAAATTCTTATCCTCAGCCTCGACCGGGCATACCAGCACGCTGAGGAGGTGGACCGGTGCGGGCGAACCGTAGTGATAACCTGCGAGCTGCCGGCGGCGGAATTCGCGCGCGACCAGATCCATACCTATGGCCCCGACTGGCGGCTCCCGCGATCCCAGGGATCGATGTCGGCGGAGATCGAGCAGGCTTAGCGCTACCTTGCGTCTCGGCGCTACGCCATATTCACTTCCAAGCTTCTTAGCGGGTATCATGAGATATATGATGTTTTTACGCAGTTTGCTATTAATATGCCCGGCCGCGTGCTTGCTGGCGCAGACGCCGCCGCCTCCCCCGCCCCCTCCTCCGCCGCCGGTTTCGGCTCCGGCGCCTCAGGGCGCCCCACTGAGCCGAGTGGTTAATCCGGATGGATCGGTGACCATGCAGATGCCCATCCGCCCGGCGCCCGCGCAGGTTCCTCCGGACAAGGTGGTTTTGACCGTCGGCAACGTAACCATCACGGCGCAACAGTTCGACGAAATCACAGATAGTGTACAGGACCAGTACAAGGCCTTCGTCAAAGGTCCCGGGCGTAAACAATTCGGCGATCAGCTGGTAAAGGTGCTGGTGCTGGCGCAGGAGGGCAAGCGCCTCAAGTTGGACGAAAAACCAACCTTCAAGGCGCAGGCGATGTATCAGGAGGATCAAACGCTGGCTACCTTTACCTTCTTGGCCCTCACTCAGGACGTTAAGATAGACGACGCCGCACTGCACGCTTACTTCGACGCGCACAAGGCCGAATACGATCAAATTCACGCCCGCCACATTTTGATCCGCATGAAAGGTTCCACCGTGCCGTTAAAGCCGGGAGCGAAGGATCTGAGCCCCGAAGAGGCTCTGGCAAAGGCTGAAGATCTGGAGAAGCGCCTGAAGGCCGGCGAGGATTTCGCCAAACTGGCGGCCGCCGAGTCGGACGACGCCGGGTCCGCTATGAAAGGGGGCGAACTGCCGCCTTTCGCCCATGGACAGATGGTGCCCTCATTCGACGAGGCCGCGTTCAAGCTGGCCCCCGGTCAGACCAGCGAGCCGGTGAAAAGCCCGTTCGGGTATCACATCATCAAAGTGGACAGCAAACAAACCAAGACCTTCGATGACGTGAAGGCCGATATCGAAAAGAAGCTGCGTCCGGAAGAGGCGAAGAAGGCCGTGGACGCAATCGAGAAATCCACCAAAGTGGTCTACGACGACGTGTTCTTCGGAACAGCCAAGCAGTAGCGTGAAGACGCGCCGGCTGGAATTTCCGTGTCCGGTATGCGGGTCGGGCGAAGTGTTTTATACGTGCACGCCCAACTGCTGCTACAACCATGTATGCGGCGGCTGCGGAGCCACATTCGAGCCCGAGACCAAAAGGAAGGGCGGCGTTTTGACCGGTATTGAGCCACCCGAGCCGCTGCCGGATGCGACCGATCCTACAACCGAGTGCGCCGCGTGCGGATCGACCGCCGTCTACATGTTGGAGGATCGCTCGCTGGTTTGCGGAAAATGCGGGGCGATGCTGGATCTGGAGATTGGCGAGGTGAATCCGGCGTAGGTTCCCCAGGAAACCTACACAAGCTGTTCCAGGTGAAACGAGCCGTTATCTCGAATCTTCTTCGGTGGTACAGCGTTTCATAGATACGCCCACGTAATCCGCGATAACCGCTCCCTTTGGCCGCGGCTCTGACGGGTCCGCGCGCAGCAAGCGGTATTTCGATACGTCGGCGAACTTTCGAAATGGCGCGCTAAGGCATCGACGGGTTGGCGCTGGCGAGCATCTTTGCCACCCAATCGGCGTGCGGGAGGCCGCAATTGAGGACAGCCCGAATCTCCCTGTCGACATCATATTCCACGCGCCGGATGGAGGGCTCCGAATCGTCCAGTAAAAGGTACGCCGCGCGGCGGTCGCCGTCGTAAGAAAGGCTGACGCTGCCGGTGTTGACGACGGTCATTCCCGAAACGCTCCGCACATACGCGTGATGGGTATGCCCATAAACGGCGATCGGCCGGCCCAGCGGCGCGTAGACCGATTCCAATTCGGCATCGGCCGCAGTGTGCGCGGGAGCACGCCAGGTGCTATCGGGACTGGCATGCACCAGCGCCATCGGACCATGAATCCGGATTTGCGGGAGTCCGCTCAACCAGGCGATCCTCTCTTCTCCCAGCGCTTCACGGGTCGCCTCCGCCATTTCCCCGATGGTTGCGAAAAGGGCTTTCAGATGAGGCGATCGGTCCGCGAAATCCGTCAGCGACTCGGGCTTGAAAAGCATTTCGTCGGTGTTGCCGAGCACGCCCTGCCAGCCTAGATCGCGAATGCGGTCCACAATTTCAGCCGGACTCGATCCGCCATGCGGCAGATCGCCGCCGTGCAGGATCAAGTCGGGCGAGGTTTGCCGCAGATCCGACAGGACTGCCTCGAGGGCGGTCCGGTTGCCGTGGATATCGGATACGATCGCGAGGCGCATACGCGAAGCATGTGAAGGGCGAGCTAAGAGCGCATGCGCACCGCTATTGCTTTTTGTGCGCCGCCCGGCTGCAGGCGGTATCGGCGCCGGTGGGGTCTATGGCGCTGTTGCCCTGTTCGATGTAGACTATTTTGCCTTCCTTATCTATCACAAACGTGGCCCGGTTCGCCATTCCGTTCGGCAGTAAAATGCCGTACGCGGCTATCACCTTGCGATCAAAAAAATCACTCAGCAATGGGAATGACGCATTGAGCTTGGTGGCGAATTCCTTCAGGGACGGGACATTGTCTGCGCTGATGCCAAAAACCTTGGTGTCGTTGCTTTCGAATTTTGCAATACCAGCCTGGTATGCGGTTATTTCGCGGGTTCAACCACCGGTAAAAGCCGCCGGAAAAAATGCCAGCACTACGGTATTCTTGCCTCGAAAGCTGGAAAGGGTTACCTTCGCCCCGCTGGGCTCGGAAGGCAAAGTGAAGTCGGGCGCCATATCGCCCTCTTTCAAAAAAGTAGGCTGCGGCTGAACGTTTTGGGCGCAAAGCGCCGCGGCGAACAGTCCGGCAGCGAAAGCAAATTTCTTCCTCATGTTACCAATGATACTATCAATCCTGCACGGTCGTGCTATCCTGAAGGTGAGCATTGGTCCATTAAAGACTTGAACCCTGGAGCTTCGAGCCCCGGGGTTTTTTAATTCTTGGACGCCACCGGATCATTTTCCACCTTTCCGCTTGCGGTTCGGTGAAATTAGTCTATAATACATTCAACGCGCTATGCCGATAAGGTTTGGTATGGCGTATGCTAACACCATGGCGATGCCGGCATCATCGTCCGCATGCAGTTGCCTCAAAATCCTGCCGCTGCTTCCCTGCCTGACCATGTTCGCCGGTTTGTTGCGGGCTCAAGATCTGATGCAGCCTTCCGAGCCGGGCGGACCGGTGCGCTTGTTCGGCTCGGACATGGCGATGCTGGAAGCGCAGGATACGCGCAAGGATCTTCCTTGCACGGTAACGCCGGTGCTTAAGCCCTGGCTGGGCTTCGACATGAAATTCCACGCGGGTTACGACGTGCAGGTTCCGTTGAAGGAGCTTGCCGGCACGGAGAACCAGCTTACGCTCGTCTTCCGCATCACGCCCGATGGACACGAGGATTCGCCGCACTACTTCAAGCAGCATTACACGGTGCCCGCGATCGACGACAACGCCGGGGGGCCGGCTTATCTGCAAGGCGCCTTCAACGTCGGGGAGGGTAAGTACCGTGTGGATTGGCTGATGCGCGACCGCGCCGAGCGAGTGTGCTCGGCCCATTGGGACGTGGAAGCCAGTCTTTCCGCCAAAGACAAGCCGATGGCCCTCGATATTGCCGCTGATGGGGTTGAGGCGGGAGATTCCGAGCCCTTCAAGCAAGAGGCTCCGGTGGAACGCCAAAGCGCGCAGCCTTTGAATGTCAAGGTGGTAGTGAATTTTGCGCCGCAGGCGGATGGCGCCTCCACCCTGCAACCTTCCGACACCTCGGCTCTGCTGTCCATTTTGCGCAGTATCGCGCGCGACCCGCGAATTGCGACATTCTCGGTTGTCGCCTACAACTTGCAGGAACAAAAAGTGCTGTATCGGGAGGAGCGCGCCGGACAGATCGATTTTCCGGCGTTGGGCCGGGCGCTGGCTTCGCTCAACCTGGGAACCGTGGATCTGCGGCGGTTAAGCCAGAAACATGGCGATTCCGAGTTCCTCTCCAAACTGATTTCGGCCGAGGTCAAGGATAATAAGGATGAAAAGAAGCAGCCTGACGCCGTAATCTTCGCCGGACCGAAAATAATGCTCGACGATGGGCTTCCCCCTGAAACCTTAAAGCAGTTAGCGGACGTCAAACTCCCTGTATTCTATATGAATTACAATCTGAACCCGCAGATCAATCCATGGCGGGACGCGGTTGGAACGGCGGTAAGAGCGCTCAAAGGAGCGGAATACACGATCACCCGTCCCCGCGACTTATTTTTCTCGTGGAGCGAGATCATGGGCCGGATTGTAAAATCAAAGTTTGGGAGAACGGGAAGCGCTAACGGCTCCTCGCAATAGTTCATGCGGTCTTTCACTTTCGCGATACTTCTCACCGCCAGCCTGCCCGCGTTGGCGCAAAAGCTGAACCCCATGGAAAGCTTGGGGCCGGATATTCCAACGCCGCAATCCGTGGTGGAACGGATGCTCGAGGCCGGGCGGGTTAAGCCGGGCGATACGGTTTACGATCTGGGCAGCGGCGACGGCCGCATTGTGATCGCAGCCGCGCAAATCTACGGCGCCAAGGCGGTAGGGGTGGAGTTGCGCCCCGATCTATGCGAGAAAGCCAGGGATCGCGTAAAGTCGCTGGGACTGGAAGACAAGGTGTCGATTGTGGAGGGAAACGCCCTACACGTGGATTTGAGCGCCGCCGACGTGGTCACGATGTACTTCACGACTATGTCTAATGAACGTCTGCGCCCCAACCTGGAGCACTGGCTCAAGCCGGGCTCGCGGGTGGTTTCGAACCAGTTTCAAGTGAAAGGCTGGAAGGCCGCCCAAATCGTGCGCGTAAAGGCCGGCTCGATGGAGCATACGATTTACGTCTACGAGGTCGGCAAGACCAAATAAGTAGGACAGGCCTCCCGGCCTGTCAACGGGCGGGAGTGCGGCCGCATAATCCCGTTATCGCCCTGTAACCAACAGGGTGGCTACTCCCGCCACTTTTTATTTACGACGCCCACTACTATAGGCCGTCGTATATGTTAAATTAGCGACATCACCCCGTAGTGTCACGCCTGATTCTTGGAAGGAAGACTATGCGCTTACAGACTTTGCAACATCGCTGGCCACTATTGTTATCTCTGGCCGCCAGCCTCGCCTTGGCGGGCTTCGCGCTGGCTCAGGGACGGGGTCCGCAAGCTCCGGCCGCCCCGCCGCCGAACCTATCTACCGATCCTCTATTGCGCGGATTTCAGTTCCGCTCCATCGGACCCGCCGTGATGATGGGCCGTGTGGACGATATCCAAGGCTCGGAAAAGGATCCGATGATTATCTACATCGGGTTCGCCACCGGCGGTCTTTGGAAATCCACCGACGGCGGAGAACACTGGCATTCGCAATTCGATAATATGGCCAACGAGTCCATCGGCGCTATTGGTATCGCGCCGTCCGACCCCAACATCGTCTATGTGGGCTCGGGTGAGGCCAATAACCGGCAGAGTTCTTCTATCGGTGATGGCATGTGGGGCACCACCGATGGCGGCAAAACCTGGAACCACCTCGGTTTGGAAAAGGTGCAATCGATCAACCGCGTGGTGGTGGACCCGACTAATCCGCTTATCGTCTACGTCGCTGTCCCAGGGCATTTGTTCGGTCCCAATCCGGACCGTGGACTCTACAAAACGACGGACGGCGGCAAGACCTGGAAGAACATGAAGTATATTGACCCGGATACCGGCTTCAACGATGTCGCTATCGATCCATCCAATCCCAGGATTATTTATGCGTCGTCGTTCCAACGCCGGCGCACATGGTGGGGTTATAACGGCGGAGGTCCCGGCTGCGGACTCTGGAAATCGACCGATGCCGGCGCCACCTGGACCAAGCTCGATGGGCCCGGCTGGCCGAAACCCAAGGACGGCATATACGGCCGTATCGCCCTATCTATCTTCAAGGCCAAGCCCACAACGATTTACGCGCAGGTAGAAGCGGGCGTGATGCTTGGCACAGGCGGCGGCACCGCGGTCACAGGCGGCCCCCAGGCTCCCGGCGGACGCGGCGGCGGCGCGGCCACTGAAACTGCCGCGGACGCACCTGCCGGAGCTGCGGCTGCGGCCGGCGGCGGGGGTGGTGGGGGCGGTGGCGGCCGTGGCGGCCGTGGAGCCCCGCCCGACCCGAACGCAAGCGGCGTGTTCCGCTCCGACGATGGCGGCAAGACCTGGACGTTCGAGAGCAATCAGAACCAGCGCCCCACTTACTTCAGCCAAATCCGCGTGGACCCGGTCAACGATCAGAAGGTCTTCGTGGGAGGCACCCCCGCGCAGATGTCTCTCGATAGCGGAAAAACCTGGACGCCCGTCCAAGGCTCTCATACCGATTACCACGCATTCTGGATCAACCCCAAAGACCCCCGCATCGTCTGGGTGGGCCACGATGGCGGTTTCGATAGCAGCAATGACGGCGGCTTGACCTGGGATTACCACAATGATATTGCCGTGGGCCAGTTCTACCAAGTTTCGGCGGATATGCGGCGTCCGTATTACGTCTGCGGCGGCTTGCAGGATAATAACGCCTGGTGCGGCCCCAGCGCGCTCCGCTCGAACACCGGCGGCGTCAACACCGATTGGTATACCATCGCCGGCGGGGACGGTTTCTATACCCGGCAAGATCCCACCGATTGGGCCATCGCATATGGCGAATCGCAGGATGGCGCCATGAGCCGTCACGATCTGCGCAACGGCACGCAGAAGAGCATCCGTCCGAACGCCGGGCGCGGCGCCATTGCTACCGGGCCGAATGATACCCGGGCCGGCGGTGGGCCTGGAGGCACGGCTGCCCCGGCGCAGATTGCGGCTCCCCTGCCCGATACGGCCAATGCAGGAACTACCGGCGCCGGGGCTACTCCAGCGCCAGGCGCTCCGGATGCCGCGGCGGCTGCTGCCGCGGTCGCTGGCGGCGGCGGTGGCGGTGGCGGGCGTGGTGGCGCGCCCAATGTAACCAACGCGCCTCCCAACCTGCCTCCGTTCCGCTTCTACTGGAATGCGCCGTTCGAAATTTCGCCTCACAATCCGGCTAAGGTTTACATGGCGGCCCAGTATTTCTTCAAGTCGACCAACCGCGGCGATTCCTGGTGGATGAACGCCACCGACCTCACCAAGAATATGGACCGTTGGTCTCCCGAGAGGCCGATTATGGGGGTTGCGGGCGACAAGCCGATGGCCGAGAAGCATGACGGCTACGCGGCCAGCTCGCTGGCGACTCAGATCCGCGAGTCTCCTTCCAAGCCGGGCATCATCTGGGTCGGTACCGACGATGGCAACGTCCAGGTGAGCCAAGACGATGGCGAGACTTTCACCAACGTCATTGGCAACATCAGCAGCCTCCCGGGCGCTCCGCAAGGCTACGTGCAGGTCTCGCGCATCGAGCCTTCTCACTTCGACCCGGCGACGTGCTATGTGGCCCTCGACAACCATCGCAATGACGATTGGAAGCCGTACCTGTTCAAGACCGCTAACTTCGGCAGGACGTGGACCAACGTCACGGCCAACCTGCCGGAAAACGGCCCCATTCAAGCCCTGCGCGAAGATTACGACAACCCTAATCTGCTATTCCTGGGCACGGAATTCGCGTTATTCGTCACTGTGGATGGCGCCAAGGAGTGGAAGAAGTTCATGACGGGCCTGCCCAGCACGCCCGTAGACGATATCCTGATTCACCCGCGCGACCGCGACCTGATCCTGGGGACGCACGGCCGGTCGATCTGGGTTCTCGACGATATCACTCCGCTGGAGCAGCTGAAGCCCAATTCGACTGCGGATGTGGTTCTATTCGATCCACGGCCGGCTATCCAGTGGAAAAGCGATCCGCAAGCGCAGCGCCACATCGCGAATCGTGAATTCGCCGGGCAGAATCCGCAAGGCGGGACCGCGATTACCGTATGGGCTAAATCCGACATGGGCACCGGCAAACTGGAGTTCCTCGAAGGGACTACGGTGGCCGGCTCGATGGAAGTCAATGTCCATGCCGGCATGAACCGCTACCAATGGGCCATGCGCGGCTCGGTGGCGGCTGACGGCGCTGCGGCGCCGGCGGCAGGCGGGGGCAGAGGAGGACGAGGCGGCGGAGGCGGCCGCGGCGGGCGCGCTGCAGCAGCTGCCGCGGCGGCAGCTGCTGGCGGGGCTGCCGGTGCAACTCCTGCCGGCGCCCCGGCGGCAGCTCCGGCGGCGCCGGTGGTCATTGAGCCCGCGGGCATTCCTCAGCCCGTCACAGCCGCTGCCGCTGCTGGCGGCTTCGGTGGGGGCGGTGGTGGCGGAGGCGGTGGTGGGGGTGGCGGCGGGGGCCGTGGCGGCGGCCGCGGCGGCGTGCCCTTCACCTCTGGCGGCGGTGGTGGAGGTGGTGGCGGCGGGGGCTTCGGCGGCGCTGCGGCCGGCGGCGCGCTGCTCCCTCCCGGCACTTACTTCATCAAGCTGACGGTGGGCGGAAAGACGCTGCAATCCTCGGTGGATATCGTGGAGGACATCTGGATGCGTCCGCAGTAACGCGGGGGCCATAACTTGCATTCCGAGGCCTGGGGCGCGATGCGCTCCAGGCTTTTTTGTGTGCGCGGATCGCTAAAATCTATCCGGCCAGCAGTGTGCCCCGTGAAGCACGGCTTGGACTTCCACGGCGCCCTTAACGATGCGGTGAGCCACTCCGTAAAGCGGTATCATCAGTTCGCGAGTTCCTCGGACGCGGCCGGCGCGGCCTAACTCCGGATGCCTGGCGAGCGCTTCGATCCCCGCCAGGATGCCCTCCACGGTTGCGATAGCCGAATCCTCGTTATCCGCGGCGATTTAGTCGTGGACATCCTCCAGGTCGCGGGCCGCCGTGGGAGTCCACCGGGCCGTATCGCGGCGTATTCTGCCTTACCGCGGCCGGAACTCCAACCTGCTCTTTGCTTCCACCTTGTCGAACTCCATCGGATAGCTGCGCGCGTAATACCAATCCAGCCACTGGTCTTTGTAGTGACTGGAAAAAATCTGGCCGGATTGGCCGGTCAGCACGTTCAGTAACGACCGGTCCCAATCGCCCAGGTCGGCGTCCATGCGCATCGACGGCGCGAGTTTGGCGGTGGTCTGCTTCACCGTGGTGGGGCCGCCGCTCATGGGCGCGCCGATAATATCGAAGTACTTGCCGAAATACGGGACGTTATGCACCACCGGGTTTTCGATCGTCACATTCAAATAATTTCCCCACCGCCAGCGCTTCACGTCCCGGCCCTCGATCCGCCGGCCTTCTTCGAGCGCATCCACCAAAGCGCGCAGCAGCATTCCATCGTAGTCGCGGAACCAGCCTTCGGGGCGTTGGCGCAGCAGCGTCTCCACCACGGCGGCCGACATGTGGGTGTCGTACGCCGCGCCGTTTCCCGGCGATGCATTCTCCGCGACTGCCGTGCGCACGTGGTGGAAAATCAACTGCGCGATCAACGGCGCCGCCTCATCCTTATCCATCTGGCCGTTCCATTCCCGCAGCAAAGCAATGGCGGCATCGAGGCTGGAATCGTGCGCGTGACGCTTGTCGTACGCGGCCACCACCTGCCCGGCGAGAAACCTGTCGAACGCCGAGTATACGTCCTTCTGCACGCCCAGCATATCGGCGGCGCGCCACCCTTTGCGCGCCGACAGCAGGTCGCGCACCTGGCGGGCGCGAAACCCCGAATCGAAATTGCCGTTCGCCGTGTAGGGATAACCGGCCGGGAACGGGTTCTGGTTGGATGTGGCGATGATGCCGCTAGCGGGGTTGAAGGACGACGGCAACTGGTCGAACGGAATCATTTCGCCCCACTCGAATTTGCCGGATGCGCCATCGAGCGGGACATCGCCGGAGAATCCCTGGCGTTGCGGCAAGATTCCGGTGGCGTGATAACCGATGTTGCCATCCACGTCGGCGTAAACGAAGTTCGATCCGGGTCCGGGAAATCGCGCGAGGGCAGAGAGGAACTCCTGCCAGTTTTCGGCGCGGTCGATATCCAGAATCGGATACCGCAACAGGCCTGGTTCGGCGGCGGCCCAACGCAGCGCCATCCGCTTGCCGCCATCCTGCAGGAAGATGGGGCCATGGCGGGTCACCCAGATCGTCATCTCGACCGGGTTGCGGCCCTTGACGCGAATCAATTCGCGTTCTTCCCGCGCCTGTTCCACATGACCTTGGTATAAATAGCGGCCATTGCGCTGGTCGATCTGCTCGATATACAAATCCTGCACGTCGAAGCCGAGGTTGGTGATTCCCCAGGCGATGCGCCGGTTGTGGCCCACCATGATGCCGGGCGCGCCGGGCAGCGCCACACCCGTCACATCGAGGCCCGGCGCTTCGAGCGCGGTCATGTACCAAATTCCCGGCAGGGAATACTCGAGGTGCATGTCGTTCGCGAGCAGAGGCTTGCCGGAGGCGGTCCGGCTGCCTGAGATAGCCCAGGCGTTCGAGCCCGGCTGCACATCGAGGCCGGTGCGCGGGGGGAACAGGAAATCCACTTTTTGCGCGTCGCCCCCGTCAAGCATGGCGGCCTTCAGGAGATCGGTCTTCCAGGTGGTGGTGAGGTCGCGAAACATGTAGAGGCCGATCATCAAGGTGTCCACCACGCTCCACGGCCGCGGCTGGTAGCGAAGCAGGGTGAACTCCACGGGGAGATCCCCGAGGTGAGTGGCGATGAAGTAGTTGACGCCGCGCGCGTAGGCCGCGGCGGCGGCGCGGTCGGCCGCGGGCAAAGTAACATAAGCCTGTTCGGCGATGCGGCGGATGCGCAGGCGGCGCGATTCTCCGTCCGATTCGAGCGCCGCCTGGCCCACAACTTCGGCCAAATCGCCGGCCGAGTAACGCCGCAGCGCCTCCATCTGCCAGAGCCGGTCCTGCGCCGTCACGTAGCCTTGCGTGAAGAGTGCGTCATCAATGCCGGCGGCGCGAATATGCGGCGTTCCCCGCGCATCGAACGCAACCTGCACCGGGGCGGCAACGGGAGCGTCGATAGCGCCCGACCGTTGCGGCAGGGGACGCAGCGCGAACCAGTAGACGGCTCCCAATGCAAGCGCAAATGCGATGGCGATGATAATGTTTACGATTGTGACGATGCGGTGTGCGGGGAACTGAGTCATGAAGAGAGCGAAACTCAATCATAGCGGCATTGTGGGGCTGCCGCCGGCTTTCAGGCGGCGCTGCGCTCACGTTGTGGCAAGCCGCAAGTGTGCAGCCCATTTGTGTATGGAAATTGCTGGACGCGAGGAGCAGGCGGATTGACAATCCGCCGAAGGTTACCAACCTGCCCTACATAAGATTATGGGCGCCCTCTGGGGATACGGTAGAGAGCGCCCACCTACGTAACGGAGTTAGTTGGTTACCTGTTCAGACGATGCAACACGGAATTGGTTATGCGTTTCCGCTAAAATTAATCCACCCGTGACTGATTCGCTCTTTCGCCTGTCGATGGTCGTCTTCCTGATTGCCATTAACGGCTTCTTCGCCGGCGCCGAAGTATCTCTGCTATCGGTGCGTCACTCGCGTCTGCGGCAGATGGCTGAGGAAGGTCACGCCGGCGCCCAGGCGGCGCTCAACCTTCTATCTAATCCCGGACGTCTGCTCTCGGTGACGCAGGTCGGCGTAACCCTGGCAAGCTTGGGATTGGGATGGGCGGGCGAAGACACGCTCTACGGGATTCTGGCGGCCGCTTTGCATCCGGTGACCACCCCTGTTACGGTTCAGTTGCTGCATGCCGCGTGCCTGGCAATTGCATTTCTGGTCATTGGCTATTTCCATGTGGTGCTGGGCGAAGTCGTACCCAAGAATCTCGCCATGGCGCGGGCCGACCGCGTGGCCGCGCTGGTCGCGCCGGCGCTGTTGGTGTTCTATCGGTTATCGCTGCCCTTCGTAGTGGTGATCGAGCGCTCGGCGGCGGCGCTCACGCGCGTGGCCGCGCCGCAGAGCGGGGGCAAAGCGAGCGGACACTCCACCGAAGAACTGAAGCTGATCGTCAGTTCCAGCCGCGGCCTGGGGTATTTGCCGGAAGCGCAAGAGGACATGATCCACCGCGTGCTCGACCTGGAAACGGTGGTGGCGCGGGAGGTGATGGTTCCGCGC
>Ga0302325_10011251_pt1 | contig 19291 bp, 15 predicted proteins | sample Palsa_T0_2_FD_201948 | JGI IMG/M metagenome (GOLD analysis project Ga0302325, IMG submission 201948) | Peat permafrost microbial communities from Stordalen Mire near Abisko, Sweden - Palsa_T0_2 | ecosystem: Environmental > Terrestrial > Soil > Palsa > Peat permafrost | place: Sweden: Abisko...
CTACGATTTTTCTTGCATTTTTAAAGGATGAGGGATCCGCAGAAGAAAATAAGCCAAATTTGACAAGATGGCTGCCGGAAACCGGCAGCTCAAAGTCATGGTCAATGCATGATGAAAAAGCGTCCAGTTCAGAAGGTTGGAGCCGGGTGGTATCACCCCCGCTCACAACGCTGTGCCGGGGCTTCCGTCCGCTCGGGCGGCCGATAAGGAGTAACTGCAATCATGCGTCGGGTAGCAATCACAATTCAAAGTGATAGCCATAAAGGTGGTCGCTCTTATGACCGGCTTTGCCAAAGGTCGAGACTCAGGCCATTCCGAGCATCGACTCCATGACCGCGGTTCGAACCTATGTCACGGATTTTTCGGCAGCTACTTGGCCGCTTCTACAAACACAGCCGTCCCATACGCCAGCACCTCAGTGACTCCCTGCATCACCTCAGTAGCGTCATAACGCGCGCCCACCACGGCATTCCCTCCAATATCCGCCGCATGTTGCAGCATCAGATCGAACGCCTCGGCCCGCGTTTTCTCGCACAAATTTGTCAGCAGAGTGATGTTTCCGCCGACGAGCGTCTGCAGCCCCGCCCCAATCGTTCCGAAGATCGATCGAGAGCGCACCACAATTCCGCGCACCACGCCCAGCGTGCGCACCACGCGAAAGCCATCCAGTTCGAACTGCGTGGTCACCATATTATGTGGAACCATGTTATGCGACACCGTCCGCCCTGACGTTACGGCATAGTTGCCCATCGCTCCTCCGGAAGAAACTCATCTTGTCATAACGATGTTTTCTTAGAACCACGTCTCATTCTAATTCAGCCTCGATCGCAAATTCCCGAGCGCCACGATCCCAACGAACGCGCAACACATTCGGCTTGCAACAAACCTGGCAATCCTCGACATATCTTTGGCGACTGCCGGCCGACTCATCGACCGTGGTCTCGTTCCATTTCCCGCAACCGGCACAAATATATCCGCTCACCATATGCGCATTCTAGAAGCATCTCGCAGCGGAAGGGCTGAGCGCGTTTCTGACGGAGGAGTCTCGACGCCATTTGTCATGTCGGTGCGCAACGGTTCATCGCTGCGCTGAAGGCGGTTTCGAGGCCGATGTTGCCTTGTGCGTGCACATTACACCCGGAGCCTGACTGCGGCCTCAGAGGACTGGTCGCAAACTCTAAAAGATTTTTAAAATCTGCATTTTAAAGTGACCCTCCCGCGCTCGTTCAACACAAGATGCTGATCCCAAAAATAATACCCAAAAACGCGAGCGTAACCCATTTGTTCTGAATGTTTTGCGTTAAATGCTTTAAAACCAATATTTTGACAAAGGGCTTGATTACCAATGAAAATCGATCCTCGCCACTGTCACTAACGCTCTGTATAATTGGTCTCCGTTTCCCGAGGCTCAATGATCTCGCGTCGCCGATTTCTGCAATCTGGATCCGTAGTCGCGGGCATTAGCGCAGCTTTACCGATCCTCTCGCAGGCTGTCGACGACGACAAATCGCTTCCACCGGCAATTGCAGCCCTCCCCACTCGCGCCGCGGAAGCGAGGCCGATCACCATCGAAGAACGCGCCGCGCGCCAGGAAAAAGCTCGCCAGTTGATGCGCGAGAATAGCCTTGACGCCATCCTTATAGCGCAGGGCACATCGCTCAGATATTTCACCGGCATTCGCTGGGAAGGTGGAGAACGTCTCTTCGCCATGCTGTTGCCCGCTAAAGGCGAAGCATTCTACGTCGCTCCAGCATTCGAGGAAGGCCGAGCCCGCGAACAGATCGCCAAGTCTCCCGAAGGCACGAACCCCGACGTTCGCGTCTGGCAGGAGGATGAAAGCCCCTACGAACGCGTGGCGCAAGGTCTCGGCGATCGTGGACTCGCGAGCGGAACGATCGGCCTTGAAGAGACGATGAAGTTTGTCTTCGGCGACAACGTGAAAAGAGCCGTGGCCAGCGCGACCTTCACCAGCGCAACTCCAGTCACGGCTGGATGCCGCCGGATCAAGAGTCTTCACGAAATCGATCTGATGCGTCTGGCGGCGAAAGTAACGTTGGCGGCGTACGAGGCAACGTTTCGTTCCCTGAAGCCGGGCATGACGCAGCACGATGTCGCCAACATGGTAGAAACGGCGCATCGAAAGTTGGGATTCGAAGGCGGCGCAGATGTGCAGGTCGGCGAATTTTCCGCCTTCCCCCACGGCTCCGCCACACCACAGGTGATTCGTGAAAGCACGATCGTGCTGATGGATGGTGGTTGCTCGGTGCAAGGCTATCAGTCCGACATCAGCCGCACCTATGTGCTCGGCAAATCAACCGACAAAATGAATCAGGTCTTTGAAATCGTGCACCGAGCCCAGAGTGCGGCGCTGGCCGCCGCAAAGCCCGGCGCAGAAGCCGGTTCAGTGGACGCCGCCGCGCGCAAAGTCATCACTGACTCTGGCTATGGTCCCGATTACAAGTATTTCACGCATCGCCTCGGTCACGGCATGGGCATGGACGGCCACGAGTGGCCATATCTGGTACGCGGCAACAAAACCATTCTTCAGCCCGAGATGACGTTCAGCGATGAACCGGGCATTTATATTCGCGGGGAATTCGGCATCCGTCTCGAAGATGACATGCACATCACAGAAAACGGATCGGAACTCTTCACTCCGCAGAGTCCATCGCTCGAGAACCCGTTCGGGAAAGCCTAGACACGGTTCGGAGATCACCGTTCGAAGTTGCGATCCGGCGAAAAGTCTTCACTCGAATACGAACTCCCGCAAACGCCGCAGCAGCGAAGCCGGAGCCTCCGCCTCTAGTACAACCGCTCCGTCCTGATATTGCCGGGAATAAATGCGTGCGCCAGCCTGCAATTGCGCCAGAATCTTGCCCTCTTTTTGCGGTATGCGCAAATGAACGCGACGAGGACGATCTTCATCGAGCAGCGCATCGACGCGATCGAGCAGAGTACTGAGTCCAATGCCTTTCGCCGCAGAGACGTGTATGTTCAGCTCGTCGTCACGCAACGACTCGCGTTGTTTCGGAAGCAGGAGGTCGATCTTATTCATCACTCGCAACCGCGGCTTTTTGTCTGCTTCAAGTTCCTTGAGCACGGTTTCCACCTGCGCATCCTGCTCGGCAGAGACTGGACTGCTGGCATCCGAGACCTGCATGATAAGCGTGGCGCGTTGTACTTCTTCGAGCGTAGCGCGAAACGCCGAAACCAGCGTATGCGGAAGATGCCGAATGAAACCCACCGTGTCGGAGAAAAGAACCTTGCGCTTCGACGGCAGCTCAGTTCCTCGAATGGTCGGATCGAGCGTGGCAAACATGCGCGACGAGGCCACGACGTTCGACTTGGTGAGGACGTTAAACAGGGTTGACTTTCCGGCATTCGTATAGCCGACAAGCGCGACGGTCGCTACCGGAACCGATTCGCGACGCTGCCGCTGCTGTGTCCGGATGCGACGCACATTCTCGATTTGCTGCTTCACATGCCGAACTCGACGGTAGATCTTTCGCCGATCGGTCTCCAGCTGTGTTTCACCAGGACCGCGAGTACCAATTCCGCCGCCAAGCTGAGACATTTCGACGCCACGCCCTGCCAGCCGTGGAAGCATGTATTCGAGCTGCGCCAGTTCCACCTGCAACTGGCCCTCACGAGTGCGAGCATGCCGCGCAAAGATATCGAGAATCAGCTGCGTGCGATCGATAACCCGCGTATGGACGACCCGTTCGATGTTGCGCTGCTGCGACGGCGAGAGGTCGTGATCGAAGAGAATCACATCGGCCGAAACCGAAGCTGCAGCGCCCGCTATTTCCTCCAACTTGCCCTTTCCGATCAATGTGGCAGGGTCAGGGCGATCTCGGCGCTGCGTGAATTCGCCCGCAATCTGCGCGCCCGCGCTCGTCGCGAGTGTCCGCAGTTCGTCGAGCGACTCTTCCGATGTGAAATCCGGAGAATCTGCCGGCAAAGTTGATGATGAGGATGATGATGGGCCCACGCTCGCCGCGTGGTCCCGGGCCGCTTGTGCGCTCGGAGTGATGCCGATGGCACTCTTTCTCCCACGGCCCTTGCTGCGGAACTCCACCCCCACAAGGAAGGCTCGTTCCTGCAGCTCCGACGGATTGAGCACCGCCTTAAGCTCACTCCGCGAACTGCCGCGGCCATTCAATCTGGAGTCATCTCTCGGCAAGCAAACTCATTTCAGCCTTCGGTGCCGGAAGCGGAGCTCGCGCTCGCCGCTTCCCCTTGCGGCGCCGGACCCGATCCCGCTGGTTTTGGCTCTGCGTGGAGATGAGCCCCGCGCGAAATCACCACCGTTGAAATCGCGTGCTTGAAGATGAGCTGCTCCTGGTTACTGGTTTCGAGCACCACCGAATACTTGTCGAACGATCGGATACGACCGGTCAGCTTCACTCCGCTGACCAGGTAAATCGTGATATTGTGCCGTTCCTTGCGTGCCGTATTGAGGAAGGAATCCTGAATATTCTGTTGCGCCGGCTTGGCTTCCATTTGCCGATCTCCTTCTTGCGGAATTGATGCTGTGCCATGAGCGATTAACACGGGACATTGCCGCAGCTCTCTTCTCTATCGGCTCTTACAATACGGCCTTGTCCCGCCCTTTTCAACTTGTGGCGCAAGAATATTCTCATGACCGCTCCGGCACCTCGCCCGCCCGACGGTCCTTTTCCGGCTTTCGTAAAAGGTTCCAATCCACTACCATCCACTACAATCTTCGTTTCCAAAATTGATTTTTCAAATAGGAGTCCCAAACTTGACCGACATAAGCCTTCCCACCGACTTCCAGACAAATCTTCTGATGTTGTTTCGTTGGCTGCATTTTGTCGGCGGCGTAACCTGGCTCGGACTCTTGTATTTTTTTAACCTCGTCAATGTCCCCTTCCTGAAAGAGCTCGATTCCGCCACAAAAGGAAAAGTCTTTCCCGGCTTGATGTCGCGCGCCCTCTGGTGGTTTCGCTGGGCATCCGTGCTCACTGTCCTGATGGGACTGGCGTATTGGGGGAGCATCGTCGCCACTGATGCCAGAAATGGCGGTTCGTCTTCCGGAGGTTCCATGGGAACCTTCTTCGCAATCTGGACCGTCGCCTGGGCGCTCATGTACGCCTGCACCATCCCCGGCAAAGGAGTGCTGGATAAAGGCCCTGTTCTGGCCGTGATCTATTCAGTCATCGTAATCGCCGCCTCCTGGCTATTTCTTCGCCTCAACGATCACGGATGGGAGAGCAATCGCCTCCTAGCCATCGGCATTGGAGGAGGAATGGGCTGGTTAATGATGCTGAATGTCTGGGGCGTAATCTGGCGCGGGCAAAAAAAGATCATTCGATGGACTGCCGAAAACGCCGCCAACGGCACAGCGATCCCCGACAAAGCAAAATATCTTGCCCGTCAGTCCTTCCTGACCTCGAGGGCGAACTTCGTACTGTCATTCCCCATGTTGTTTTTTATGGGTGCGGCGAGTCACTACCCGATTTTCGGACGATAGTGCTCTCGAATCACTATGCCTGAGTATCTGGAATCAATCGTGGAGTGGTTCGGAGCCCGGGAAGAATGGCGTCCAATGCGCGCCGCGGCCGTTCTGGCATGGCTTGCCTTTTACGTTGTCTTCCTGATCTACGCCTTCAGCAGGCACGGCGGCTTCTTGGTTATCGACTCTGCCAACCTTGTCGTTCACGAGGGTGGCCACTTGCTCTTCGGCTGGTTTGGCAGAACGATTGGTCTTTGGGGAGGAACGATTCTGCAGTGGCTGGTGCCGTTGCTGCTGGCAGTTTATTTTTTCCGCGAACGCCAGCCGGCCGCCTTTGTCTTCTGCATATTTTTCTTCTTCGAGAACTGGCTTTACACCGCAACCTACATGGCCGACGCCCGAGCCATGGCTTTACCTCTGGTGACCACCGGAGACGCCGACTATGTGGAACACGATTGGAACACGATTTTCTCAAGTCTAGGCGTCTTGCCCTATGACACCCGGATTGCCGCCGTCGTTCGTGTCCTGGGATGGTGCGGAATGCTGGTCTCCACAGCATGCCTCGCTACGCGTGTGAAACCCGAATTCCCAGAGAAAAATAAACCGGCCCGAATGTGATCCGAGCCGGCAAATTCGTCGAGATTTCGTCCGTTCCTAGAACGAAACCTTGAATCCGAAGCGGATAGTGCGATTGGCAACAGCCCCGGTGGTACCGCCGCTATTTTGCACGTACGGGTTCGCAAAACCTGTGGTCGGACCCACAAGGCCGGCATCCTCTATGAATGGATCGATGGTGGCGTAATTTGGGTGGTTGAATACGTTGACTGCACTCATGTGCCAGTACAAACGCACGCGCTCTCCCCAGTTGGAAGTCTTGCCAATCGTGAGGTTCGCGGTGTTCGTGTGATAGTCACGCAGACTGTTACGAGGAGCGTTACCGTACGGTGTACCGTTGATAACCTGGGCCTCATAGGCGTTCAGGATGAAGTGTTCCTGCTTCGCCGAAACCGGATTGACGGCTCCGGTTGAATTGAACGCCGTGAAGTCATACAGTCCGTTGGGGGTCAAAGTACAAACAGGGGTCGCAGGGGGAGGAGGGCTGGTTAGCCCGCCGCCCAAACCGCATATGTCGGCTCCATAAGCCCCGATCGACGCCGCCGGGGCCGCAGGGTTACTTAAAAATGGTCTTGCCGTGTCGGAACCCGAGTTGAAGGCACCCAGAAACTGCTGATCGCTCACGTCGTAGGGACTAAGCAAATAGGCAAACACGAATTCTTGAGGAGTGTAGGGCTGTCCCGATTGCAAAAGGTAGCTGCCCGCAATGGACCATCCGCCAAGGATGTGGCCAACGATGCCCTCTTGTGACCTCAAGAATGGAATTGCCTCGTAGAACGAGATGGTTCCGGTCTGTGGGAAATCTAGTCCGGAAATTCCATGTTCCGCTGTGGTGTAATTGAACGGGTTTTGCGAAAACGCAACCGTGCCGCCGCCACCGAAAGTACCAAAAATTTCACTGGCATTGTCGGTCGTCTTGCTCCAGGTATAGTTCGCCTTGAGAGTTAGCTGGTGCCATATATTGCTCGTCCGAAATTCCGCTTGCAATCCGTTGTAATCCGAGTACGCCGTGTTGGTACGAACACGCTGGACGCCTTCATTGCAATTTTCGCGGCCGACCGCATTCGCGACGACTGCCGAGGCTGCGGGGCACGGAGTCACGCCGGCTGGTAAAAGATTGGCGTTGAAAACCCCAGCGGCAATTGCGTCGGCTAGTCCGGGCTGTTCCGGTGAACTAGTTACGGGATTCACGCAACCGGGATCGCCACAACCGACATATGGGTTGCCATTGATCGACTGGAAAAGACTTTGCGCATGGTTCCCGACGTAACGGGCTTCGAGTGCCGCATGCGCTCCTAGCTCTCTCTGGATCCCGAAGGACCAGGAATGCGTCCTGTCGGGGCCAAAATTGGGGACAACGGAAGTTTGGTTGAAATTGCGCGGATCCTGCACGCCAAGTGTCAGGTAAGGCGCAAGTTCGCTCCTCACATTCGGGCCGGTTGGCGTTGCCAGAAGCGGCGGAGGCGCCGTTGTCACGCCGGCCGAGTTAGTTGTCACAGGCACTGTCTGGGCGAGAACCTGCGGCGACGAGCTAGATATGTTGAGGTAGATGTTATAGAACGGTGGGTCATAACTGAGGCGATACCCGCCGCGGACAACCGTTTTGTTATCACCAAGCAGCCATCCCGCATTACCAAAGGCATACGCGAAACCAACACTCGGCCCCCAGCTGTTTTTTGGAGCTGGGATATTAGGAAACTCGGTCACTGAAGTCGGCAAACTTGGGTTCCAGAAGGGACTGCCGCTCGTTTGTTGCCTGACGTCATTCTGGTGGAAGAGGTCGGCTGGCTGACCGTAGTACGAGTAAGTGAGGCCCAAATTTAGCGTCAAGTGGTTGGTAATTTTCCAGTCATCTCCGAAGTAATAAAAGGTGTCATGTTCGATAAAGTCCAATTTTGGAGTGCCAAGGTCGATGTTGTCCAAATTTGGGGTGTTCTGCGCAAAGTATGCCCAATCCTGGAACTGGAACCCCCCGTTGGTATAGGGAAGAAACGTGTTCGGCGACTTCTGAAGCGTCAAATTGGTCCCAGCCTTAAACTGGTGTTTGCCATGAACATAGCTCCAGTTGTCCTGAATCTGGTAAGTATTCACAATTCGGCCTTGCGGAAAACTGTCCAGTGGCCCGAAACCTAGCAAGCTAGATGTCGCAAAGGTCACGGAAGCCAGACCATCCAAAACATTGCCGTCCGTGGGGACGGTGTTCCCTATGGCATTGCCTCCGAACTGAACACTGGTCCGGCCCACGCTCGCTCGGAGTTCGTTCAGCATGTTGTCCGAGATTTTGTGCGTCCAGCTCAGGGAAAGGTCTTGGCCCAGCGACGGGACATTGACTGGATACCCCTGCCCCGCTTGTCCTTCGTCCACGTTATAGAAAGACAGTTTTTGAAACAAATACCGGAAGTAAACGTTGTCCTTGGCGCCGGTTATGTCAACCCGGCCTATAAAGTCCCATTGATGGTCACCATCAGGCAACGTGCGCTGAACCTCTGATTCTTGCACATTGCAGCCAGTGCCTCCATCATTCGGTACAGGCACAGTTAGCACTAGGCCGTTCGGATTGGTATCCGATGCAGGAATGTAATCAACTACACTTGGCGTCCCAATCGGCGTCGGACTGCCACCGCCTATCGCATAGGGCCCATATGCCTGCAGCGCGGCCACACTGGCGCTATTTGGATAGCAGCCCGCCAATTGTGTGATTCCAAGGGGTGTGGGCGTTGCTCCGGTCTCGACATCTACCGACTTTTCTGCGACGATTTCGTCGTCGAACCCCCCGAAGAAGAAGATTTTATCCTTCTTCCATGGACCGCCGATGGTGGCGCCAGTGAACTCGTCGTTGAACCGGGGAGGCTTGGTGAGCCCGGCTCCGTAAAGCGTGTTCTCCTCGAGGTTGGTCATGGACGTAAGCACGGAGTTGCTCTCCGTTCCATAAACCGAGCCATGCCAGACATTCGTACCTTGTTTAGTGCTGACATTGATCACCGAGCCGGCATTGCGGCCGTATTCCGGACCAAAGTTGTTGGTGACGGCTTGGTACTCACTCACAAACTCGGTATCAGCCATAAATATCTGTGGGCCGCCGACCGAATTGTCGTTGTTGTTTTGCCCGTCAACTTGCTGGTCATTGTCTCGTCCGCGCAGTCCGTTGACAGAAAACCCTACGCCGTTGGAATTGGAGAAACCCAAGTCGCGGGTCATACTCACACCGGGAAGTAGAATAGCGAGATTATCCAACCCCTGGTTCTCCTGGATGCCAGGAAGATTGTTTAATTCCGTTTCGCCGAAGCTATTCGTGACCTGGGCTTGCGTGGTTTCGATTAAAGGCGTAGCAGCGGTGACATCTACGGTTTCAGCAACCGAACCAAGTTCCAGTTTAACGGCCCCCAGTCCGGTATCGACGCCAGGGGTTACGCTGACTCCGGCAACGGAAGCCTTGCGAAAATTCTCTCTCGAAACTTCGACGCGATATGTGCCGATTGGCAGCAGTGAAATTTTAAAAAGACCAGAACTGTCGCTTACCGTGCTTTCAGTTTGGTTCGTTTCCACGTTGATCGCCTTAACTTGGGCCCCAGGGACAGCAGCTCCGCTGGGATCTTCGACGGTGCCTGAGATGGAGCCCTTTGAAACCTGGGCGGACGCTCCAAGGCAAAGTCCCAGAACTACAAACGCAAGCACAAGGTAAGTCGACGTGTTGGGGAACGCGCGGTTCATATCAAGTCTCTCCTGTTAATTCTGGAAAACCGTTGACCTGCGAAGAGCCCACATTCGGCGCACACCCCGGGCAAATCGAAGGATAACTGACAGGTGATTGCAATCTCTTTTCCAAAAACACAGCAAATAACGACCGTGCTTTCAATGACATGCACATCCCCCTATGTTCGCTCTACATTTTTTGGAAGTAGCGACTCAGATTAGTCTATGGAAATATGTAGACTAACGGTTAACGCGCGCAGCCATAATCGCCAAGTGATCATGACTCTGAAGAATCCGGACTTTGCAAGAGGAATCGCGCTTTTCAACCGCGCGCACTTTTTCGACGCTCATGAGGTCCTCGAAGATCTCTGGCGCCCCATACCTCGAGAAGCGCCGTTGCGGCTCCATCTTCAGGCTATAGTGCAGCTGGCGGTCGCGTTTCACCATGAGTCCACCGGCAATTATGTTGGCGCTCGATCAGTTCTGGCGCGTGCACTCCGCAATCTCCACGGGGCGGAGAACTCGTTTCCTCACCTGGATTTCGATCAGCTGCGTGCTGATCTGGGGCTCTGGTTGCGATTCCTGCTTCAACCTCCTGGAACAGATAAAAGACCTAAGCGGAGTGGCCTGGACGTTCGCCGACAAGCAGCTCCACCTATGCCGAGGATTCTCGCCAGATCTTAAGCCTTGGGCTCGGGCGATCTCAGCTGATGTCAGCCGGTGACCTTGGCTTCGTTACGAAGCCTGCTAGACTTGTGCTGTGAAATCCAGCCCGTCATCCGCGGGGTTCGTAACCGCGACCAGCGTGCCTCAGTCGGTGCCGCTGCTTGACTTGCGGCGTCAATACGATGGCATTCGCGAGGAAGTGCTCGCGGCGATCGCGCGCGTTTGTGATTCGCAAAGCTTTGTTCTTGGCCCAGAGGTCGAGGCCCTCGAAACTGGGATCGCAGCGGTCACGGGTGCAGCTTGCGCGGTCGGTTGCTCGTCCGGAACCGAAGCGCTCTGGCTCGCGCTCGTCGCCGCCGGCGTAAAGCCTGGGGACTCGGTGATTACTACAGCATTCAGCTTCTTTGCTTCAGCCAGCGCAATCGTGCGTGCGGGTGCAACGCCGGTTTTCGTTGATGTCGATCCCGCTACGCTGAATCTGGATGCAGCGCTCGTCGGTCACTTGCTTAGTGCCGGGAAGTCGGATGCCAGGCGGCCCGATAAAATTCGCGCGGTTCTTCCTGTGCATCTTTTCGGACAATGCGCTGACATGGACCATTTTGACCGGATCGCGCAAGAATTCGAGGTTGCGATTGTCGAGGACGCCGCGCAGGCGATTGGCGCCGAGTGGAACGGGCATGGCGCGGGTTCGCTCGGTGTAACCGCTGCTTTCAGTTTTTATCCCAGCAAGAATCTGAGCGCCTTCGGAGACGCGGGCATCGTCACCACCAGCACTCCGCGGATGGCCGATCATATGCGGCAATTGCGTAATCATGGCAGTCCGCGACGTTACTATCATCACGAATTTGGCTGGAACGGGCGCATGGACGCCATTCAGGCAGCGGTGCTGCGCGTCAAGCTTCCGCATATCGCGGAATGGAACAGAAGGCGGCAGCGGCACTCCGAGACCTACGACAGACTGTTTTGGAGCTCCGGACTCGCTCCCGAAAAGACTTCGAATCGAACCTCGAGTCAACCGAGCGCGCCGGTGCGGCCCCTGGGACGAAGTCAGCAGGCCAAACATGTTTTTCATCAGTACGTGATTCGCGCCGAACGGCGAGACGACCTGCGCAATTTCCTTACTGACCGGAAAATTGGGTCGGAAATCTACTATCCACTGCCGCTGCATTTACAGCCCGTCTTTTCCTACCTTGGACTGAAGGCCGGAGACCTGCCTGTCTCCGAACAGGCAGCAAAAGAAGTGCTGGCCTTACCAATGTTCCCGGAGTTGACCGATGCCGAGATTGGTCACGTGGTCGAAAGCATCGCCGAATTCTACAGTTGACTCGTCGCGCGGCATCGTCGCTCTGAAACGAACGACCGAACCTGCTCCAACCGCGGACTCGAGCTCTCTGCGATTAGAAGCTATGTTTACCGCCGCCGTTTTCCTTTTCTGCTAACAGTTTTCTTGCTCTCACTCCGCACTGGCTCTTCGCCCGGGGCGAGCACTCGACGTACGATCGGAGTGTTGAGCTTATATTTGCGTTCCGTGACATTGCCTTTCTCGTCAAGCACACGGAGGGTGAACGTCGGCAACATTCCTTCCTTGCCAAAATCTTCTTGCGAAACCTTTACCGGCAGGACGCCTTCCATGTGTTCGCGATAGGCCGTCTCATAGCGATGCCGTTTCACGTTCCAGGTGAAGACACGGATCTGGTTGAAATCGAATGGCAGGCCATCTTTTGACTCCGTCAGGACGGCGAGGTACTGGGCGACTTTCTTGTCTCCATCAGGAACCTGATCGAGCACGAAGAAAGCGACGATGCGCTGGCCCTCCGCATATTGGGCGACATCGAGTGGCACATCGAAATCGACCATACGGGCCAGAACCCAGCCTACCCGGTCGTGGGAATCACGCACCAGCCACCAGTCCTCGATCAACGCCGACGGCTTCTTTTCTGTCTCAGCGCTCCCCGGAGAATTCGCACGCGAGGCCGAGCGCGACTGGGTTTGAACCGCACCGGGCTTCTCCGCCGTCCCTCGTTTCAGGACCAAGAGTTTCTCGCCGGCAGAGATCTGATAGAGATGTTCGGTATCGCGTCCTGGTTCTACGTGCAGATTCGTGTCGTTGCGGGTCGTGCCCTGCGCCTGCACGGGATCGTTCTGATTGTCCGCGGCCAGCTTCTGAATGCGATCGTAAACCTCCTGACTGACGAGGAAGCGCTGCTCCATCCATCCAGTGGCGCCGGTTGCGGTGCGCACCTTGACGAAGTGGCGATCATGATCAAGCACCTCGACGCGGTCGCCGTTTTTTACAATTCCGGTTTTCTCATAGACCGCGGCGACGCGGTCGCGCAGATTGGCTTGAATGCCGGAGACATAGGCAATCTCAAGCACGTGGCCGCCGCGGCCACGACCGCAGGCCGGCAACAGCAGCAAAAAGAAAAGTGGGATACAGAGGAAAGAATGATGGATGATGCGTTTCACAGTCTCGCTCTTAATATTACGCGAGCGATCCTACGCCGACGAGGTCATTTGCGTGGAAACGAGGCGGAAGTCACGTGAGTAAGAGGCTTCGCCAGGTACCGTCCGCCCAGCCCCCGCGTCCCGCATTCCTTCATGGATAGCCGCGAGGGTCCGTTCGTCTTCATTATCTAGGACAGGCGCAGGATTCTCCAGTGCGAACTTCTTCAATTCCGCCCCAAGCTAGCTCAATTCGTTACGTTTATTGTGGCCGTGGCCTGAAGATTCGAACCCGTGTAGGTTGCGACCGCCGTGTAACTGCCCACAGTAGCGTCGGTGGTCGTGCAAAGCTGGGTGGTGCCCGATCCGGGATAGGAGCAGGTGACTCCGGATGCGACGGTCAGAGTCGCGTAGTCCGAGTAAACCGTGATGATCGCCGTTGCGCTCAGATTATCCGCCGGAGCCGTCGAATTGTTGTTCGCATACACCTCAAGCGACTGGCCCGCGCTGTCGGTTGACGTCAAACTGATGCTTGTGGGAGTCATAGCGATTGCAGAGATAGTAACGAAAGCCGTGGCTGTAGCGGTGGAGGTAACGCTTTCGTCGGAGGCAGTGATGGTTGCTGTGCCGCTCGAAACTCCGGTGAGCGTAGCGCTGCCCGTGCCGCTAACGGTGACGACGGTATCGTCGCTACTCGACCAAGAGACGCCGGTGGTCAAGTAGGCACCGCTGCCGTCGTTATTGACACCGTATGCCTGTACGGTGGCGGTGGATCCCACCTGAACGGAGGGAGCGGTCGGATTAATCGTGATCGAAGTTAGCGTGGGTGCAACGAAAAACCCACGGCATCCAGCCCCAAAGGCCACTAACAGAAGCCCGGCAAAAGCGAGCATCACCGCCAACTTACGACCCATCAACATAAAGAAAATGCCCTCAGATATCGATAATTTTAGCAGAACGTCCGGTCGCTCAGCTTCAGACGCATGACTTCGGTCATGCCTCGCCTACCTTTCCTTCGATGCGAGATTATGCGCTCCCGAATATAAAGAACGGCGGGCGGCATTGAACTTGCGGGAGAATCTCCGGCAGGTCGTCGGTTTCCGAACCGTTGCAAACAAATGCAGCAGGGGCCTTCAGTTCTGCTCAGGGGACGGCGTTGGAAAATGCTCTCGGGATGACAATCTGGGTTATCTTGGGCCTTTTTTCCCCGCGTTTGCGATGCGCTCGTCTATCGGCTTTCTGGCGGCGTAGCCCTCGCTTGTGCCGTGCCAGTGGGTGATTGCAGATTCTCCGAGTTTCCAGCACAGCAGCAAGACTTCCCCACTCACCTTGCAGGGGAAATCGAGCAATCCGATATCGAGATCCTTCACTTGCACGCCGGTCGCATCGATTTCGGCCAACGTATCTTTGATCCGGCGGATCGCCTTCTCGCGCTCGGCCTTCCGCCGCGCCAGATGGACCACGTTCAGCATGGTGCCGCCGTTCAGAAAGACGCGATGCGCTGTCTCCTGCAGTTCGTTATCTACCGCTTCGATGAGCTTTTTGCCGTGGATTGCCTGCCGGAGGAGCGACTCCAGAATGGGCAGGAGCATCTGGGCTTCGTCGAGAGTAAAAATGCGGTCGGACATGTGTTTCTATTCTACTGGAATCGAGGCGGGAAAGAAGCCGTTGATTGCGTTACATTAGGGCAACTCCGGCGCAATTCCGAGCCGAGGCACAGGTGCCATCCGAATCTGCGCGTTGGCATCCGCGCCTGTGCTATTTTCGTTAGCCAGCCGTTCGAAAGCCAGTCAGATCATAGCCATTCGTTCCCGAGCCAACTTCCTATAGCCGCCATGAACAAGCCGCTCCGAGCGCCATCTACCCCCCGAAATGTTTATGTATTTGGGCTGACTTCGTTTTTCAACGATACGGCCAGCGAAATGGCGTACTGGGTGCTACCAGCATTTCTCGCTTCGATCGGGGCCGGACCCGCGCAACTTGGGATTATCGAAGGCATTGCCGAGAGCGTAGCTTCTTTTGCGCAGCTTTTCTCCGGCTATATCTCCGACAAGGTTCCGCGGCGCAAAGCGATTGTTGTAGGCGGATATTTCGTTGCCAATGCGGTAAAGCCACTGCTGGCGCTCGCTTCTTCCTGGACACAAATTTTAGGTATCCGTTTTGCCGATCGGCTGGCCAAAGGCGTGCGCGGAACCGCCCGCGACGTGATGGTTGCTGAATCGGTCGATCGATCCGCGCTGGGCTCGGCCTATGGATTGATCCAGGCAATGGATTCCGCCGGAGCGATTGCCGGTCCTTTGCTGGCTCTGGCCGTGATCGGGCGCTTCGGGATGCGCGGCGTGTTCGCTTGGGCGGCGGTGCCCGGGGCGCTGTGCGTCATCGTCGCATGGGCGGGAGTTCGCGAGGTTCACCGACGTCTTGCAGCGGAGAGACGGCCATCCTCGTCCGATCTGGCCGAAACCGGTTCGCCAACCGCTCGTCCCAAATTGCCGTTCGGCTTCTATTCCGTGCTGGCCGTGGTCACGTTCTTCTCGCTCGGCAATTCGAGCGACATGTTTCTCGTGCTGCGTGCGGGAACGATCGGCATTCGCGCATCCCAGGCGCCGCTGTTGGGGCTCGTCTTCAACATCACCTTTACGCTCGTGTCGTGGCCGGCGGGCAGGTCGAGCGATCGCTTTTCGCGCTCGACTATCGCGGCCGCCGGATATTTCGTTTTCGCCATCGTTTACTTTATTTTCGCGCTCGCGCCATCGAAACTCGCGATCTGGCTGGCCATGGCCTTTTACGGACTCTTCTATGCGTTGACGAACGCGGTGCTCAAGGCGCTGGTCGTCGAAAGCGTAAAAAGTGATGTCCGCGGGCGTGCGCTCGGAATTTTTGCCTTTCTCACCAGCACGACAACGTTGATTTCGAGCATCATTACCGGAGCGCTCTGGAAGATTTATGGTCCGGCCGTTCCGTTTTATCTTTCGGCGGGCATTGCTACGGTTTCCGCGCTTGGTTTGCTCGCGCACCGTTCGACGGTGCGGACCGATGGATAAGATAAAAGAAACGAGCAAAGAGGCGAGACCGAACTCTACGAGTGTGTGGACAAAACTTCCTCGGGCTCGACTGCCGGCCCCCGGCGCAGCCAATAGTACGCGACCAGGAGAAACACCAGTCCGGCGAAGCTGTCGAGCACAACATCCCGCCATGTACCCGTGCGCGATGGAATGTAGCTCTGGTGCCATTCGTCCATGGTGGCGACGAAGACCGTGCCCAGCCATGACAGCAGGCACGTGCGGAACAATTTAAGGTTGTCCTGGTCGAGAGTAGCCCGCCAGCCTCGCAGCAGCAGAACGCTCAACATGCCGTACCCGACGAAGTGTCCGGTCTTGCGCAGATAATGGTGGAATATGCGGAACTCGGCAAGGTTGATGTTGCCGAAGAAACGCGTCAGCAGCGAGTAGAGCGCGCCGCCGGTGTGCTCAGCGGAGAAAAAATCGGTGGACTCAAACGCGATAAGACACACCCACACGGCGGCCGGCCACCACGCTCGCAGAAGATTGCGACGAGACGCAGTCGGGTCAGTTGTCAAATCGGGCCCGTTTCTCATTCTGCCGCGTAATTCGGGGCTTCGCGGGTGATCATCACATCATGGACGTGGCTTTCGCGCAGGCCGGCTGCACTGATGCGCACGAATCGAGCCTTCTGCTGGAGTTCAGTTACAGTGTGGCATCCACAATATCCCATGCCTGACTTGAGGCCGCCAACCAACTGGTACACGATCATCGATACCGACCCGCGATAGGGCACGCGACCTTCAATGCCCTCCGGCACCAGCTTGCCCAGGCGGTTCGAGTCTTCGCCGATTGCGGGAGCGGCAGTCGAGGCATCTCCATCCGAGTTCTGGAAATAGCGCTCGCTCGAACCCGCGGCCATCGCTCCGAGCGATCCCATGCCGCGGTAGGATTTGAAGGTGCGTCCCTGATAGAGAATCTGTTCGCCGGGACTTTCATCCGTGCCCGCAAACATCGATCCGATCATCACCGCCGAAGCGCCCGCCGCGATCGCCTTCACGATGTCGCCGGAGTACTTGATGCCGCCGTCGGCGATCACCGGGACACCGGCGTCGCGCGTGGCGCGAGACGCTTCGGCGATGGCGGTGATTTGCGGAACGCCGACGCCAGTCACAATGCGCGTGGTGCAGATCGAGCCCGGACCTATGCCTACTTTCACTCCGTCAACGCCCGCTCGCACCAGATCGCAGGCGCCTTCGAATGTGGCAACATTTCCGGCAATCAGTTGAACTTCGGGCAATTTCGCCTTTATTTTTTTCACCGCTTCGAGCACCAGCGCAGAGTGGCCGTGCGCGCTGTCAATCGCCAGCACGTCGACCTTTGCCTGAACCAGTTCCTGCGCGCGCTCCACGAAGTCGCCGGTTGCGCCGATCGCGGCGCTCACGCGCAGGCGTCCCTGATCATCTTTCGCGGCACCCGGATATTTCAATTTCTTCTGAATATCTTTTACGGTGATCAAACCTTTCAGGTTGTACTTATCGTCGACTACGAGAAGCTTTTCGACACGGTGTTCGTGCAGAATTTCTTCCGCCTGCTCCAGCGTCGTACCCACCGGCACCGTGATCAGGTTTTCTTTCGTCATTACCTTGCTGATAGGAATGTCAAAGCGAGACTCGAAGCGCAGATCGCGATTGGTCAGGATGCCAACCAGCTTTCCATCTTTCAGAGTGATCGGCACGCCCGAGATTTTGTACTTCTTCATAACCTCGAGCGCATCGGAAACCTTCGCGTCCGGCGACATGGTGACCGGGTCGACGATCATGCCGCTCTCCGAGCGCTTCACCTTGTCGACTTCATTAGCCTGCTGCTCAATGGTCAGGTTGCGATGAATGATGCCCAGGCCGCCTTGTTGCGCCAGGGCGATTGCCATGTGTGACTCGGTCACGGTGTCCATGGCGGCGCTGATGATGGGGATATTCAGGCGAATATGGCGCGAAAGCTGGGTCTGCGTGTTCGTACTCGCGGGCACCACATCGGAGCGGGCAGGTAGGAGTAATACGTCGTCAAATGTTAAGGCTTCAGGAACTGGAAAATGGATCATAAATTTCGGATGAAGCTTCTATTGTAGGGAGCGCGCGGGAACGAAGCAAATGCGCTCGACAGACGAAGATTTCAGGCTCGCTTCCAGTCCATCCGTTCTTTCAAATCCATCGAAACAGTGAAACAGTCGGGGCAAATCGAACGATAGTTGTCGGACGTAGCGTATCTCTTGCGGAGCTCCCCTGGAATCGTTTCGGAAAGTGTAGAAAGTTAAAAGGCATCCAAATCGGACGATCGGACGCCTTCTTGTAAAACATTCTTTCCTTAAATGTGAAGCTGTTGTGATTACTCTTTCTTGTCGCCGTCCTCGCCCTTGCCCTCAGCCTCGTTCGCCGCCATATTCTGCTGGGCCTGGTGCTCGGCCTCAGCGGTTTCCATCGCCTTGCGGTTCTCTTCGGCGCGTTTGGCCCGGATTTCAGCTCGTTTCTGGCGCTTTTCGTCAATCACCTGCTCGCTGCCCAGTAGTTCGATGAAGGCTTTTTCGGCGCCATCGCCCTTGCGCCAGGCGGTGCGGACGATGCGGGTATAGCCGCCATTGCGATCGCCAAAGCGCGGTGCCACGGTGTCGAAAAGCTTCGTGACCGCTTCTCCGGTCATCAAATACGACGCTGCCTGACGGCGCGCCGCGAGATCACCCTTCTTGCCGAGCGTGATCATCTTCTCAACCGACGGACGCACCGCTTTCGCCTTGATTACGGTCGTCTCGATGCGCTCTTCCATGATGATCGACGTGACCATATTGCGCAGCATCGCGCGGCGATGGGAAGTGGTTCGTCCGAGTTTGTACCCTGCAACTTTGTGACGCATGGAAAACCTCAGTGGTCAGTGGTTTGTGGCCAGTGGTCAGTGGTCTTTTGGGGGTCAACCGACCACCGGCCACTGCTTTACAGATCGTTATCGCCGTAAGCCGACGCCGGCAGCACCTGGTTCGAAGTTGGTCCGGGCACGGCGTTTCCGTGCTCGTCGATCTTCATCCCGAGGCTCAAGCCCATCGAGGAAAGGATCTCCTTGATTTCGTTCAGCGACTTGCGGCCAAAGTTTTTCGTCTTCAGCATCTCGGCTTCGGTCTTTTGCACCAGTTCGCCGATCGACTGAATGTTCGCGTTCTTCAGGCAGTTGTAGCTGCGCACGGAGAGTTCGAGTTCCTCAACCGAACGGTTGAGGTTCTCGTTCTTGATCTCCGGCCGGCGCTCTTCGCTCGTCGACGCCGTCTCGATCTCTTCTTCGAAGTTGATGAAGATGTTCATGTGATCTTTGATCAGCTTCGCCGAAAGTCCGAGCGCATCGCCGGGAGTGATCG
>Ga0302325_10011252_pt1 | contig 19289 bp, 19 predicted proteins | sample Palsa_T0_2_FD_201948 | JGI IMG/M metagenome (GOLD analysis project Ga0302325, IMG submission 201948) | Peat permafrost microbial communities from Stordalen Mire near Abisko, Sweden - Palsa_T0_2 | ecosystem: Environmental > Terrestrial > Soil > Palsa > Peat permafrost | place: Sweden: Abisko...
TGGCACAAGACGTTCCAGGAAGAGCCCGCGGTCCGGTAGGGATCGCCAGGAACACCAAGCCTTGAAATACGGGCCTGCCGAGTACATCAGTCTTGCGCTGGCCGCCCTATTGGTCGCCGTCGCCGCCGCGCTGGGATGGCGCGCCTGGAAGGCTGGGCGCGTCACGCCGGAAGAACGCGAGCGCCGCCGCCGGGCCGATCTGGCGGCATTCGGTAAGATGGGCGACGCCACGCTGGTGGACTACCGCGGCAACAATCTGTTCTACTCCTATCTGGTGCGCGGCGTGGAGTATACCGCCTGTCAGGATGTTTCCTCGCTGCAGGAGCGCATGCCCACCAGCCTCACTATTGAGGGCTCAGTCTCGGTGAAGTACGACGCCAGAAATCCGGCCAATTCCATCGTGGTGGCGGAACGGTGGAGCGGCCTCCGCAAGTGAGTGCCGCGGAGCATAGTATTGTCCCCCATGGGCTGCGCTATTGCGGTACCCTGTTCTCTAAATGCGCTTACTCCTCATCGCTGCGGCGTTGGCGGCTTGCTCCTGCACGCCGGCCACGGAAGCCGGAGCCATTCCCGAGTACACTTACCGGATTGTACACACCTACCCGCACGATACCGGCGCCTTCACCGAAGGCCTGTTTTACCTGAACGGCTTTCTCTACGAGGGCACTGGCGAACCCGGCCAATCGTCCATCCGCAAGGTCAAGCTGGAAACCGGCGAGGTGCTGCAGAAGCGCGACCTCTCCGAGGATTACTTCGGCGAGGGCATCATCAACTGGAAAGACAATCTCTACGAGCTCACCTGGCAGACCCAGGTCGGTTTCATCTACGACCTCAATACGTTCGCCCCCAAAGGCCAGTTCACCTACCCCGGCGAAGGCTGGTCGTTTACCAAGGACGACCACCGGATTATCATGGACGATGGCACTCCGCAGATCCGCTTCTGGGACCCGCAGACGCTCCAGGAAACCGGCCGCATCACCGTCACCGCCGATGGCCAGCCGGTGGAGAAACTCAACGAGCTGGAGTGGGTCAAGGGCGAGCTTTTCGCCAACATCTGGGAGACCGACCGGATCGCGCGCATCGATCCGAAGACCGGCAAAGTGGTCGGCTGGATTGATTGCACCGGATTGATTCCTCCGGCCGAGCGCACCCCAGGCTCAGACTCCGTGCTCAACGGCATCGCGTACGATGCCCAGGGCGACCGCTTGTTCGTCACCGGAAAAGACTGGCCTAAGTTATTCGAGATCCAACTGGTCCGGAAATCAGGAGCGCAGTAAGATGGTCAGTTTATTATCCGCGCTCTGAAAGCACTCTTCAATCTCATGCATCCAAGGCGCTGGAATGGCGGCCAATCCGGATAGAATCGTGCGCGCCGATTGCACCATCAGCAGACAGTCTTGCACTTTTTCGCGTTCGCTTGGCTTGAGCATTTGCCGTCTCCTTTCTCACCGATCATTCCCCTCAACGTGGCGCGGGGCCATGCCCTGCGACGAGGATACCCTTCTCACCGATCGTTCCCCTCACAGCCGTGTTAACAGCCGTGCTCTTCCAGATGGGCCAGGTAAGCATATTTGGCCTGCCGTTTTCGCTCATTCGCGAGGTGAATTAAAAGGTCGAAGCGGCCGAAATCGGGATCGTCGCCGATGACGGCTTTCACCTGATCATTGTGAACCTTAACCAAGTCGCTGGCGGCAGCCAGGAACTCTTCCATGAGGTGCAATTTCTCTTCGCAAAATCGACCTCTGGCATGAGTCACGGCTTTCTGCATTGTACGCCAGCGTCCCGGCATTTACAGATCCAGTACGAGGCAAGCGGGGGGCCACAGTATGTAATTATGCCGGCCGAATGAGAAACTGTGCGTTGTTTGACGCCGCGCGCGCGGCGTGCTCCGCGGCAATGTAACCGCTGCGCACCGCGCCTTCCATGGTGGCCGGCCACCCGGTGCGAGTCCAGTCTCCGGCCAGGAAAAGATTCGCGATGGCCGTTTCCGGTCCGGATCGCAGCAGTTCCGTCTCGGGCGCCGCTGAGAATACCGCGCGCTGCTCCTTGATCACGTGCGCCTTCACGAGTTTGGCATCGCGGACGCGCGGAAAATACAGGCGAAGATCGCCGACGGCGAGGTCGATAATCTCGCTGCGGCCGAGGCTGGTGAGATCCCGCGAGGCGCTCACCACCAGTTGCAGATACCGCCCGGAATCTTTGTTGAACATCCACTGGATGGTGCGGTCGAGCAGGGTCGCATGCGGCAGGTTGGTGACCTCGCGGTCGAACCAAAGGTGGATGCCGGTGATAGGGGCGTGCTCCAGTTTCGGCGCCGGCAGGCCCACGGCCTCCAGGCGCTCGAAGGGCAGCGCGCAGATATAGAAATCGGCGCTGCGGCGCTCGCCATTCACCACGAAGCCTTCGGCATCGATGCGCTCCACCGTGTGCCGCTGATGCATGCGCACGCTGGGCATCCGCTTCCAGGCATCGGAGCTATAAAGCTTCGCCAGCGGGATGGTGGGGAGGCCCATTTCATACGCATCGGCCTTGGCCATAAATGCCTCCCAGAAGACATGAAAGCCGTGAACCGCGGCCATGCGCTCCAGGTCTTCGCTGACGGCGCTCACCAGGACCTGGCGCCAGAAGCGGTCGATGGCGCGCGGCGTCTGGCGCTTCTGCAACAGCCAGTCGAGCATGCTGATGCGGTCCAGATCTTTGCGGCGCGTGCGCTCGCGGCGAATAGCGTTCAGCGCGCGGATGATGCCCATCTTGTCGGCGCGGCCCAGGCAACGCATGCGCCACAAAGAGCCGGAAAAGTGCAGCGGCGCGGGCAATCTGCCGCGCCGCAGCACCGACATTTGTCCGCCGGGCTCAAGGAAATAGAACTCGCGATAGAACTGGATGCGGTCGCGCACGCCAAGCCGCTCATAGAAATTCAGCAGGTTGACGCAGCACCGCAGCAGCAGGTGTTGGCAATTGTCGATCTCTTCGCCGGGCTGGCCGTCGGACGCTGGAGCGTTGAACGATGTGGCGCGTCCGCCGAGAAACGGCCGCGATTCGAAGAGATCGACCTCGAAACCCACGCCGCCCAATGCCGCCGCCGCCGATAGTCCCGCTAATCCGCCGCCTGCAATGAGCACCTTGGGCATTTACTTTGTCAGTATGGCATGGACGTTCGGAAGTGGGAAAAGTTAGGGAAAACGGGGTTTCGCGCTGAGACGCGGAGACGCCCAGGCACGCAGAGATCACATTAAAGAGGTCTTCTCTGCGCTTAACTCTGTGTCTCAGCGTCTCTGCGTCGAGCCGAGGTTTGAATGCACGCACAGCACCACCAACGCTATCCACAGCAGGTCGGCCAGTAACAAGTGCATAATCTGCATCCAGACGGGCGCCAGCAGCAACAGGTTCAACACACCGGCCAGAAGTTGCGCCGCCACAATCGCGATTACGGCGAGCGCCGGTTTGCGCGCGTCCGCGGCGCGCCATATGGCGTAGTACACCAGCCAAAGCGCCACGGCACCGGCCAGGAACGGATGCATCATGCGCAGACGAACCGCAAAGTTGGCGTCCGGGCTAAGGTCCTGCGCGAATCCAGCGGCGAGCGAGTGTACCGGATAGAGGGTATCGGCGAGGGCGGCCAGAACGCCGGTGATCCCCAACACCGCCACCGCCGCCAGGCTGCCCCAGGCCATCCACGCAGCGCGGCCGGCCGGGCGAATCCGCGGCTGGCCCGCCCACCATGCCGTCAGCGTGAGGCACGCCAGCAAAGTCAGCGTATTCGTCAGGTGCAGCGAAAGCACTGCCGCGCGTGCGGGCGATGCATCGCTCACCACCAGGCCGAACTTCACCAGCGCGGCGCCGATGAGCGCTTCGGTAATCAGGAACAAGGTAGAAAGCGTTGCCGCCAACCGGACGGCGTGATGCTTGGGGAAAGCGCGAAACGCCCAGACCAGCAGAACCAAAATGAGCACCGTATCGATTCCGGTCATGGACCGGTGCGCGAGCTCGATTAACGTCGCCAGAGCCGGCGTGCCAAAGACCAGTTGTCCGTTGCACAGCGGCCAATTGTTGCCGCAACCCGAGCCCGAGCCGGTGGCGCGCACAAAAGCGCCTTCCAAGATTAGGGCCACAGTGTAGGCCAGCACCATCCACGCGAATTTGGGGAAGCGGGGGGGCAAATCGGCGGACTGCGCGCGGTTGAGGATTTCGGACGGGCCTGAGAGAACGCGCGGCATCGGGGTTGGGCTTTTGTCAGTGGCTGTCGTCAGTAACTGTCGTTAGGGTCTTCGCTGCGCCGTTGGCGCGAGCCTGCAATGTTCTCGAGGCGCTTGATCGAGTCGAGGACTACTTCGAAGTTGTGGGTGATCAGTCCGAGCCGATGGCTGTGCGCCGCTTTCATCAACTCGACGGATTGGGCAAGGGCTACGTGGCGCTCTTTCAGCGCTTCCCGTGCTTTCAGGTGTATGGCGCCAATCTTTTCGAGGCGATCGTCCATGCTCATGGCGAGACTACTCTCTCGGTTTCGACCCATGCCGCCAAGCTGGGCGCGACGGCGGACTCGCGGCTCCATAGACCGACTAATACCACATTTCACCGTTGCACAAGCGACCCTTTGTGAGACACTTCAGAACCGCTTCCACAAAAGGAAGCAGCGCCGTTCTAAAATCTCCGCCGGGCCGCGCCAAATTAGGAGCGTGAGTGCAGACTAACGCCGATCATTGCGTTGCGACATAGCACGTTCCGTCAGCGCAGGCAAAGCCGACCACCTTCGACCCCTGAAGATTGACAGGCTTATGTTCGTGCGGGTTGCCAACACCCTGAACGTAGATTTGGAAACCGGTTTGCGCGTGCGCACGGGGGATAGATGCGAGCTCGCTGACAAGGAAACCAGCTCCGAACGCTCCGGCGATACAGACGATAACTTTGCGTAGGGTCATCTTTTCTCCTTACTGCTAATATTTTAGTACCATGTGATGGCCAGTTCGGTATAAAGCAATCCCGAGACTTTTTAGCGATGGCGCGTGGCTCGCCGAAAGCTCCAGTAGAAGCCGCCAGAAAAGATAAGAAGCGCCACAACCCCAAGCGGCCACATTCGAAAAGGGCCGACGCTGTAAAAGCCTATGCCGCCTTCGCGGCTCGGTATCAGTTCCAAGATGCGAGGCACACGGACCGCGAGCCCGTAAATCATCAATGCGGCTACGATCACGGCGGCCACGCCAGCCAAAGTGTTCTTGACGAAGATCGTCGGTCCCGACCTCTTCCTAAAAAATATCAACCCCGCAGGAGACGCCTCAGCGCCGGAAGATGTTCAGTTCTTGTCGTGTTTCATAAAGGACCCTTTGTGAGACCCGGCGGGTGGGGAATTGGTCACTGCGCGGCTGGGAGTACTTGGCGACCATTGGCGGGTGCGACAATCAGGATCATGAGCCGCGCGGCCTTTATTTTGTGAGCTACTCGCCCAGTTCGCGATCTGCCTCATCCAGCAGGCGGTTCAGTTCCGCACGCCTTTTCCGATATTTAGGAAAGTAGTACATGGAACCGCAATAAACAAAAAACAGTCCGCCTCCTATCCCCACGGCGCGGCGCGAAAGACCCACTTCCCCGCCGTTGGCACTCCAACCGGTTAATCCCGCCGCTAAGAACGCGAGTCCAATGCAGACGTAAACAGACCGCTTCAATGCCGCGCCAACTTGGAACTTTTGCTGTGCCATGTGACCGACTCTTACGCTACCACTTTGAATTCTTGCGCCACCACGGGCATCCCCGCGTCCGCTCGCTGGCTTTCCGTGCTGCCACGCGATCTTTAATCCAGACGTCGGTCCGAAAATCCGTCTGGCGGGCGGCCCGCTCGATAAGCCATCCGAAACAAAACAGTCCCGTAATGTTGTGTTGCGAAAAGGAGCCTTTGTGACATGTGCCGAGACCTTCGTGGGATCTGCTTTTGTCGGGGGATAGTCAGAGATCTTCCGGCCTCAACCCCGTCCGTTTGCCGACTCTCGCCAACATCCGCGGGCCAATCTCGTCTTGATCGTGATAGGCAAACTCGTAGTCCGGCCAGTCCGGGCGGGTGAGCAACCGATGAGAGCCGCGCTGGCGTTTCACTCGCCAGCCGATCCTCTCCAATGCTGCGAGAACCCGCCTTGGCTTACTGGCGGGCCAGTTGCTCATCTGGAATCGTGAAGGAAACGGCGAAGGCAGAAGACGGAAGCTCACCATGAGTTACACGGTCGGCAATGACCTCGATAGCGAGACGCTCGGCATTGGCGACTGCCTCATCCCTGCTCTGGCCATAGCACATTACGCCTGGAAGCTCAAGAGCTTCCGCGATCCAGCGGCCGTCTTCCTCCCGATCCAGGTCAATCGTCAAATTCACTCCTTCATCATACATTCATTGAACAAGGGAACGACGGCCCCTGTTGGGGACAACAGGGGTGCGCGACCAGGTGGGCCGCCACAACGATTGAGTTTTCGCCGATTCGGCGATGGCGATCAATCGCCGATTTGACGCCCGAAAAACCGAGCGCTCGGAGCGGCTCGGGATACGGCAGGCCATGGGCCCGTCCCACGGTTGTAAAATATCCGGAATGCGTACCGCAGCGCTCCTTCTCTTGCTGGGCGCCCTTCCAGCCTTCGCCCAGTTCGATATCCTCATCACCGGCGGCAAGGTGATCGATGGCTCCGGCGGCCCGTGGTTCTATGGCGATATCGGAATCAAGGGCGATTCCATCGCCGCCGTGGGCCTGCTGCCGAACGCCACGGGCGCGGTGCGGCTCGACGCCCACGGATTGACCGTCGCGCCCGGCTTCATCGACATCCATTCGCATGGACGCCGCGGCATTTTCGAAACGCCCACCGCGGCCAACTACCTGCACGAAGGCGTGACCACGCTGGTGGAGGGTCCGGACGGCAGCTCGCCGGTTCCGCTGGCGCCGTTTCTCGACCGCGTCGCGCAGACGCCCATCTCCATCAATTTCGCGACCATGGTGGGACAGGGAACCATTCGCGAGCAGGTGGTGGGTCTGGCAAACCGAAAAGCTACGCCGGAAGAAATCGAGAAGATGAAGGCACTGGCGGCGCAAGGCATGCGCGATGGCGCTTTCGGCCTTTCTACCGGGCTTTATTACGTGCCCGGTAACTTCACGCCCACCGAAGAGGTCATCGAGATTGCGAAGGTGGTGGGCCGCATGGGCGGAATCCACATCTCGCATATGCGCGAAGAGGCGGGCCACGTGCTCGACAGCGTGCGCGAAACCATCCGCATCGGCGAGGAGGGCGGCCTGCCGACGCAAATCACGCATCACAAGGTGATCGGCAAGGCCAATTGGGGCGCGAGCGTCGAATCGCTGAAGCTGGTGGAAGCGGCGCGGGCGCGGGGCGTGGACGTGACTATCGACGCGTATCCCTACGCGGCTTCGAGCACCGGAATTGCGGCGCTGATTCCGCAGTGGGCGCTGGAGGGCGGACACAAGGCCGTGGTGGAACGGCTCGCGGCGCCCGAGCAGCGCGCCCGCATTAAGGCCGCGATCGTTGAGAACATCAAGGTAGATCGAGGCGGCGGCGATCCGAAAAATGTGGCCATCGCCAACTGCGGCTTCGACAAGACGCTCGCCGGCAAGAACCTCGCCGAGATCACCCAGGCGCGCGGCGTGCAGCCGACCATCGAGAACGCGGCCGACACCGTGATCGATCTGGAAACCAAGGGCAGTTGCTCCGCCGTCTACCACGCCATCAGCGACGACGATATCGAGCGGATTCTGCGGTCGCCCTACACCATGATCGCTTCCGATGGCGAGATCCCGCTATTCGGACAAGCCGCGCCGCATCCGCGAAGTTATGGAACATTCGCGCGCGTGCTGGGCGTCTATGTGCGCGAGAAACACGACCTCATGCTGGAAGAGGCGATTCGCAAAATGTCCGGCTACCCCGCGCAGCGTCTGAAGTTATGGGACCGCGGCCAGTTGCGCCCGGGAATGAAGGCCGACGTGGTGATCTTCGACCCCGCCACGGTAGCGGATAAAGCCACATATGAGAAGCCGCACCAATACTCGGTGGGCTTCCGCGACGTGATTGTGAATGGCAAGCTGGCCTTGCGCAATGACTCCGTGACCGCCGAGCGGCCGGGGCGCGTGCTGTATGGGCCGTCTTATTCGAAGTAATATTCGAAATAGGCTTGGTCGTATAAGTTAGCCTTTGTGGGGCAGGCGCCTTCGCCGCCAACCGATTCTTTCCCGGCTCCCTCACGGTCGCAGCTTTGTGCCCGGCGCCAGCGACCGCGGGCGAACCGAGTGTTTGTCCACAGATCGGTCGTCCTGATCGGGTTTTCCCGAACGTGCAAGCTCTCCGGCCGGGCTCGAAACCGCCCGTCGGATATCGGTACTGTTATAATATGTGGGTGTTTCAGAGTATACGGTTGGGCTATAGCGTCTGAGACATACTTGTTATAAAGTGTGAGAGTTGTGAGAAATTCCATGCGTAAATTTCGTGCTGTAGCTCTTGTATTAGCCGCAACTGTCGCCTTGGTCTCTTGTAATACGGACCCCAACGTCGCCAAGAAGCGTTATCTTGATCTCGGCAATAAGTACTTCAACAATGGCAAATACAAAGAAGCCAGTATCATGTACAGGCGCTCCCTTGAGAAGGACAAGCGCTACGGACCGGCTTACTATAAGCTCGGCCTGACGTACCTGAAGCAGAAGAATCTAACTGCCGCTGTGAACAATCTCCGGCGGGCGGTAGAGCTCTTGCCGAAAGACCAGCCCGATCGTTGGGATGCCCTCACCAAATGGACGGATGTCTATCTTGCGGTGGTGCATGAGCCGCAGCAATTGGCGGAATCCGAACAAAATATCAAGGAGCTTTTGGCGCACGATCCCAATTCGTTCGACGCCCACCGTATGTCCGGCGACCTGAACTTCGTGCGCTCCCTCCAGGCGCTGCAGCGCGCGGCGCGGGACGAGGGGAAGAAGCTCATGGACACGGCCTTAGCCGAATACCGCACGGCCGAATCGATCAAGCCGGGCGAGCCGGGCGTAATGATGCAATTGGCGCGCGGCCTAGAGATGGAAGGGGATTCGGCCGGCGCGGAGCAGTACTTCAAGAAGGTAATCGACAAGAACAAATCCGAGCAGGCGGCCTACACCGAGTTGTACCGAATGTATATGTACCAGGGGCGGAAGGACGATGCCGAAAAACTCCTGAAGCTGGCGATTCTAAACAATCCCAAGAACTACTCCTACCTGACTTCGCTCGCGATGCACTATTCGCTGGTAAATCGCCGCCAGGACATGCTGGACGTACTGACGCAGATCAAATCGCACGCCAAAGATTTCCCCCAGGCATACGAGAAAGTGGGCAACTTTTACTTGCGACTGGGAGATCCCGATGCCGCCATTCGCGAGTACAAGGAAGGCATGACCAAGGATCCCACGCGCAAAGCTCTATACCAGAAGAGCGTGATGGAAGTGTTGATGCGCCAGGGCAAGCGTGGCGAAGCCGCCGAAGTGAACCAACAAATTCTGAAGGATAATCCCAACGACAGCGACGCGCGCAGCCTGGAAGCCAGTTTCCTGCTCGACAAGGGCGACATCAACCGCGCGCTTACGGAATTGCAGTCGGTAGTGACGCGCTCGCCCGACAACCCGGTAGCCCGCTACAATCTGGGCCGCGCGCACATTGCGAAAGGCGAGTGGGAGCAGGCGCGCCAGGCGTTTCAGAAGGCCATCGAACTCCGGCCGGACTACATGCTGGCTCGGCTGGCCCTGGCCCAGCTACTGGTAACGCGTGGCGATTTCGACGCCGCGCTCAAATCGGCTCAGGAAATTCTCAAGTTCGACAGGCAGAACAAGAATGCGCAGCTCATTCAATCGGCCGCCTTCCTGGGGGAGAAGAAGTATGCCGAGTCGCGAGCCCTGCTGAACGGCATGCTTGCCAAAAACGCCAACTCGCCCGACGTTCTGTTCCAGTTGGGAGTGGTGGATTTGGCCGAAGGCAAGTTCAAGGACGCCAACCAGTCATTTAAGCGCACGTACGAGTTGAATCCCGCCAATTCACGTGGGCTCATGGGTATGGTGGAAACCGAGATGGCCGAGAACAAGCCGGACGAAGCCATCAAAACACTCGAAGCCGAAGCGGCCAAGGCGCCGAACCGTCTGGACGTCCAGCTTGCGCTTGGAAACACCGAGGTCCGCGCCGGCCGCTACGATCTGGCTATCGGCTATTTTCAGCGCGTCTTGGCGGGGCTGGATAAGACCACCAAAGCTCGCGGCGATATCTATATGCGCATCGGCGAAACTTATCGCCGCAAGGGCGATCTGCAAAGCTCCATCGGCGCGCTCGAGGACGCCCGCAAGTTTCTGCCCGATAACGTCATCATTTTGAGCACGCTGGCGCTCGTTTTGGACAGTGCAGGCAAGTGGCCTGAAGCCAAGCAGGTCTACAGCGCTACTCTTAAAATGGACCCGAACAACGCCGTTTCGCTCAATAATCTCGCCTTCCTGATGGCCGAGCACGGCGATGCCGGCGATCTGGATACGGCACTGACCATGGCGCAAAAAGCCAAGCAGATGCTGCCCAACCTCCCTGAAGTGTCCGATACGCTGGGATGGATTTATCTCAAGAAGAATTTGAGCGGCGATGCCGTGGACATATTTAAGGATCTGGTCCTCAAGGTACCTAATTCTTCTACTTATCGCTTTCACCTGGCCAAGGCCTACTATCAGCAGGGCGACAAGGTTCGCGCACAAAGCGAATTGCAAAGCGCGCTGCGGTACAACCCAACGGCTTACGAGAAGACCCAAATTCAGGACTTAATGCAGAAGGCGCAATAGTACGCAGCGGTAGCGCCGGCGGTCTTGCCGCCGGTGTGTTTTACAGCATCATCAGTAACAACGCCTTTTGAGCGTGCAAACGGTTTTCCGCCTGGTCGAACACCAGCGAGCGTGGGCTTTCCATGATTGCGTCCGTTACCTCTTCGCCGCGCTTGGCCGGCAGGCAGTGCATGAACACCGCGTCGGGCCGGGCGAGCCCGAATAGACCCGCATTCACCTGATAGGGCCGGAACGCCGCCGTGCGCCTCGCGGATTCCTGCTCCTGCCCCATGCTGGCCCACACGTCTGTATAAACCGCATGCGCGCCATCGAGCGCCCGCGCCGCGTTATGCGTGACCTCGAGCGAAGCGCCGGAAGTCGCGCTCAATCCTTCGGCCTGCGCCAGCACTTCCGGATTGGGCCCGAACCCCTCGGGACATCCCAATGAGAAATTCATTCCCAGCCGGACCGCCGTCAACATCAAAGAGTGCGCCACATTGTTGCCATCGCCGATGAATGCCAGCTTCAGTCCCCGCAATTCGCCGAATCGCTCGCGGATAGTGAGCACATCCGCCAACGCCTGGCAGGGATGATAACCGTCGCACAACGCATTCACTACGGGAACGGCCGACCACCGCGCCAATTCCTCCACGGTGGCGTGCGAGAAGACCCGCGCCACGATGCCATTTACCCATCGGTCGAGATTGCGCGCTACGTCTTTCAACGGCTCGCGGCCGCCTATGGGCCCTTCGCAAAACACCGAATCTCCACCCAATTGCTTGATGGCAAGTTCAAAGGTGAGCCTCGTGCGCAGCGAAGGCTTCTCAAAGAGCAACGCAATCGATTTCCCCGCCAGCGACTGAGCAAACTCTCGCGGCGCCCGCTTCACTTCCAGCGCCAGGTCGAGCAAATACAAGAGCTCATCGTTCGACAGATCGAGATCGCTCAGAATATCCGGCGCATTCGCCTTGAGGATTTGGCTCTGGAATGACGAGGCTGCCATGGGATCACTCTCCAATGAATATTTATCCACTCTATTGCATAATCACACATTTTCGGGTCTGCGGTCAACCGGGGCGGGAACGTTTTGGGTAGTTGTCACGGACTGCGCCTGGCGGTTGCCCCGCTCTTCGCTCCCACCACGGCAGCCCGTTCTTCGGTAATACGGCGGGTAATCGGCTAATACGGCGGGTGCGCCTTGATGACAACCAGCGCCGCCGGCTAGCCGTTGTTTGCGACTAACCCGTAGGGAAACGTCGTGCCCTGCGCCTACCGGAACATCCGCGCGTCAAATTCAAACGGCTCCGGATCCTGAAACTCGATCTTGGAGAACTCGGTATGAGCAGGGTTCAGCAGCACATTCCATTCCCCACGGATCGCCGCGGATGGAACAAGCAGAGTGGCGCTCCGTCCATCGCGAATCCACTCGTCCCCGAATCGATGTAAGGATTCGGCTCTTGTTTGGCGCCAGCGCGCCGGAAGAGCCTTCACGTCGAACGTAATGGTCCGAATCGCATCGGGTATGGCGCCTTTGATCGACACCAGGTCCGCCGGTCTTAGATTTGGTTCCAGGTTGACGAACGTCTCAACCGCTGCGAGCGACAGCGAAGTTGAGGCGTAGATCACGCGCACTCCCCGGCTGTTCCACCGGCCGCCATACCGTCGAGCGCCCTCGCCGCTCGCAACTTCTGCGGCATAGCGGCGGCGGCATATTCTCCAGAACTGCATTAGCGGGATTAGCTGTAGACGCCATAGGCAATGCGGCCCAGGATGTCTTCCACCATGCGCGCGCCCGTGTCGGTGTCGAGTTGATCGAGAGGCCTTTCGCCGCCCAACGCCCGGTTCGGAGTGCCAAGCCATTCAATGGCTTTGTCCTGGTCGCCGATCATTTCAACGGCATTCGCATATACTCGCGCCATGCGGACGGTACGATCCGATTCAGCGGCCGTTAGCAGCGATCCGTGGCTCAGCCTGCGGGTCAGCGTTCGCTGCGGAATGCCGAGTTTCCGTGACAGAACACCGTTGCCCAGATGGAGCCTTTCAGCCAGCGCCGAAACCGAACCTGCCGGCAGGCCCGTGCGGACGAGTTGTGCCAGATCGTCGGGGTTCTTGATCGCCTTGCCCAGCACCTTCCGCCCGCCAAGGAGATCGGCAATCGCTTCTGTTTCCATACTGGCCCTCTGGCTACCTATGATACGCCATTTGGCCGGATCTTGCAAAGCCGCGCAGCTTAACGCCCTGCCAGGCTCGCGGGCGGAACGGAATCAAGTTTCCTTGCGCGCACGGAGATGGTAGCCGCCCGCTCGTTCAGTCAACCGGCTTGGTCTACACTCAACGCCTGCCCGACGCCGAACGAGCCCTGAGCGTGACGTACGATTTCATGTAATTCTAGATTTACGCACGAACTGATGAGCCAGAGAAAGGCGGCAGGTTAAGCAATGAGAAGACTCTTCTTCGTTCTGTTTTTTGTTTCGCAAGTAGTCCTCGCGCAAAATGCGGCGAACAACCCGGCGGTGACCCCCGAGCGCCATGAATTCGTCATCCCGAATTTCCACAGCGAGCTCGGCGCGACGCTGCCCGAGGCGCACATCGTATACGGAACCTATGGCCATCTGAACGCCGCAAAGGACAACGCGGTGCTTATGCCCTCGCACTATATGGCGAACCTTAACGGCTATGCGTGGCTCATCGGGCAGGACCGCGCGCTCGACGCTTCGAAGCTCTTCCTTGTGACCACAGAGCTGTTCGGCAACGGCCGTTCGTCTTCGCCGAGTAACACGCCGGAGCCGTTTCACGGGCCGCGTTTTCCGATAATGACAATCCGCGACAACGTGGATGCGGTGCACCGCCTGCTCACGGAGGAACTCAAGATCACGCACCTTCGCGCCATCATAGGTTTCTCGATGGGCGCGCAGCAGGCCTTCCAATGGGCGGTGAGTTACCCGGAGTTCGCCAGCCGCATTGTAGCCACATCAGGCACGGCCAAGACCTATCCGCACGGAGTGGTGCGCCTCGAAGGACAGATCGCCGCGCTCACGGCCGACGCAGCTTTTCAGGGCGGCGATTACACGTCCCCGCCCAAGAAGGGTCTCGAAGCCTTTGGGATGGTATGGGCGGCGTGGCTCTACTCTCAGGAATGGTGGCGCCGCGAGTTATGGCGCGGAACGCGGCGGCCCGGCACTACTTTCGAGCAGGTGATGAACGGATTCCGCACATCCTTCGCCGCCGATGCCAACGATTACATTCTGCAGGCGCGCACCTGGCAGAAGCACGATGTAGGCGGCACTCCGGGGTTCGACGGAAACGTGGAGCGCGCGCTACGCTCCATTAAGGTTCCGTTTCTATACATGCCCTCGGAAACCGATCTCTACTTCCCCATCGGCGACGCGCGGTATGAGGCGGCTTTCATTCCCGGAGTCACGCTGATGCCGATCCCATCGCTCTGGGGACACACGGCCGGCGCCGCCAGCAACCCGGCGGATGGCAAATTCTTGAACGAGAACATCGCACATTTCCTGGCTGCAATCCGGTAGCCCAATTGTAGGGCGGCCACCTTGTTCGGCCTTGGGCTGATACCCAATCTCCGTTGTCGGTCACTACCTCCCCGAAACGGACTCCTTGGATTTTGACTGCTGGGAATTCGCAATGGGAATCGCGTCCCTTAAGGGCTGGAAGCGTCGATCGGGCCACTCAGTATATACTAATTAACAAGCCTGGATGTAGAATGGAGATGTCGGGTGATTTCATATTGCGAATGCTCAAACTGGCAGGGAAGTAGTGATCCTGGCACTTTCGAGGTTCAAAGTCGCGAACGGGCTGGAAAACGACGTGGCTCGCGCGTTTATAAACCGTCCCCGGTTGGTCGAACAGGCTGAAGGCTTCCTTGGCATGGAGGTATTCACCGACAGCAAAGACGCTTCGGTGTTCTATCTCTCCACGCGCTGGACCACCGAATCCGCCTTCCGCCAGTGGCACGCGAGCGAGGCGCACCACGCCTCGCACAAGGGCATCCCCAAGGGCCTCAAACTCGATGCGGCATTCACGCAACTGATCGTCATGGAGTCCTTGTGCTGAATTCTGAGGGAGTCGCGGCGAGCCGCATCCTTAAAGAACGCCGCGAGGCGATCGCCGAACGCGTCACGCGCCTTTATTTCGAGGCCCGTCCGCAGCTCGAACAGCTTTGGAAGGGGGCCCGTCAAAAGTGTACCGAGGACAATCGCTACCACCTCGATTACCTCTGTGAAGCGCTGTCTTTCGGGCAGGCTACGCTGTTCACCGAATACGCCGCTTGGGCCTCGGCGTTACTGGCTCGCCTGAACATTCCCGGCGAAGCGTTGGCTTTCAATCTGGTTTTGTTGCGGGCCGCTTTGGCTTCGGAACTTGAGGGCCCCGGCGGCGCGTTGGCCGCACAGTATCTGGACGCGGCCCTAGCGAAGATCGAAGGCGGTGCGCCCGGGCTTCCCGGCCTAATCGAGGGAAGCGGCCCGCTCGACGTTCTGGCGCGCGACTATTTGGCGGCCCTTCTGCGCGGTGAACGGCACGCCGCGGGCGGCCTGATCCTCGCCGCGGCCGACAGCGGAACCTCAATCCAGGACATATACCTCAGCGTCTTCCAACGCGTGCAGCGCGAGGTAGGGAGACTTTGGCAGTCCAATCAAATCGGAATCGCCCAGGAACACTATTGCACCGCCTGCACGCAGTCGATCATGGCGCAGCTCTATCCGCGTATCTTTTCCGCCGAGAAGAACGGCCGCCGGCTTGTAGCAACCTGTGTCGGTGGAGATCTGCACGAGATCGGCGCGCGTATGGTAGCCGACTTCTTCGAAATGGAAGGCTGGGATACGTTCTTTCTGGGTGGGAACACTCCTACTTCCGGCGTGCTCCAGCAAGTGGCCGAACGGGCGCCGCATGTGCTGGCTATTTCGGCCACCATGTCGTTCCACGCGCAAGGTGTAGCCGAACTTATCGCCGCCACGCGAGCTGCCGGAAACCCGCCCCGCATCCTGGTTGGCGGGCCGCCGTTCAATTCCTTGCCGGGCTTGTGGAAGGACGTCGGCGCCGATGGATACGCCCCCGATGCGGCCGGGGCCGTCGCCGTGGCGGCGGAGTGGAGCTATTGAACCCCGTTCTTCCAAAACCCATTGGCATTGCCCTCTTGTGTGACAGCGAAGGGCGAATCTTGGAAATCGTAGACGATCAACTCGGCCTCACGGTCCGATTTCCAATCGGTCGCATTTTCAGTTCTTGCCTCGCTTCAGGTAGTCATGAGAAGAGCCTCAGCTTCTTGCAAGAAATCCGCGAACGGCATGCAACCTTTGAATGGGAGCTACAAGTCGATACCGAAAACAGACAGGTGCTCACACTTTGCTTCGATGGCTGCATGGTAGACGGACGCTTGCTGATTCTGGGCGCGGCGTCGAGCCAAGAGCTGCTCGGCTTTCTCGACGATCTGATGCGCATCCAAAATGAACAGATCAAGGGGTTGCGCCTCTTACTCAAGGCGCTGTCGCTGAAGGAATCCGCCGCCGGCCGCTTTCCACACGACCTATATAACGAGCTGACTCGCCTCAATAACGATCTGGCCAACGCGCAGCGCGACCTCGTCAAGCAGAATTTCGAACTCGAACGCCTCGGCCGGCTCAAGACGCAGTTTCTCGGCATGGCCGCGCACGATCTGCGCACCCCCATCGGCCATATCCTCTCCTACAGCGACTTTCTGCGCGAAGATGCAGCTGCCGTACTCACCGAGGAACAGCTCGAATTCCTTTCCATCATCCGGAGTTCGAGCGAGTTCATGTTGCAGTTGATCGACGACTTCCTGGACGTTTCCTCGATCGAGTCGGGCAATTTGCGGCTGGACCGCTGCCCGCTCGATCTGCGCAAGCTACTGGAGCACAACGTTCTGCTTAACGCCGTGCTGGCCCAAAAGAAGAGCATACAGGTATCGCTTCAAATCGAAGGCGCGCTCCCCACGCTGTCGCTTGATGAAGGCAAGATCAGGCAAGTGCTGAACAATCTTATCTCCAACGCGATCAAGTTTTCGCAGCCTGGAACAGCAGTGACGGTGCAGGCAATGGCCGAAGGCGGCGGCGTGCAGATTTCGGTCCGCGATCAGGGGCCAGGCATTCCCGAGGGCGAACGCGGCAAGCTCTTTCAGCCCTTTGGCAAGACCAGCATCCACAGCACTGCGGGCGAGACCAGTACCGGGCTCGGCCTGGCCATCGTCCGGAGAATAGTGGAAGGACACGGAGGTCGTATCTGGGTGGAAAGCAAGGTCGGCGTGGGTTCAGTCTTCCTACTTAATCTTCCGGCATAGCCAGGCCAGCCGTTCGGCCGCGGGCCGCTACCGCTACTCCCGCCCGCGCACTCCATTCAAAACCCGCATAACTCCAGCCGGATTCCCGTCACGCAGTTCTTCCGGCAGCACGGCCGCCGGCGCATCCTGATAGCAAACCGCGCGCACAAACCGGTCGATCGCCCGTGCGCCCACCGACGTGCTTCTTCCATCGGAGGTCGAAGGATACGGCCCGCCGTGCACCATCGCCTGGCAAACCTCCACGCCCGTCGGATAGCCGTTGAAGACAATTCGCCCCACGCGCGTTTCCAGCGCCGCGATCAGCTTCTCGCACGCTTCCTCGTCGCCCGGCGCGTGGTGGATGGTCGCCGTGAGGTTCCCCTCCATGGTCGCCGCCAGCGCTAAAGCCTGGTCGAGCCCTTCGTACCGCACCAGGATCGACGCTGGCCCGAACATCTCTTCGGAAAGCTCCGGCGTTTTCAGGAACGTCTTCGCATCGGCCTCGAATAGCGCTGGAACCGCCGCATTGGCCGGCTGCTCGCCCGCCGCTACGCTGCGCACGCGCACATCGCCCGCCCGCGCCGCGACCGCCTTGCCGTAAGTCTGCAGGATATTCTTGTTCAACATCGCCGCCGGCGCCGTGGCGCGCAGCTTCTCACCCAGCGCCGATACAACGGTATCGCCGCTCCGCCCAACCGGCAGCATCACCACCCCCGGATTCGTGCAGAACTGGCCCACCCCTAACGTGATGGACCCGTGCAGTCCCGCCGCAATCTGCGCGCCGCGCTGATCGAGCGCGTTCGGCAGAATGAACACCGGGTTCACGCTGCTCATTTCGGCATAGAACGGAATTGGCTCCGCGCGTTTTTGCGCGATCGCCAGCAGCGTCAGTCCGCCGCCCCGCGAACCGGTGAAGCCGCCCGCCTTGATCGCCGGGTGCCCCACCAGCGCTTGCGCCGTGCGATGCCCCTCCGTGAACAGCAGCGAGAAAACGCCCTCCGGCATCGCGGTCTGCGCTGCCGCGTCGCGAATCGCCGCGCCGCACATTTCCGCCGTTCCCAAATGCGATGAGTGCGCTTTCACCACCACCGGGCATCCGGCCGCGTATGCCGACGCCGTATCGCCGCCCGCCACCGAGAACGCCAGCGGAAAATTGCTGGCGCAGAAAACCGCTACCGGTCCCAGCGGACGCACCATCGAGCGCAGGTCTTGTCTCGGTAGCGGCTTCCGCTCCGGATCGGCCGTGTCGATACGCGCGTCCACCCATGAGCCTTCCTCCACAATGCCCGCGAAGAACCGAAGCTGGAAGCACGTGCGTCCCAACTCGCCGCGCACGCGGCCTTCGGGCAGCGCCGATTCCGCCACCACGCGGTGAATCAGCGCATCGCCCAAACCTTCCAGGTTCGCCGCAATCTGCCGCAGGAACGCCGCACGCCCCGCGCGCGCCAGTCCCCGGTACACCGGAAACGCAGCCGTCGCCAGCGCCATTGCCCGCTCCAGATCGGCTTCCGTAGCCGCATGAAACGCCGGTTCCAGCCGTTCGCCGGTGGCTGCATTTACCGCGTAGAATGCCTTCTCCGAGCCGCTGCCGCGACCCTGTCCGATAATCGACTTGCCGTTGAGTTCCATACAATTCTTGTGTGCGCTTTCATCGCCCTTGCTTGCGGGCAGGAGGTATGATTACAACTCCGGGAACGATGCTATGAGAACCATTTCACTTGCTAGCTTGCCAGGCAATTTCATCTTCGCACAAGAGAAACGGGCCCCGCTGATCTCTGCGCTGGCGCCCGCCTCGCTGCTGTCCAATGTGACGCGAAATATCCTGGCCCTCTCGCTTCTGTTCACCGCCGCAGCCGCCGCGCAACCCGTCTTCACCAACGTCTTCCCGCCCGATGAATACGCTGCGCGCCGCGCCCGCGTCATGGAACAGATCGGCAACGCCGTAGCCATCATGCAGGGAACTACCGAGCGCCCCGGCGAGCAGCCTCTGCGTCAAAGCAACCAATTCTTTTACCTCACCGGCGTGGTGGAACCGCGCGCGATCCTTGTAATCGACGGCAAAACCAAAAAGTCCACGCTCTTCCTGAACCCGCGCAACGAAATGCGCGAGAAACGCATGTTCGGCCCCGGCCTCTATCCCGGCGACGATGCCGTAAAAGCCACGGGCATAGAGGCCGTGCTGCCGCGCGACGATTTCAAGACAATGC
>Ga0302325_10011256_pt1 | contig 19288 bp, 13 predicted proteins | sample Palsa_T0_2_FD_201948 | JGI IMG/M metagenome (GOLD analysis project Ga0302325, IMG submission 201948) | Peat permafrost microbial communities from Stordalen Mire near Abisko, Sweden - Palsa_T0_2 | ecosystem: Environmental > Terrestrial > Soil > Palsa > Peat permafrost | place: Sweden: Abisko...
CTACTCGTATCCGATTCCTGATCGGTCAACGCCCGCGGACTTGTCGAGCTTCCGCGCTTTCGTGAGCGATCTTAGTAAGGCAATTGAGCATGGCAAGAAAGCGGGCGCGCACTGCCGAGGCGGCATTGGGAGGGCCACAATCGTTACCGCCTCGATATTGATCGCTGGGAAATGGTCGGCAGAGCGCGCACTGCTCGAAATCGAAGCGCGACTGCGCTGTGCCCGATACCGAGGAGCAGAAGCGCTGGATCGAGCAGTTCATCCACGCTCCCGTCTAGCCGTTACCCCCATGCGCCGTCAGACGCACCGGAATATTCCCCCGCGTCGCATTCGAATAAGGGCAAACTGCATGCCCCTCAGCCACCAGCTTTTCCGCCGCCGCCTGATCCAGGTTCGGCACCGTCACATCCAGATCGACCTCTAGCTCGAAGCCGCCCGTCTCATTCGGCCCCAAAGCCACCTTGCTCAGGATCGAAACCTGCCCAATATCCAGCTTCTGTTGCTTCGCAACATGCTCCATAGCGCTCGCGAAACATGCAGCGTACCCAGCAGCAAACAACTGTTCAGGATTCGACAGCTTCGCCGGCTTCCCATCCGGAGGAGGAAAGGTAAGATCGAGCTTCAGTGCGCCGTCCGAACTTTCAACGTGACCAGTGCGGCCGCCGACCGAGGTGACCGACGCTGTATAAATAGGCTTCATCAGAATGTCCTTTCAAAACATCAAAATCGATTCTAGCTTCCCCCACGACTGGCAAGTCACCGTCCTCGAACGCCGCCCACTCATCGCCCCGGCCAGCCATTTCGTCTACCCAGCTCAAGTCGAAGAGGTCGAACGCGGAGCCCTCGAACTCCTCATCCGCCCTCGAAACTCGTCCGCCGAAGCCTTCCTCACCACCTTCGCCCTCGGCTTCGCCGATCCAGCCGTGCCCACCGGAGTCTGGGCCTGCCCCAACCCCGCCCAACTCTGCGCCGTCGCAGGAGGCTACGCCTATCTCATCAATACGACCAACCCAGCTCAATGGGAGCAAGTCGAATACCGTCCTGTCCTCCAGGTCACTCCGCTTGCCCAGCACAAACTCCTCCTCTTCGCCGGCCATCATTCGCTGATCGCCTACGGCCCCGCAGGCAAAGCGTGGCAGACCAAAAAGCTTTCTTGGGAAGGCATAAAGATTCTTCAAATAACCGATCAAATCCTAACCGGACTAGGCTGGGACCTGATGACCGACCGCGAATTCGAGTTCCAGGTCAACCTCCAAAGCGGCGAACACACTCAGCAAAGCTAAGAATCAAGGCTCGCCGGCCTTCGCATTCACCCTGAAAAAACTCAAAGCCGTATCACCCTGCTCCTTCACCCGATACCGAACCAGCGCACTATATTGCTCCGCCAGGGGCAATTTCCGCCGATGCTCTGCCACCACCACCGAATCTCTACCCAAGATCGAAGCACATTCTCCACCCAGCAACTCCAGAGTCGCCGCATATTCGGCAACCGCTTCATAAGGAGGATCCAGAAACACCACATCCAGCTTCCTCTCCCGCTGCGCTAGCCGACGCAGAAAGGAAGAAACGCTGCGCGGTTCCAAACCAAACCCTGAAACAATGCCCAACGACTTTAAATTCGCACGAATTGCCACCAAAGCCGGCTCCGCGTTCTCCACAAATAACACCATCCCAGCACCCCGGCTGATTGCCTCAATCCCGTTCGCCCCCGAGCCCGCATAAAGATCGGCAAAAGTCGCTCCAGCAATTCGCGGCGCAAGAATATTGAACAGCGTCTCCCGCAGCCGGTCGTTCGTAGGTCGGGTCGCCAATCCATCGGGCGCAACCAGCCGACGCGAACGATATATTCCCGAAATTACTCGCATCCGGTTCATGCTAGCTGACGGGATCACAGGACGCTATTCTTCGCAAAACCCAGCGAACCACTACAATGACAAGAGTCGGCCTAAAGCCTGTCCGACGCCGCGAACGGAGCCGCAAATGCGCAGTTGGTCATTCCCGATGGGTCGATGGTTCGGCGTTGACGTGCGCATCCACGCATTCTTCCTCGTGCTCTTCGGTCCGTGCCTGGTCATGGCCAGCCGATGGAACGCCGACATGTGGCGAGGAGTCACCCTCTTCCTCTTCCTGATGGTCGCCGTCCTGGTTCGAGAAGTCGCCCGCGGTCTTGCCGTCGCCTATTTCGGCCTCCAGATTCGCAACATCCTTATCCTGCCCACCGGGGGCCTTTACTCCTACGCCAACCCGGAGAGCAACGAACGAGCGATGTCGCCGAAGGTCTTGCTAGCAATGGCCCTGATCGGCCCGCTCGCCAACCTCACCTTCGCGCTCATTGTCGCCGGCCTGATCACCGGTTCCTCTCCCCAGGTCAACCTGATCGAATTGCCGCTCGTCAACGCGCCGCACCTGATGCGCACTCTCGTCTGGCTCAACGTCTTTCTAGGCCTTATCAACATCGTGCCCGCCTATCCGCTCGACGGAGGCCGGGTACTCCTCGGCGAGTTCAAGCGCACCCGCGAAGCCGCGCAGGCCAGCCGCTCCGCCGCCGGAATCAGTCAAGTGCTCGCCGTGCTCGTCTTCGCCTCCGGCGTCGCGTTGCGAAATCCATGGCTCATGATGGCTTCCTTCTTCATCTTCATCGGCGCCCAGCTCGAAGACCAGGGCGCGCTCTTCCAGTCCGTCGTCGATAACGTCCGCATGAAGGACGTCATGCTCACCGAGTTCTCGACCATGTCGCCGTCCGACACCCTCGAAGACGCGCTCTACAAAACCATTCACAGTCTCCAGGACGATTTCCCCGTCGTCCGCGGAGTCAACCTCGTCGGCATCGTCTCCCGGCAGAGCATCCTCGACGCCCTCCGCGCCGACGGCAACGGTTATGTCCAGGGAGTCATGTCCCGCGCCTTTCAGGTTGCCCAGCCCGACGACTCGCTCGGAGCCATGATCCGGCGCATGACCGCCGGCCGAGGCCTCTCGCTCATGCCCGTCACCGAGGGCGAAAAGATCGTCGGCATCGTCACCCTTCAAAACCTCATGCACTCCATGGGACTGCTCGCCGAGCATCGCAAGCTCCAGCGGCAGCGGTAGTGAGTGAATTGAACCTGGCCCCTCAAGAAGCGTCATCCTGAGCAAAGCGAAGGACCTGCGTTGTCAGCGGCCCACACGGCGACGACAATAGAGTCGATGGACGATATTCCCGAAATTCTCAACCAACCGACAGGTCAGCGAAAAATCGATAACGAACGCCCGCTCGCTCCCGGCCTTTACCTCGTCGCCACCCCCATCGGCAACCTCGAAGACATCACCCTCCGCGCCCTTCGCGTACTCAAAACCGCTGATCTCATCGCCTGCGAAGACACCCGCCAGACCCAAAAGCTCTTCAATCACTACGGCATCGAAACCCCCACAACCAGCAATCACGAACACAACGAAGCCGAGAAAACCCGCGACTTCATCGACCAACTCAAGCAAGGCGCAAGAATAGCCGTAGTTTCCGACGCAGGCATGCCGGGAATCTCCGACCCTGGCATGTTCCTCGCCAAAGCTGCCATCGAAGCGGGCATCGCCGTCTACCCCATCCCCGGAGCCAACGCCGCCCTCAGCGCCCTCGTCGCCTCCGGTCTAGCGACCGAAAAATTCCATTATGCCGGTTTTCTCCCCGCCAAAACCGGAGCCCGCCGCGCCGAACTCGAGCAGCTCGCCAGGCAAGTGCCGCAAGAAGATTCGCTCACCATGGTCTTCTACGAAGCCCCGCACCGCATTCTCGAAACTCTCGAAGACATCGAAAGAGTCTGGGGAGAACATTGCCAGGTTGTCGTAGCTCGCGAACTAACCAAGCTCCACGAAGAATTCCTCCGAGGCAAAGTTATGGAAGTCCGCCAGCAACTAGCGAGCCGCGAAAGAATCCGAGGCGAAATCACCCTCCTCGTCGAAGCAAAATCTTTCGCTGCCAGCACAAATCAGACCGCGATATCCATCAGCGCCAGAGTCCACGAACTCCAACAATCCGAAAACCTCAACGAAATGGAAGCCCTAAAGCGAACCGCTCGTGAACGAGGAATCTCCAAAAGCGAAGCCTATCGCGAACTCCAAAGAGAGCGCGCTCGACGCTGAAATTGGTAGATTTCCCTAATTCCGATGAATCCGCGCTGACACGGTCAATCGGATAAAATCGAATACAAATGGTCCTGCCCTTCGTCCGCGAACTCCTCGCGGACCTGGAACACTCTGACTCCTTCGAGCGCGTACGAAGGCACCTCAGCCTCGCCGCCGGGCGCAGACGTGTCTCCGGACTCACCTCTACCGCCCGCGCCCTCCATCTTCCGCTCTTCGCCAGGGCCGCCCAAACTCCGATCATCGTCGTAGTCGCCGACAACAAGGCCGCCGACGCCCTGCAACTCGCCGTCCGCGCAGCCTGCGACCTCACTGGAGCCATCCCCGCCGACCGCGTCCTCAAACTCCCCGCGCACGATGTGCTCCCCTTTGAAAACCTCTCGCCACACCCCGATGTGCAAGAGCAGCGCGCCACAGTGCTCTGGAAGATCGCCAGCGCCGAAGCCTCCATCGTCATCGCCCCCATCGAAGCCACCGCCATGCGCATGTTTCCGCCGGCGTATTATCTCGACCTCGCTCGCGTCCTCCGCCGCGGCGAAGAGATCGATGTTGACGAACTTCTCGAACACCTCACCAGCGTCGGCTACATCTCGCTGGACATCGTCGAGATGCCCGGCCAGTTCACCCGCCGCGGCGGTATCCTCGACATCTATTCGCCGGAGATGGACCGCCCCGTTCGCATCGACCTCTTCGGCGACGAAATCGAATCCATCCGCAAATTCGATCCCGAATCGCAGCGCTCCTCCTCGCCGCTCGACGAAGCCACCTTGCTCCCACTCACCGAAACTCCGGTCACCGAACGCCTGCTCTCCGCCGTTCATATCCGTCTCAGCGCTACCGCTCTCGAAGAAGGCGCTGATGTTAATGTCGAAAGAGCAACCTCCGCTGGCGGCGTCACCGTCTTTCCCGGCTGGGAATTCTTCTCCACCATCGCCGGAGCGACCGGAACCATCTTCGACCTCTTTCCCCGCTGCCAGGTCTTCGTCGAAGAGCCCGCCATGATCAAGAACCAGCTCGAACGCTGGTGGAACAAAGTCGAACAGCGCCACGATCGCAGCGGCATCGGCTCGCTCATCACCCCTGCCGACGTCTATCTCGAACCCGATCGCCTCCTCGCCACGATCATCGCCAAACCCGGCCTCGACATCGACCAGCTGGGTGCAGTCGACGTGCTCGACGAAGACACCACCCTCGGCGAAGTGGCCTTCGCCACCCGCCCAACCCTACGCTTCCACGGCTCGATCCCAGCGCTCATCGAGCAGCTCAAAACTCTGATGGACCAATCCGTCCACATGCTCCTCACCGTCCCCAATCAAGGCGAAGTCGAGCGCCTCGCCAACCTCCTTCGCGAGTACGGCCTGCCCTACCGCCTCGGCAGTCGTACCCAGCACACCGGCAGCGAGAATATTTACGACGAATCCAGCTACCTCGCCGGCGACTTGCGCACGCCCATCCTCGTCCGCGCTCCCATCGCCAACGGAGTCAGTTTCGCCGACGCCAACCTCGTCCTCTTCGGTGCCAACGATCTCACTGACGAAGCCGACGTCACCGCTCGTCCCGCCGTCAAGAAGTCCAAGACCGCGGCCTTCGTCTCCGACTTCCGCGACCTGACAATCGGTGATTTTGTTGTCCACATCGAACACGGTATCGCCCGCTATCTCGGCCTCAAAGAGATCGTCCAGGACGGCGTCACCATCGAATTCATGATCCTCGAATTCGCCGAGCAGGCCCGACTCTACGTCCCGCTCACCCGCCTCGATCTCATCCAGAAATACCGCTCCACCGATGCCGGCCCCGCGCCCGTTCTCAATCGTCTCGGCTCCCAGCAATGGGCCAAAACCAAGGCCCGCGTCAAGAAGGCCATGGCCGACATGGCCGACGAACTCCTCAAGCTCTACGCGCAGCGCAAAGCCGCCCAGGGCCATGCCTTCCCACCCGATAACGAGTTTCAGCGCGAGTTTGAAGACGCTTTCGACTATAACGAAACCGACGATCAACTCTCCGCCATCGCCGACATCAAGCGCGACATGGAATCGACCATGCCGATGGATCGTCTTCTCTGCGGCGACGTCGGCTACGGCAAGACCGAAGTCGCCATGCGCGCCGCCTTCAAAGCCGTCCAGGACGGGAAGCAAGTCGCCGTCTTAACGCCGACCACAGTTCTCAGCTTCCAGCACTTCGAGACCTTCAAGAAGCGTTTCAAACAATTCCCCATCGAGATCGAAATGATCTCCCGCTTTCGCACTCCCAAAGAACAGAAAGCAATTCTCGAAAAAGTCGAAAGCGGCCGCGTCGACATCCTCATCGGCACCCATCGCCTGCTCTCCAAAGACCTTAAGTTCCACGATCTCGGCCTGCTCGTCGTCGACGAGGAACAACGCTTCGGCGTCCGCCACAAAGAGCGCCTCAAACAGATGCGCCGCGAAATCGACGTTCTCGCCATGTCGGCCACGCCCATCCCGCGAACCCTCCACATGTCTCTCGTCGGCCTCCGCGACATGAGCGTCATCGAGACGCCGCCCAAAGATCGCATGGCCATCCAAACCGTCGTCGCCAAGTTTGACGAAAAGCTCGTCCGCTCGGCCGTCGAGGTCGAACTCGAACGTGGCGGCCAGATTTATTTCGTCCACAACCGCGTCGAAACCATCTACGAAATTGCCGCCAAGATCCACGAACTCGCCCCCGCCGCCAGAGTCGTCGTCGGCCACGGCCAGATGGGAGAGGCCGAACTCGAGCGCGTCATGCTCGCCTTCATGAACCACGAGTACGATGTGCTCGTCGCCACCACCATCATCGAAAATGGCCTCGATATTCCGCTCGCCAACACCATCCTCATCAACCGCGCCGACCGTCACGGCCTATCCGAGCTCTATCAGCTAAGAGGCCGCGTCGGGCGCTCCAATCGCCGTGCCTACTCGTACTTGCTCATTCCCGCCGAGCAGGAACTCACCGAAATCGCCCGCCGCCGCCTCGCCGCGCTCAAAGAATTCTCCGACCTCGGCGCGGGCTTCAAAATCGCCGCCCTCGACCTCGAACTCCGCGGCGCAGGCAACATGCTCGGCGGCGAACAAAGCGGCCACATCGAGGCCATCGGCTTCGAACTCTACACTTCCATGCTCGAAGAAGCGGTCGGCAAGCTCAAGGGCGAAGACCGCCAGGAACGCACCACCACCCAGCTCAATCTCGGCATCAGTCTCCGCATCGATGAGAGCTATATTCCCGAAGAAAATCAGCGCCTTCGCATCTACAAAAAGATTGCTGGAGCCACCGACGAGCCCACGCTCACCGACGTTCGCGCCGAACTCGAAGACCGCTACGGCGAACTCCCCGAGAGCGTCGTTCACTTGCTCGAAGCCGCAATACTTCGTCTCGAATGCGAGAAACTCGGCGTCTCGCAGGTCGACCGCAAGAAAGACCAGATCCACATGCGCTTCATGGAGAAGGCCAACGTCGATCCCAGCCGCCTCATGATGCTGGTCGCCAAAAACGTCAAGCGCGGCGCGCAGTTTACGCCCCAGGGTGTTCTCCGCTACCCGCTAACCTCATCCCAGCCGCAGGAAGTCCTCATGGAAATCCGCCTGCTGCTCGACGAATTGGAACTCGAAGAAGTAGCCGTGCAATAAAACACCACGATTGTGACAAATTAAGAAAGTAAGAGACACACACTCATGAACAAGCCAATGAAAGCCGCGACGATCGTAGTCATGGGATTAATGACCATGAATGCAACTGTCCACGCAGCGGCCCATGAAGATACATCCGCCGCCCAGTCCTTCGCGGCGCTCACCGACCAATACTGGGACCAGGCCTTCTTCAAATACGCCCCCACCAACGGCACCCTCACCGGCTTTCATCAATACGACAATAAGCTCGAAGACTATTCCCGCGCCGGCATCGACTCCGAAGTCGCAACCCTGCAGGATTTCGAGAAGAAGTTCGCCGCCATCCCCGAATCCCAACTCGATCTCAGCACCCAAGGCGATCTCGATTTAGTCCTCGCCAACATCCGCGGCCAGTTGCTCGCGCTGCAAACCATCCGCCAATGGGAAAAGAATCCCGACAACTACTCCAGCGGAGTCACCAACAGCATCTTCAGTCTGATGGAGCGCAAATTCGCCCCCGCCGACGATCGCCTCAAGTCCGTCATCGCCCGCGAAAACCAAATCCCCGCTGTGTTTGTCGAGGCCCGCAAGAATCTCAAGAATCCCCCGAAAATCTACACAGAAATTGCCCTGCAGCAGATTCCCGACATCATCAGCTTCTTCCAGAACGATGTCCCAGACGCCTTCAAAGACGCCACCGATCCTACCGTGAAAGCTGACTTCGCCAAGTCCAATGCCGCCGTTATCGCCGCGCTGCAGGACTACGAAAAATGGATGAAATCCGATCTCCTCCCGCGCTCCAACGGAGACTTTCGCATCGGCGCGGACGCCTTCTCCAGGAAGTTGCTCTACGACGAAATGGTCGATACTCCGCTCGATAAGCTCCTAGAAATCGGCTATGCAAACCTCCATAAAAACCAGGCTGAATTCGACCGCGTCGCCAAAGAAGTCGACCCCTCAAAGACGCCCAAAGAAGTCCTCGCCGAACTGGCCGCCATCCATCCCGCACCCGACCATCTCCTGAACTCCTTCCACGATCAGTTCGAAGGCCTGATCAAATTCATCCAGGACAAGAAGATCGTTACCATCCCCTCCCAGGTACAGCCGACGCTCGAAGAGACGCCGCCCTTCATGCGCGCCACCACCTTCGCGTCGATGGATACACCCGGCCCCTACGAGACCCACTCCACCACCGCCTACTTCAACGTCACTCTCCCCGATCCCAAGGCGACACCCGCCGAGGTCGCCGACTACATGGCCGCCTTCAACGTCGGCACCATCGTCAGCACTTCGGTGCACGAGGCCTACCCTGGCCACTACATCCAGTTCCTCTGGCTGCCCCAGGTGCACAGCAAAGTCCGCAAGCTGCTCGGCGCCTCCAGCAACGCCGAAGGTTGGGCCCACTACTGCGAACAAATGATGCTCGACGAAGGCTACGGTCAGCCCGGAACCGGCGCGAAAGACGAGCGCGAGGCCAAATTAATCCGCCTCGGCCAATTGCAGGACGCACTGTTACGCAATGCCCGCTTCATCGTCGGCATCAAGATGCACACTGGCCAAATGACCTTCGACCAAGCCATCGATTTCTTCGTCAAAGAGGGCTACCAATCCCGTGCCACCGGCACCGTCGAAACCAAACGCGGCACCGCCGACCCCACCTACCTCTACTACACGCTCGGCAAGCTCCAAATCTTGAAACTCCGAGCCGACATGATGAAGAAGCAGGGAACAGCCTTCTCCCTCGAACAATTTCACGACGATTTCTTGAAAGAGGGCTTCCCGCCGATAAAAATAGTGCGTCGGGAAATGCTCGGGGACAACTCACCGACGTTGTGATCGCCGCATCTCATGTTTCGATGAACTGACGCATTGGGTGCGATATCCTCGAAAGACACTAATCTTCATATTCATACTTAACCCTGCAATTCCATTGCGACAGTCACAATTTCGGAGATACGGGCATCCTATGAGCAAAAAAGTACGTAAAGCGGTCTTCCCCGCGGCCGGTCTCGGCACGCGTTTCCTTCCCGCCACCAAGGCGATCCCGAAAGAAATGCTCTCGCTCGTCGACAAGCCGATCATCCAGTATGGCGTCGAAGAGGCCATCGCCGGCGGCATCGAAGAAATCATCATCATCACCGGGCGCGGCAAGACCGCCATCGAAGATCATTTCGACATCAGCTATGAGCTCGACGCTCTGCTCGAGTCCCGAGGCAAGACCGCCCTGCTCGAACTCAGCCGCGGCATTTCCAGCATGGCTCGCATCGTCACCGTCCGCCAGAAGGAAGCCAAGGGTCTCGGCCACGCTGTCTTATGCGCGAAGGATCTCATCGGCGACGAGCCTTTTGCCGTCATCCTTCCCGACGACGTGATCGATTCGAAAGTGTCTTGCATCAAGCAAATGATCGACGTCTACGACCAGGTGCAGAGTTCAATCATCGCCACCATGGAAATCGACGGCCCGGCCATCTCCGCCTACGGTGTTCTCGACTGCAAGCCCACACCCGACAACAAAGATATCCTCGAAGCCAAAGGCATGGTCGAAAAACCGAAGTTCGAAGACGCCCCGTCGAAATACGCAATCATCGGCCGGTACATCCTCACCCCGGCAATCTTCGACGAACTCGAAAAAATTACTCCCGGAGCCGGCGGCGAACTCCAACTCACCGACGGAATCAAAGGCCTGCTCAAAGGCGAGAAAGTCTACGGCTTCAACTTCGAGGGAACGCGCCACGACGCCGGCGACAAATTAGGCATGCTCAAAGCTACGGTAGAGTTCGCCTTGAAGCGCGAAGACCTTGGACCCCCCTTCCGCGAATATCTCAAATCGTTGTCCCTGTAAGGCAGCTTCGAAACAAAGCAGCCCGGCAGTCACAGGCTGTTTGTTTTGTCGAACCCTCCGCTGGTTTATGCTTATTCGGTTGATGTCGCATAATCCCGGAGGTTCTACTTGCGGTCGCTCCTTTCTGTTTTTCGCTTCTTCGCGGTATCTCTCGCGCTCGCTTTCCTCGTCCATAGCTCCCGCCTCAGTGCTGCAGTCGACTCCCCGCTGACACCTCAGGCCGCCGAAACTATCAAGCGGCTAAGCGAACTCAACAGCCTCCCGCTCGTCGGCTGGCGCTATCATCAGGGAGACGTCCCCCACGGCGAGTCCACCGATCTCGACGACAGCCAGTGGACCCTCGCCTCCGGCCCCGTCGAGGTCGGCAATGATGCGGTCTGGTTTCGCCGCACCATCGAGGTTCCCAAAACCCTCAACGGCTACGACCTCACCGGCACACGCATCTGGTTCAAGTTCGACGCCGGCGCCAACGGTCCCGTTCCCCAGATCATCTACTTTAACGGCCGCCGCGTCGCCATGGGCGAAGACCTCGAACCCATCGTCCTCTTCGACGGAGCCAAGCCGGATGAAAAAATAGTCGTTGCCGTCAAACTGCTCCACACCGTCGACGTGAAAACCTTCTCCCGCGCCGACGCGAAGATCGATTTCGTTCCCACTCGCCCCAGCCCGTCCATCATTGCTGAGGAAGTCCAATCCGCCGCCTTTCTCCTACCCTCTATCGAGACCGACCCGGCCACAACCGTGGGCCAACTCAACTCCGCTGTAGCCGACATCGATTTGACCGCCTTGGACAAAGCCAATCAGGCCGCCTTCGATGCCTCGCTCCGCAAAGCCCAGGCCCAACTCGAACTTCTGCGCCCAGTCCTCCAGAAGGTAGCCATCCGCCTCACCGGGAACTCCCACATCGATGCCGCGTGGCTATGGCCGTGGACCGAAACCGTCGACGTAACCCGCCGCACCTTCGCCACCGCCCTCCAGCTGATGCATGAGTACCCCAAATACACCTACACCCAGTCCGCCGCCGCCTACAGCGAGTGGATCTGCGACAAATACCCAAGTGAATGTCAGGAAATCAAGGACCGCGTCAAAGAGGGGCGTTGGGAAATGGTCGGCGGCATGTGGGTCGAGCCCGATCTCAACATGCCTGACGGAGAATCGCTCGTCCGCCAGCTCCTAATCGGCAAGCGCTACTTCAAACAGCAGTTCGGCGTCGATGTCCGCATCGGCTGGAACCCCGATTCCTTCGGCTATACCTGGCAGCTCCCCCAGATTTACAAGAAGTCCGGCGTCGACTACTTCGTCACTCAGAAGATGCATTGGAACGACACCAACCAGCTCCCGCTCAAGCTCTTCTGGTGGGAGTCGCCCGACGGCAGCCGTGTCCTCAGCTACTTCCCCAACGACTACGTCAACCCGATCGAGCCTGTCCCCATGGCGGAGCAACTCGCCAAAGCGCGCACCTTGAACCCCGGCCTGCCCGAGACCCTGCACCTTTACGGAATCGGCGACCACGGCGGAGGTCCCACTCGCGCCATGCTTGACGCCGGCGATATCTGGACCTCGCCCAGCGTCGTCTATCCCAAAACCACCTTCGGCATCGCGCAGAGCTACTTCAACGACGTCGAAGGCAAGCTAGACACCGACCACGCCCCGATATGGAACTACCAGGCTCTAGCCGCCGGCAAAGGCACGCTCTCGCAGGCCGCCGATGGCAAGGTCAGCCTCCCTGTCTGGAAGGACGAGCTCTACTTCGAATATCACCGTGGCGTCTACACCACCCAGGCCAACCACAAGCGCAACATGCGAAATAGCGAAGAGTGGCTCCTGAACGCAGAAAAGTTCTCCTCGCTAGCTTGGCTGCAAGGCCTCGACTACCCCCAGGTTTCCCTCAACGAAGCCTGGAAAAAAGTCCTCTTCAACCAGTTCCACGATCTAGGCGCAGGCTCTGGCATAGGCGTTATCTACAAAGACGCGCAAAAGGACTACGACGTCGTCCACTGGACCGCGAACGACGCCCAAGGCAACGCTCTCAAGGTCCTGGCCAGCAAGATGGATACAGCGACAATCAAGGAACCATCGTTTGCCGCGAACAACAGCGCCGCCGTCCTCGTCACCAATCCTCTCGCATGGTCTCGCAATGATTTGGTAGAGGCCGACGTGCAGCTTCCAAAGACCGCAAATGAAATTACCGTCGAGGGCGCCGACGGAATGATTCTCGAAAATCAGGTACTGTCATCGAACCCGCAGACCCATTCGATTCACCTGCTCATCAAGACCCGAAACGTACCGTCGCTCGGCTATCAGGTTCTCCACGTCGGCCAGGAAGCGCCCGACGGAATCAGCGTTAGTTCGCATCTCAAAGCAGCCGGAACCACTTTAGAAAACGACCTCGTCCGCGTCACCATCGATCCAACCTCCGGCTGTATCGCCAGCCTCTTCGACAAGAAAGCCAACTTCGAATCCATCGCCGCCAACGGCTGCGGCAACCAGCTCCAAACCTTCAAAGACACGCCTAAAGATTACGACGCCTGGAACGTCGACCCCGGCACCTACGACCACTACACGCCTATCGAAAAAGCCCACTCCGTCCAGCTGATCGAGAAAGGCCCATTACGCGCCTCGATCCGAGTCACCCGCACCTGGCAGAGTTCCAAATTCGTCCAGGACATCGTCCTCACCGACGATTCTCCCGAGGTCCAGATCGTCAACGACATCGACTGGCACGAAACCCACGTCCTCCTCAAGGCATCGTTCCCGCTAGCCGCCACCAGCGATGAAGCTACCTACGAAATCCCCTACGGCTCCATCCAGCGCGCCACCACCCGCAACAATTCCTTCGAAAAAGCCCGCTTCGAAGTCCCCGCCATGCGCTGGGCCGATCTCGGCGATGGCCAGCACGGCGTCTCGCTCATCAATGAATCCAAGTACGGCTACGACGCCGTCGGCAACCAACTCCGCCTCACGCTTCTCCGCTCGCCCGTATGGCCTGATCCCGATGCCGACCGCGGTCATCACCATTTCAGCTTCTGGCTCTATCCCCACGCCGGCGACTGGAAGTCTGCACTCACCGTACGCCGCGGTTACGAGACCAACTATCCGCTAACCGCTATGCAAGTCGAATCCCACACCGGAGAGTGGCCAGCCGAACACTCCTTCATCGCAGTCTCCGCCGACAACGTCGTCTTAACCGCAGTCAAGAAGGCCGAAGACTCCAACGCTCTCCTCTTTCGCGTTTACGAGTGGGCAAGCAAATCGGGCGACGTCACCATCACCGTTCCCCCAGGAGCAACCGGAGCTACACTTGTCAATCTCATGGAGCAGCCCGAAGGCAGCGCAATCCCCGTAACCGGTGACAAGGTCTCGTTCCCGATTACGCCCTTTGCCATTCAGACAGTTCAGGTGAACTATCCGCACACACCTATGCAAGCCGCGCTAAAGTAACAGTGACGATTACGAATGCCTCCACTTGATGTTGCATCCGATACTCGGCTTTTGCTCGCCCGAGATCGGCGCTCCCTTAAGGATTGCATTCAACGCCTCCCGCAGGTCTCTACCCGTAACCGGAGTGGCGTTTCCCGGACGGCTGTCATCCAGCTGCCCGCGGTAAACCAGTTTGAGGTGTTTGTCGAATAAAAAGAGGTCCGGAGTGCAAGCTGCGTTGTAAGCCCGAGCAACATCCTGGCTCTCGTCGTAAAGATAAGGGAAGTTAAAGCCGAGCTCCTCGGCCTGCTGACGAAGGGCTGGCGGGGAATCCTCGGAATAGCAATCGGCGTCGTTGCTGCTGATGGCAACCATGCCGACGCCTTTGCCCACATGCTCATTTCCCAGAGCGGCAAGCTCCTTCTCCACATGCTTGACGAAGGGGCAGTGGCGGCAAATAAACATCACCAGCAAGCCAAGCTCACCCCGAACTTGCTCAAGACTCCGTCGTTGTCCAGTCGTCACGTCCTCTAAATCAAACCCCGGGGCCTGGGTCCCCAAAGCAATCATCGCCGATTCAGTACGTGCCATAACCAATCCTCCATCTAAAACAAAGGTGTCTGCCGACGCGGCAGCGGCAGCCCAAAATGTTCATAAGCCAGCCGCGTCGCCACCCGTCCCCGCGGAGTTCGGTCCAGGAACCCAATCTGAATCAGAAATGGCTCATAAACCTCTTCCAGCGCATCTTCCTCTTCCGCCAGCGTCGCCGCCAGCGTATTCAGCCCGACCGGGCCGCCGTCATATTTCTCAATAATCGTCAGCAGCAAACGCCGATCTAGCTCATCGAAACCATGAGCGTCCACCTCCAGCATCTTCAAAGCGGCCTCTGCAATGGGACGATCGATCGTCCCCGTCCCCCGTACCTGCGCATAGTCCCGAACTCGCCGTAGCAGACGATTCGCGATGCGCGGCGTCCCTCGCGAACGCATCGCAATCTCCGCTGCCCCATCCGTGTCGATCGGCACATTCATCACCTCAGCCGAACGCTCCACAATAAACCGAAGATCATCCTCGTTATAAAACTCCAGCCGCAGCAGAATCCCAAACCGCGAACGCAGCGGCGAAGATAGCAGCCCCGGCCGCGTCGTCGCCGCCACAAAAGTAAACGGCTTGATCTCCATTACATGGGTACGCGCCGCTGGCCCCTGGCCGATGATGATGTCCAGCTTATAGTCCTCAAGCGCCGTATAAAGCTTTTCCTCAAGCACCGGTTGCAGGCGATGGATCTCATCCAGAAACAACACCTGCCGTTCCCGCAAATTCGTCAAAATTGCCGTCAAATCGCCTTGAATCTGCAAAGCCGGCCCGGATGTCTGTTGAAATCCCACATCCAACTCATTTGCAATGATCGAGGCCAGCGTCGTCTTCCCCAGCCCCGGAGGCCCAAAGAGCAAGACATGATCCAGTGCCTCACCACGCGACTTCGCCGCCTGCAGCGCGATCGCCAGCTGTTCCTTCGCTTTGGGCTGGCCAATAAATTCATTCAACAGGCGAGGCCGCAGCTTCAGCTCAAAAGAGCTCTCCTCCTCCGCGCGCGCCGCCGAAACCAGCCGTTCCGGATTGGATTTCCCCACGGGCATCTGATGGGAGTCTACCAGCGCCGACAGTCCCATGAAACTCAGCGCGCCAGACCCCATAAGAGGCCGCTCTCCGCTGAGATATGCTAGGACTCTCTACGTACGCCGATCGTTTACTAAATCGAAAGGGACGAGGGCATGGCCAGGAAACGCGCAGAGCAGGGAACCACGCCGTCCGGGAAGCGCATCGACCTCCAGCAGCTCGCGGCCCACCTCGGCCTCTCCAAGACCACGATTTCCTTCGTCCTCAACGATGCCCCACAGGCGAAATACCTTAGCCTCGAAACTCGCCGCCGCGTCCTCGAAGCCGCGAAGCTATTGAACTACCGTCCCAGTTACTACGCCCGCAACCTCCGCAAGGGCAGCAGCGAGTCCATCGGCGTTATCGTTCCCGAGATGAGCGAAGGCTATTTTACCCAGGTCATGAGCGGCGTCGAGGAGTATCTGGTCGAAAAACAGTATCTCTACTTCACCACCTGCCACTACTGGCGTCCGCAGTTGATGAAGGACTATCCCCGCATGCTCGAGGACCGCGGCGTAGAGGGTTTTTTGCTGCTCAACACCAACGTCGAGTTCGACACCCATCTCCCCATCGTCGCCGTCTCAGGGCACAAGACCGGCCCCAATGTTACCAACGTCACCCTTGATCACGCGCAGTCCGCCCAGCTCGCGCTGCAACATCTCCACCAGCTAGGCCACCGCAAGATCGCCTTCATGAAAGGGCAGTCGTTCTCCGTCGACACCGAATATCGTTGGAAAGCGATCCTCAACGCCGCTCGCGATTTCGACGTCAAGGTCTCGCCCGATTTGACCATCGAACTCCATTCCAAAAGCTGGTCGCCAGACCTCGGCTACGAGCCCGTCAAGCGCTTCGCGGCGAAGGAACACGATTTCACCGCCATCTTCTGCTTTAACGACACCTCGGCTATCGGCGCCCTTCGCGCTCTTGGCGAAGCTGGCAAGCGCATCCCCGAGGATGTCTCCGTCATCGGTTTCGACGACGTTATGAGCGCCGCCTACCAGAGGCCTAGCCTTACCACCATCCGCCAGCCCCTCCGCGCCATGGGCACGATTGCCGCCCGCACCCTGCTCGAAAAAATCGCCCACCCCGAAGATAGCTTCCCCGAAGAAATCGTCATGGGCCCCGAATTGGTCGTCCGCGAGTCCTCCGGCAAAGCCCCAACCCGCGGATCGGGAGCTAAACGCACCCGGCGTAAGGCTACCCGCTCATAACTTTGTGCGTCGGCTCTATTCACACCGATGTGAAGGGGGATCCATCCCCCGAACGCTTGTGTACTTGAGAAAGTCCCGAAGCCGCTCCGCCTCATCCCGCTGTGCTTGAATCAACAGCCGCTGCCGCCGAAGCTGATCCGGACTAGTAATGGAGGCGCACCAAAGTTCGTCTTGTAGAGCGTTCGCTTCCAGGCTCAAAGCCTTAACCTGCAACGCTAGAAAAAAACGCGAACTGATCTCATACGGCTCCCGAATAACGGTCTGCATAGGCGTTAATCTCGATTGTTTTCGAATTAGGCTAAAGTGTTTCCTGCCTTAGCCGATACTACGAGAAGAACCAAGCCACGGCCAGATTACGTCCGGCACACCTCCGTTCTCATCGCCAAACTTGGCTCCAGTGCCACATCTGCCTGGTTAAATTCGGAAGTCCATCACTTGTTCAGCCTCAAATACTAAAGCGCCGCAATGACCTCAATCTCGACCAAAGCATCCTTCGGCAGCCGCGCAACCTCCACTGTCGAACGAGCCGGAGCCACCACACCTTCAGCCGCAAAGTAACGGCCATATATCGCATTCATGGCGGCAAAATCACTCATGTTCTTGAGAAACACGGTAGTCTTGAAAACCTGAGCCAGACCAGCACCGGCAGCTTCCAGCACAGCCGTTAGATTCTCCAGCACCCGCAGGGTCTGCGCCTCAATCCCGCCGGAAACAATCACTCCAGTAGTAGGATCAAGCGCAACCTGCCCAGAAGTGTAAACGAAATCTCCCACACGGACCGCCTGCGAGTATGGGCCGATAGCAGCCGGAGCGTTTTCAGTCGAAATACCAGTTTTTAGAGACGAGGTCATTCCTGAATTCTAGCCGCTTCGGCGGTTCACAGCTTCTGCGCCCGCTGCACATCCCTCACACCAGGCACCCGCCGCAGATTCGTCACCAGCTTCGTCAAGTGCCTCACGTCCTCCGCTTCAACAATGAACTCAACGATCGCGCCACCTTCATCATCCGACTTCGAGTCAACCCCGCGAATATTGGTCCCATCATCACTGATAATCGCGGTCAGCTCCTTCAACATCCCCGGCCGGTCATCGCAAAGCACAGTTAGCTTCACCGCGTAAGTAACTGCCCGCCCATTTGAAGATCCATTCTCCGGGGTCGCAATCCGCGCCCATTCAACATTGATCCGCCGGTCCGATTCATATAGCAGGTTCTGCACATTCGGGCAGCTCCGCGCATGAACCGCCACGCCCTTGCCACGCGTCACGTAGCCGATGATCTCTTCGCCACGAATCGGATTGCAACATCGCGCCCGATAGATCAGCAGATCGTTCTGCCCCTCGACCTGCAGCGAATCGGTCCCCGTCGCCAGGTGAACGCGAGTCACCGCGTCCGAAACCGCCGGCTTAGCCTCCACACCCGATTCCAACTCCGCCGCCGAAGGCAGCGCAATCACTCCAGGAGAGAGCTTGTTCAAAACCTGCCGCGCCGAATATTTTCCAAACCCGATCGTCGCCAGCAAATCAGTCGGAGTCGCCACTCCATACTCGGCCGCGACCCGCGCATAATCCGCGTCCATAAACTTGTTCAGCGAAACCTTGTACTTCCGCGCCTCCCGCTCCAGCAGCTTCCGCCCAATCTCGATCGCCCGCTCCCGTTGATGCTCATTCAGCCAATGCTTGATCTTGTTCCGCGCCCGGGAACTCTTGACGAAAGTCAACCAATCGCGGCTAGGCGTATGCCCATTCTGCGTAACGACCTCAACAATGTCTCCATTGCGCAGCTTGGAGCGCAAAGGTGCAATCCGCCCATTCACCTTCGCGCTGACACAAGTGTTCCCAACCTCGGTATGGATCGAATAAGCAAAATCGATCGGAGTCGCGTCTTTCGGTAGCACGACGACCTTACCCTTTGGCGTAAAGGTATAAACCTCTTCCGGATAAAGATCGATCTTCAGCGTCGAAAGAAATTCGTTCGGATCGGTCATCTCCCGTTGCCACTCAACTAGCTGCCGCACCCACGCCAGCCGCTGCTCGTCGCGAGCACTGATCGGCGACCCGCCCGCCTTGTATTTCCAGTGTGCCGCGATGCCTTCCTCAGCAATGCGGTGCATTTCTTCAGTCCGAATCTGCACCTCGAACTGGTGCCCGCGCTCCCCAATCACTGTAGTGTGCAGCGACTGATACAAATTCGGCCGTGGCATCGCGATGAAGTCCTTGATCCGTCCCGGTACTGGCCGCCAAAGACCGTGAATGAGGCCAAAGACCGCGTAGCAGTCGGCCACGCTCTTAGTAATCACCCGGATGGCGAGCAGATCGTAGACCTGGTCGATGTTGGTCTCCGCCTCCGCCAATTTCTGGCTCACGCTATAGAGTCGCTTGATTCGCCACTCCACCCGCGCCTTGATGCCTTCTTCATTGAGCCGATCGGTAAGCGTCGCTTCG
>Ga0302325_10011257_pt1 | contig 19288 bp, 20 predicted proteins | sample Palsa_T0_2_FD_201948 | JGI IMG/M metagenome (GOLD analysis project Ga0302325, IMG submission 201948) | Peat permafrost microbial communities from Stordalen Mire near Abisko, Sweden - Palsa_T0_2 | ecosystem: Environmental > Terrestrial > Soil > Palsa > Peat permafrost | place: Sweden: Abisko...
TGGCTCATTGGAGGGGGACGTGCTAATCGCTGTGATAACAGTACGAGGAGAATATTTTTTAGGCATAGGGAGATTAAAACTTCAAGTAGGCTTGGACAATGTTCTACCTGTGATAGGTGGCTCAACTAGGGAGCTGCAGGCTTGGGCAATGAACTTCCTTGTCTAGACAGAAATTTCGAGAGCTTTGGAGAAATGTGTTTGAAAACTTGGGGAAACAGCAGCTTCTCTATCTAAGGAGTTGACAAATGCACCCAATCAACGCCTCTCAAATAGCTACCGAGAAAAAGGTGCATAAAAGTGACTGAAAAAGATGCTATGAGAAAATGCAGCAAGTGTGCCTCTCTTTCCTTCGCCATCTCATTCCTCCGCCACAATCACCACCGATCTTGTCTCAACTGATCTCAGCCCACCGCCATTTATGCCTTGCCCTCTTGACTTTGCAAGTACTTGTACGCGCCAAATGCAACTGCAGCACCAATGAGGATGATTGCATAGAGACCGATGCCTAATCCTGCGGCGTTGTTTGTAGATTTGGTAGTAGAGGTTGTTGTTGCAATCTTGGGTTTTGGGTCTCCTTCCTAAAAATTAAGAGATCAACATCCGTTTAGAAAAGGGGTTTCAAAGTAGATGGACTTACCTGGCGCTTTAATGTTCCGACTACCAGGTCCTCAAGAATTTCTCGTGCCTCGTCGCTGTGTCCGACATCCTCGAAAGCCTCAGTTGCGTCTTGTCCACCAACATCAAGCAGAACCTCCTCTCCACCTCTAGATGAGAATCAGCAGCTGCACTTCACCTTATTCTCAACGAGTCTGAAAGAACAGAGGAGAAAGCAAGAGTGGGGTCATTTCCGGACTTCTAGCACATGAAAAGGAGTATAGCCGAAATCAGGCTGGCACAGCACCGAAAGTCCTACCCGTCTCAAGCTCATTCCCCATATGCAAACTCCCCAGGTATACCCAATTCTGCTGATAATCGAAGGGACAAAAGGGACAAAAGGGACATATGTTTGTGCAGCCTTCCGGTCAGAAAAAGATAGAACTTACGGATGCTCATCAACAAAACTTGTGGCGTTGTAAACTTTGTCGTGGATGACGAGGTATAGGTCCTTCTTCGCCGAATGCTCTGCAACCTCCGCGTATGTGAATTCGTTCGTCGACATGTTGAGCTGTTCTCTTGTTTACTCTACGATTTTGCTTGAAAGGTGTCCGGTCGCTTACCGTGGCTCGGCAACGCTGGCAGGAGTCAATGGCAAAGGACCAAAGAGAAAGGCGCCCGAAGAGAGTAAGGGAGACTGGTGGTGGTTGTAGTTGTGGTTGTGGTGTCAGAGTACAGTACAATTTGTCTTCTTGAAGATAAAGTCACAGTCCTGACCTTCCTTCCGATGGATGCTACCGAGAACGCTAAACCATATTAGGGTCTATTTGGCGGTCAGCAAGTTGACAGCACCTTATCATTGGCTATGAATTTGACAATATCGTGTGGGGCCTATCGGACACATGCAGAGAGTGCAGCGCTACTGTAAAACACCCTCAACGGAGCAATAGTTATAGAAGAAAAGATTCCGAGAACCGTCCGGTAGGATGTTAGCATATCATTTCTGGGGAAAGACTGACATTACTGCATCGGGGCAGCACACGGCAACTGGCAGCTCTTCAGCATGCACGACAAATGGCAGACCATCATTGCATTGGGATCAGGTCAGGCTAAAGCCTGTCGCAAGGCTATCTCTTGGTACTTCCTCCTCCAATGTCTTGCCCCAGACGATACCCCGCAATCTTATCCCACTCAATTTTCTGCCTAGTAATGGGAAGCTGTCTCCGTAACCCCTTGAATGCGCCTTCACTCAGGTTGTTAAATCCTTTATTAAGCTCCTCTTGATACTTCTTTTCTGCAACCGTGATTTCTCTTATAATTGTGCTGGCAGATCCTGATGAGACTGATGCCGAGATGGGTTTGGTGGTCAGAAGGCGGACATTTCCATCCTCGTAATAATGAACATCCACCTTAATGCTGCCTAATAGAGAGGAAGAGGAGGGTGTGTATATGTAGAGAGAACGCCAACGACCGTTCCTGCTTTCGTTAGCTTTGGCATCCTGGACGACGAGTAAATGGCTACCAGAAGTTGTTTGGGCTGTATTTGTTGGCCACCACAAGAATTGCTATCTTTGAATCATCTTCGATGGGGTATACGCCATATGAAGCATTGGGATAATGTTCTTTGACATGCGTTCCCAAGCTCTTGATGATCGAGTTGCTGTGTCGAGAGGTCAGTAGTGGTTGACACCGTGCTTTGGATTTGACTTACACAAGCTCTGAATAGCTGCTTTCCAAAACATGACTCTGAACACCGCTTGCTTTCTATATCTGGTAAGTCCTGCTGTCACCTAACATCGACTATAGGGGCCTGCCTGTGTTGTGTGGTCGAACGCGAAACTGGATGAGCTCCCGACATCGAAGTATCTTCCATTGCCCAGAGAATTGTGTGAGCTGACTATGACCTTCTTGGCACATCAGCGAGGCGATTCCCCCAAATCTGCGTAGACGAAACGAACATATTGACTGCTACCAGGCAGTTTGACAGTTGCAAATTGCTCTTCATTGTACTTCTCGAACGCCGGTCCAAGCTGAGATACGAGGGTGGGGCTTTCGATCGTAAGGGCTTTGATATCTATTGTGACAAATTTAGGATCGAAGGCCCAGCTCTTGAGGAGGGGCTTGTACCAGCTATAACATCTGCAAGCTTGAGGTTGGTTAGCAACTGCCTCATACACTGAAACGGAGGGGACGTACCTCTCCCGGGGGTGCTCCTTCCACAAACGCAGACACTGTGGCCAACTGCGAAGGCATTTTAAATTGGACCTTGGCGTGTGGACTTCTGCTACTGCCCAAGAAGCTCAATTCAGAGCAGGACAGTTGTTGATCTGGTTGATGAGACAAAAACCCGAAGCTAATGGGGCTGACCCCTCCATGTGGCTGAAGCGAAAGGCCTTGTTGCTGACACGTGATCATCCTCCTTACCTATTTCATGTTATATTGCACTTTCCATTTCCATCGTTCCTGGGTTGCTTTCAGGATTCAGTTCTTGAATTCTCATTTTGCAGCTATCGAGGCCAACAGTTGCAAACATATTCAAGAGCTTTTTCCCATGCGCTCGTCATCTAATTTCATCCCTCTATACTATCATGGCAAACTTCTTGTGATGCTTCTCTTTGCATATGCTCCTAGCCATTCTAAACCAGAATACGAAGATCATTATTCAGTACTCTACAGCTTGTTTTATGGTATCATACACCCCTGAAAATATTAGCACTCGTCCTCTCTTTCCAAGCTTCGGTACTTACTGGCAACGTCTGGGATATTGAATCGCTCGAACATCAGTGCCATGTGAACACTCCAACCAGCAACCCTCATCACCGGTGCTTCTAATCTCAAGAAAGTCTCCTTATCTTCTTGTATACTGGCGGCTACTTCGGCTCCAATACCAGCGTTTATCATGCTTTCATGAACCACCAAACATCGACCAGTCTTCCTGACACTATTGAGGACGCATTCTTTGTCCCATGGATACACCGTTCTTAGGTCGATCAATTCAATGCTAATCCCTAGATCTTTCTCGGCCTTTTCAATAGCAGCACTGCAAGTATACAGCGGATGTCCGTAGGACACGATAGTGAGATCTGACCCTTCTTTTAGAATTTCTGCTTTGGACAATGGTAAAGTATATGAGCCCGTTGGAACTTGCTCAACTGCCGCTCGGTATAGTGCCTTCGGTTCCATGAAAATGCATGGATCATTGCTCGCAATCGCAGCGAGCAGCAAGCCTTTTGCTTGAATAGGAGATCTAGGCATGATAACTCGTAGGCCTGGAACATGTGTAAACAGACTCTCTGGAGATTGCGAGTGGTATCTGTCATCTGTCAATTCCCGTCCCCGTCAACAAGATCATATCTTACAGTGCTCCATGACCAACACCACCACAAGGCATTCGCACAGTCAAGCCTCCCACATGTCTTCCTTCAGTTCCATCCCTGTATCTAAATTTTGCTGCTTCATTAACCAATTGATCAAAAGCAGGATACACATAATCCGCAAATTGTATCTCCGCAACTGCTTTCATGCCTTCTGCGGCGGCTCCAATGCCGAATCCTACGATTCCTTGTTCACTCAATGGCGTATTGAACACTCTCTCAGAACCAAAGTTCTCTGCAAGTCCCATGCTACATCGAAAGACCCCTCCAAATGCCACATCTTCGCCAAACAAAATGACCGATTCATCCGCGGCCATAGCAAGGGAGAGCGCATCGTTGATTGCCTGGAAGAGGTTCATTCGCTTCGTGGTACCATCGCGGACATCTGAAGGAAGCTCCGTATTTTGCAGAGCAGATTGGGAGGCATGGGCTAGCAAAGGTGTTGTAGAGAAGTCCGTGGGGATATTTAAACGGGCTGCGGGAGGGTGAGTCGAATACGGACGATGTCTCGGCACATTGCAGACATTTTGACTCGTCCGTGATGCTGAGGAGAGCAATCGCTTCGAGTATATCCTTGGGACTTTTCGCATTTTGTGTGAAACTCCGTACGACAAGAAACAGAGAGGAGGTTCATTGCCGAAGTAGTGCTTTATTGCCAGAAAGGCAGGGCCGTGGATAGCCGTGAGGCCGCTCCTTATCAGCTAGCGCCCACTTGGCGATTGTTGCTCCGTCAACGCCGTGAGACCGAAAACAAGGAAATCCGAGAAAGCATCGGGGCCACGCAAGACGGCGCTAACGTTCTACTGTACATATTTCTTGGGTTTTGGAGTTACTGTTCTTTGACGAAAGGGGCGCGTTCTTCGATCGCACGGCGAAAATCACGCCGAATTTCTAAAACGAATGATATGGCTCCCAAAGAATCACCCCATCCACGACCTCGAGAACGAAGCCGTTATCATGAGAAGAAGAGAGCTAGTCGAAGCCACGCGAAATCGAGACATGAAACTTCATCTTCGCAGTCCGGCTCTCAGTTACTATCTGCAAATGCGCTAGCGAAGCTCAATCAGCTAAATCAACAACCCGCCAGAACAGAAGAAGTTACACCTCAGAAGAAAAGGCGGAAACGACATAGAGAGGTTGTAGATGAGAGGTTGGTGGTTGAGAAAAGCAGGAGACAACACAAGAGGAAGAAGCGGAGGGTCGTCAGTGGGGCTTTGCTGGAAGAAGGGGACAGTCGTAGATTGAAAGGATTAAGAGGTGGAGACAGATACGAGGAGTATGATGGTGGTGATAAACGGAGGAAGCGATTATGTATGCCATTGCCAGTTCAGACACTTGATATAGGGAGCTGACTTATTTAACTAGGGATTTTAGTTGGCGCTGCAGTGGTTCTTATCATCATTATAGTTGTGGTTGCAGTGGTTGCCTCCAAGAAGAACAAATCTAGTTCGAGCTCGTCGATCACAGACTCAAACGGCAATTGCAAAGACTCAAGCATCCCAACAACAGCTCAAGGAACATATCTTGATCCATGCACGTGGTACGACACAACAGACTTCAATCTCACCTACACGAACTTCACCGTAGGAGGACTTCCCATCATGGGGCTAAACTCCACATGGGATGACTCCAAAAGTGCAACCAAAAATACTCCACCGATCTCAACGGCGTGGGGATCTTATGCTGATAGGCCAGCAAGAGGTGTCAATCTTGGAGGCTGGCTTTCCTTGGAACCGTTCATAACACCGTCTCTATTCAATTACGACTCTAGTTTAGGTATTGTTGACGAGTGGACATTAACTACTCAACTGGGATCAGCAGCTCAGTCAACGCTGGAAAAGCACTACGCAACATTTGTGACTGAGCAAACGTTCGTAGATATTGCTAATGCCGGACTTGACCACGTTCGAATACCCTTTTCGTATTGGGCTGTCGCAACATATCCAGGTGATCCATATGTTTTCCGAACATCCTGGAGATATCTTCTAAGGGGTATTGAGTGGGCACGTCAAAACGGTCTTCGAATAAACCTGGATCTTCATGGATTGCCTGGCAGTCAAAATGGCTGGAATCACAGTGGACGGCAAGGAGCAATAGGTTGGCTGAATGGAACTGACGGGGCTCTCAATGCCAATCGGTCTCTAGAAGTCCACGATCAACTCTCGCAGTTCTTTGCCCAAGATCGATATAAAGACATTATTGCTTTTTACGGATTAGCCAACGAGCCCAAGATGACAGTACTCCCAGTGTCTGAGGTCCTAGACTGGACAGCAAACGCCTATACGCTCGTCCGCCAGAACGGAATGAATGCCTACGTTGTTTTCGGCGACGGCTTTATGGGCCTGGCAAAATGGCAAGGCCAACTCACAGGCTACGATGGTCTCGTCCTCGACGCCCACCAGTATGTGATCTTCAACGAGAACCAAATCGACTATACCCACACTACGAAAGTCAACTACGCTTGCACAGGCTGGACCGAGCAATCAGAACAAAGCATGGACGTATCAACTGGCTTCGGGCCTACCATATTCGCCGAATGGTCCCAAGCAGACACAGATTGTGCCCCAAATCTCAACGACGTTGGGATTGGCAATCGTTGGACAGGAACCTACAACATTGGGAACTCAACCACTGACGTCCTGACCCCCGACTGTCCCACGAAAAACTCACAATGCGAGTGCACGGACGCAAATGCTGATCCGAGTCAGTACAGTGCTACTTACAAGCAGTTTCTGCAGATGTTTGCAGAAGCTCAGATGGCGAGTTTTGAGAAGGGCTGGGGATGGTTCTACTGGACTTGGGTTACGGAAGATGCGACGCAGTGGAGTTATCAATTGGGTCTTGCGGCAGGGATTTTACCTCAAAAGGCGTATGCGCCAGATTTTAATTGTTCGGCGACGGTGCCGAGTTTCTCGGGGCTGCCGGAGTATTATTGAAGAGACATGTGGAGATGACATTGTACATATATGTATAGTTGTATTGGCGCAGTAAGTAGAGAGATATGTAGATAGATGGGTTGGATATCGTGCACAGCGATCTGGAGTTTGGGTCTGGTGTTTTGTATCAGATGCGGACTCCCACTGGTGTTGCGATATGGTATGAAGGATGAGAATTTATTTCCTTTTAAGAAATGCATATATTTGCGAAGCGATGTGGAATAGAGGAACTTCTCTAGAGGTAGACTAAAGCAGAAGCTAGACCTCGAAAGTATAAACTTCAACATTGATGAATCCTTGTAAATTGGTATTTGCATAGCTACTAAAAGCTTAACTTAGGACTTTTTGAGAATATCAGCGCTTTCTCTCATCATCTTACAACCAATCCACTTCTGTCCAATTTTTCATTATCCCACTGAATGCGAAATAACTGCTCCCTCCAACCGCAAAGCGCGTGGGCAACTCATCCGCAGCTGTAACGAATGTCTCCAATGGTGGTCCCTCTACACTGTTGACCACTCCATTCTCGACCACCTTGCTTTCACTACCACTTGAGCCCATCGTTAGACCATTTTCCTTTCCCTTCCCTTTCCCTTCCCTTTATCAACCAGACCCTCACCAGGCTTCTCATTCTCTCTCATAACCTTCGCCTCTTCACTACTACTTCCGGTCCCATTCATAGCACGAATATCAGCAGCGTTTTCCTGGACTCCGCTCTTCATCACGCCTTCAGTCCTCACATCATTCGCTGGCGGCACGCCGATTTCGCTCGTCAACGTCGTCATACTGGCCGTTGCGTGATGTCCTTGCAGACTGAATGGATACGCAATACCACCTGCTTTCGGCCTCTTTAAGTCGCTTTCTTCATCCGTTGGTACCCTCACTAATATCGCGGGACTGGTACCGTTGGCGGCAAAACCAGGAGTTAGATGATCGTCTGAGTTTTGTCCTATTTTCGCGTTCTTCGGAGCAAGTAAGTCAGAGGCTGGGGTGTCTTCATATATGTTCTCGTCGTTCTCGGTCTGGTGCTCATCGGTGACTGTTCGTCTTCGTGATCTGCTTCGGCTGTAGGAAGGTTGCTTCCCTTTATCCAACGACTTCTCTTCAGTTGTCTTGGTATCATGCAATGGCCGTGCTCCAGCTCCATCCATTGAGGAGGCGATGGTCGTCTCGGGAGCTTTATCGGCCTCTTGCTCGAGTTTAATGGCATCCTCATCGTGCTTGCTTCCCCATAGGGACCATAAGCTCATTCCCATACTTCTGCTCTTCTTCTCTTCTTTGAGATCATCGCCGGTCTTCCTTCTGCCCGCTAATGCAGATGGAGGTGGGACCTCTCCATCACCGAATTGCTGGTATCCCTGTAACATTTCCTTTGCTCGCTGGTTTTGCACTCTCCGCTTTGCTGAGGCGAACTTGGTATCCCATTCTCGTTTTGCGGCCATCCATTTCTTGACTGGGCCCTCCTTGATCACACCAATTTCACTTGGAGGAAGATTGCAAGCAGGGAGCTGGGATGCGGGCTCGAGATGTGAAATATTTCCATGACGATCAACTCGTTGACGAATCATGTGGTTTTTGAAAGGAGGAAGAGGATCACCTGGATAATCTCGGAGTTAGTACTACTTGATCTGATATTTAGACGTGCAAGAAATCGCGAGACATTTAGGTAGGAAGGCCTTGAATGCACAAGAAATTTGTGAGACAATCAAGTGAGGAAAATTGAACTCGAGAATATGCATACCGGCCCTCCCTACTTGCGCAGCATGAGCTGCTTCAGCAGCCTTCTGCTAAACATGTGTCAATAAATGTTCCTGTAGGAATCAATGTAATTCTTACCTTCTCGGCTGTCACATCTTCGTTATCAGAACTCGATGACTGAGAAATGACTGAAACATTATCATCGTCCAAGATTTCAATCTCCGTCTTCTGAGCCCTTGCGAGTGCCCAAGCTCCAAATTGTGCTATTGATCGGTACATATGTTTTGCAGGACGTGTGAAACTCAATGTTGGCGCTACATGGCATAAATCATCCCAAACTTGAAGCTGGACATCAGTTGGCTTCCACCGATTGACCTGGTTCCGATTGTGATCGCGTGGAATTTCGTCGAGGAAAGCATCGCCTGGCGGGTACTTTGTGGGATTCGCCGCTTTGTGAGCCAAGTATATTTGCTCGTCTCTGAGCATTTCACCACCTCCAGTTAAGATGAGCAAGGGAGGAAGACCTCCAAGCGAAGGTTGTAATATAGGGGACACTAAAGGATGGGATATGAGCTGGTTTGAAGCATACATCTGAATCTGATCCTTGATCTCTATCAATTTTCCATCAATCGTGATAGAGAGGTTGTGACCAGAGCCAGGGACTGTATTCGCTGTTGATCCTGTTCCATTATTAGTGGCTGTGCTGGTAGCTGCTTGATGATTTCGAGTTCCAGATTCCGGGTGTGTATCAATATGAAAACCCTGCACAGCATCTGCTTCGTTTTGCTTTTGGTTGCCGCTGTGACCATCGTGTGTTAAATTCTTGATCAGGCCTTCCTGTATAGCCAACATGTCGTCTGAGTTTGGAGGAGGCCATGAAGGTGATGGCCGCTGATGAAAACCATGAGGCGGTATGTAATCCAAAGGATTGTCGCCAGCAACACTCGGAAAGGAATGTGTTAGGTCGCACCATGGAGAGATTAAGATGGCCCCCGCTGGCAATGGGATTTCTTGATCACGCAACGTGACCAGCATACTAATATCCGTCAACCAAAAAGACCCAGCACGCCATGTACATTGGGCTTACCTCAACAACATACCTCCACCTGCAGAGTCGCCGGCAAGAATTATGTGACTTGGGTCCTGAACTGTAAGGAGGTAGAGATATGCAGCCAAGCAGTCATGCAGCCCGCAAGGGAATGGAAATTGAGGTGCAAGCCGGTACCGCGCTGTCACTTATTAGAAGCTGTGCAAGACACCGAGAGGTCTCAAGTACTCACTGCGAACGATTAGTCCTTGATCTCTAAAACAATCCAAGAAGGATTACCGTGCAAAAACCCTAGCTTTCAATTTCCTTGCGTGCCTCTGCATCTGATACCGATGTTCATCCACACTTCCAAAGAAGTACCCACCGCCATGCACATACAGCATTACCCTCGTTCCCGGATTCTTAGTCCGCTTCCTCTCCTGGTAATCGGCCCTCATTTCAATCCATTCGGCCTTCAACTCACTCCCGGGCCTGCGCCATTGCCACCAGATCTTCCCACCAATTTTCTCAATGCCATGATGTCCCAACTGTTCCTGTATCGCCTGCGCAGATCTGGTAATATGCTCGTCGGAAATCTTCACCTCGTCCACTTTGACCCAATGCGGATAAGGTACCCATTGAGATGTGAATCGCTGGATATCTTCGACGGTATGATGAGAGGCATATATCAAGAACTTGCGAATCAAGTGTATGCCTTCATCGTAGGAGATGTGCGCCGTGGGCTTCTGAGCCAGAGGTTTCCGGTTGAGGTACTGCAACTGTTAGCAAAGCTCCGGGATAAGGGGCAATTAGCCCACATGGCTTAAAAATGTCTCAATAACAGCAGGAGTCACTGCTGCTGATACAGTTGCTGTATTGAACACCATCCTGCCTCTGTTTGTGTCGTTTGTTTGAGTTCACAAGAGTTTACCGACGAGGCTAGAACATTCAGCGAACAAATATCACTTAGTGATTTCCCACTGATTCGCTGCAATAAAAAAGGAGAGTGAATGTAGGTATTAGGCAGGAATATTATAAATTAACAAGAAGCATTGCGACGAAGAGATCAATATTACCGGCGTCGTTGCAGCTAGCTAAATTACTTCCCGAGCTTCCCCTGTGACTCCAATCGACGTCATCACAAGCGAGCTCGACAATTCTCGGCCTCTGTATGGTCGAACGACCAACAATTTTGGGACCGCAGGAAATTTTGTACCGCATCCCACTGCGACCCCACCACGAGGCTATGAGCTCTGCAATACAGATGTCTGGCCCTATGGAAGTTAGCGGAAGCAAAAACGCTCAAAATGCGTCTTCACAAGGTGTGTGCTCAAATTCACAAGCAAGTGATCGAGACTAACATCTTGCTAGAGAAATGCAAAGCCCAATTCGAACTCGGCGTAACGCTCTCCCTCTTCTTCTGGCCTTCACTTTCCCTCGCGGTAGCCAACAACTGGGGTGGACCCGATAGCAAAGACAAGCGTGAATGGTTCTCGCAGACCACTATCGACTTATTGAACGAGAATCCCGATGCAGACGGAGAGTGGATAGAAACGTTCTTGTTACAGGTTATGCTGGATGAGTTTGAGGTCAACGTGGATGATGAGAGTGGATATGAGGTTGCGGAGCAGATATTAAGACTGAGGAGAGATTGTGCGAAGGGCGATTTTCGAGAGGTGGTGGCAATGAAAGAGAAGTGGGATAGGAAAGGTGGAAAGAGCGAGGATGTTGGGAAGATGTTTGAGAAGAGGGAGAGGAATGAGGAGGAGGATGAGACAGATGGTTCCGAAGAAGAAGACGAGGATGGTGATGAAGATAAAGATGAAGATGAAGATGTGGATATGGATGAGGCCCCTCCGCTGGTCAGAGTCAAGGAACCTTTCGTCCCCGAAGTCGATGAAGACGGGTTTACAAAAGTCATGAAGAAAAAGAGGTGATCGGGAATCGTGACTTGCATTGTCATTGCATTAAAATGGCGTTCAAGGGGAATATCCATACTGCATTATGTCCTGTCTACAGGTGGTGTAGACTCAGCAGCGCTGTCGAATAAAAGTGCTTCAAAACGCCATCGCCCAATGAATTCCAGAACTGGAGACCGCTCAACACCTGTAAGTAAAGTAACACTAAACATTGACCTATTCCCAATCCTCTTCCTCGCTATCATCCCCCTTTCTGGAGTCCTTAGGACTACCGGGAGCATGACTTGGTGCGCCTGAAGCCGCACCTACGACATCGTAGCTTCCATCACTATCTGCCTGTGACTTTTCGTCATGGGATTTTCGTGATTCTTCAGGCTTAAGAAGTGCTGGGTCCTGGGGTTGGGTTGCTGGGTGAAGAGTTGTAGATGATTCGGTCGAAGCTGGCCTTATTGGCTCAACCTTTGGTTTTGCGACTTTCATGATAGTCTCGTCGTCAGAATCCTCATCCCATCCAACCTCTTCTTCTGCTGAAGCCGCTGCTCCTATACGTTGTCAACTTATACTCAAACCAATACCTGATTGATACATACCCTTAAGCAGGTCTCTTCTCCGGGCCTCAGCTGTCTCAATGCTATGTCTGAGAAAATAGTACCGCTTCCAAAAATCACCATATGAGACCGTGTCTGGCACAAGCTTCTCCATCGAAGTCCTCAATTCGGCAAAGTTCTCGAGGTCCTTGCTTATATCCTCAGTCTTACTGTCTAAATCAAAGGTCTTGGTCCAAGGCTCATATTCCTCGCTAACTGGATCCTTTGTGAAGCTGTCGGTAGATGAGTGAATTACGTGGAGCTGAGCATCGAACCGTGTGGTGTGAATTACTCGCTTGCCGGAAGCATCTTTGCTCTCAAATAGCATTGTACTCCCTTGCCCAGCTTCGCCGGACGGCGGAGCGATACTGACAGCATCTTTCAAGAAGTTCCGTAGGTTTGTCCCGAATTTCAGAAGTGCTTCGTCGGCCGCATCTTCTGCCTTCTCAATTTCCTTCAACCGTTTGGCAGCTTCTGTTCGTAATCTGGCAAGGACACCTTCCGATTCCTTCAATGCTTCATCCGTTGACATCTCCTTTTGACCATCTTTGTCCTTGTCCGCTTGTTCGCCAGCAGCAGGAGTTTGTGCTAGAGACAGAGCCCTCGTGCGATTGATAATAGATGATCTCAGATCAGTAAAGCCTTTAGATGCTTCCTCGCTGACGGCCGTGAGCTCTTGCGTAGCTTCCTTATAAACAGACTCGCCCTATGAAGCACATCAGTAGAATGCCTTTCGACAGCACAGATGGAGAATAACCTGTTTGACGACGCTTCCAAAAAACCCGCCCAACCTAGCTCCCCAAGGGCTAGAAGAGATAGCCTTGTAAGCGTCTTGAAAGTCCGAATTGAGAGTGGTGGTTTCAGGCTTCTGCTCTTGTTTATCGGATGGTTCTTCAGGCGACAGAGCCTCCTCTTGAATATGATCGTAAGCAAGATCCATAGTTAGGATTAGGAGCACTGCAATAAGGTCAAAGGTTTACAGTATCTGAGCAGCTTCTCCGAGCTTTGGTTGTGGAGTGATGCGCGGGATGCTTGCAGAAGCCATATCGGTCCTAGGTCGAAGCTGCTTCACACCTGAGGTGCAGGGCAACCGTAGGCAGTGTCACGTGATGACTGTGTCAAAGTATCTCCGAGTCTTTTTGGGAGAGACTTGTACAGTACAGTACTGTATTGATATTTGGTTCTTCGCATACACTTGATACTACCGTAGTCTAATGCAGTTGCTTCTGCTCGGAATCGTGACAAGCCCATGTCGATGGTACCTGGCATATCATGGGATTTCCAGAAGCTTTGCCACCCGGGATTTGCACCCAGGGGATCCTCCTCAAAATGTCCGCATTTTCTTGTGACTTTCAAGATACGGGATGCACGATGGCGTCAGTGCACAGTTGACTTCCCCGACCTGAGTCACAAAATCACAATGAGCGGCTGCCCATCTGGGATTGGATAAGTAGGAAAGTAAGCCTTACGAAGTTAAGCCAGGGTCGGGTCCCCATTTCCCAAGGGCATCTGTAGACCCCCCTCCTCTCCCCCCCTTTGCTAAGTTTGCCTTGCTTGCTCACCCTGGTGTCGCGGCCAATTCTTTAGGCAGAGCCGTCGCAAACCCGCTAAACTCCGTAAGGTTATCGAAAGGCGCAGAAGCGCAGAGCTGCTTGATAATCAAAAATCCCCCTCCTGCCACTACCAATTACCCCCATGATCCGTCAACACGAATCGTCCCCAGCTAGAATCTGGAACGAAAAAGTTTAGTCGACAACTCAGGCCACGAATCCCTTTCCGGCCACCTTTTCAACAACGCAGTAATTGCTCACGGGCGTGACCTCCACCTGCACCCTGCTCAAGGCTCAACCGGGTCGGCATAAGCTAGCTTACATACTCCACTACTTTTCACTCAAACCCTTTTCTCTTCAACAACTTTCACCCGTATCACATCAAGAACGACGTCCCAGGCGTCGGTGTCCTTCAACGCACTGGGTAGGCGCTTTGATTGACGCCATTCAACCAGCCAATTCCATCCGGACAGTCGAGAGAGCTCCATGGATACTACCATCGCCAAGAGCAATACGATCAGTCCAAACTTCACATTATCCGCAAGGGAAGAACAGCTCCTGCTTGCTGCTCTCAATTCGAACAACAAGTCCTCAAACATTGATACTTCAAATAATAAATCAACCGATCCCTTTGCAATGGCTCCAGGTTCGTTTACAGAGTCCCCGCTTCAAGCTCCGGGCTCCGGCGCTTTGAACGACTTCGACGACAGCCCTTTCGTCGACTATGATTACGAATTCGATGCCGACGGAGGCTTCGACTATGATTTCAGCAATGATTCTCAAGGCCAGATGATTGGAAGATTGCCTGGATCCTCCTCAGATGGTGATGCTGATACCCATGATAAACGAAGCCATCCTGTCAATGACGGAGATGAGGAGGAGGGTGGCGGAAAGAGACGAGAAGGCGACGAGAAGACATCTAAAAAGCCTGGCAGAAAGCCTCTCACGTCTGAGCCTACTTCTGTGAGTAACCTAAATCAATTTCACTCCTTATCGCAACAGTTGCTGATATTCGCCACAGAAGCGCAAGGCTCAAAACCGTGCCGCTCAACGGGCCTTCCGGGAGCGAAAGGAAAAGCACCTCAAAGACTTAGAGACCAAAGTAGAGGACCTGCAGAAAGCGTCCGAGTCCGCGAATCACGAAAATAGTATCCTACGTGCACAAATTGAAAAGATGTCTATGGAATTGCGAGAGTATCGTAAGAGGTTTTCGTTGACGGGAGTTGGCCGAAGCCCCTCTTTGAATAATGGACTGCCACCCTACCTTGCTGGAAAAGGTTTCGGAAATGGAGCAGTCAACAATCCAAACGACGTCAACTTCCAATTTGAGTTCCCAAGATTTGGTCGTTTTCCGGGCCCTGCTGCTGCCACCACCACCACACCAACAGTCAATGGCAACAGGAGTTCTACATCCTCGTCAGTTACATCACAGCAAGTGCCAAGCCCTGTTGAGAAAGGCCAAATCAGCCCTCGTAATCAATCATTGCAATATCCTGCGACCCACGGTTCGACAGTCAGCTTAGCACAGACCCCTGGCCAGCTCGATGGCGGGGACATGTCAAGTCTCTCTGGACTTTTCAGTCCCTCCATTCTCGACAGTGTCGGGAGCACTCCTCCATTTGATTTCTTTGCCAACACCAACACTGTTTCAAATGGCTCAAGGTCAAGCACAGATTCTGCCAATGGGAATATGAGCACCGGACACAACACAACATACAGCTCACCTGCCTCCTCAAATTCTAACCACGGCGCTAGCTCATCTTGTGGTACTTCTCCGGAGCCTGCCATGCAATCACCTGTTTACAACAAACCCGCTGATATCAAACTTACTACAATTGGAGAGGAGAATACTACTGCTGGGGAAGGTGAGCTCACCTTCTGCGTCAAGCTCAACATGGCTTGTGGCAATCCAAACAATCCCATTCCCCGTACAATGTCTGAGACTGGTGGCAATTCAGGAAATATCGATAATCGCGCTTTTGATATCAATGGCATTGACTGGTTCGCTCAGCAAAATGGGAACCAATTTGACCCTCAACTTTTCGGGGACTACCGCGAGCCACAGGAGAACATCCTTGCAGGAGAACCTTTTAGTGATAACTTCTTCACTGAAGCCTTTGCCCTTCCGGATTTCAACAGCCCATTCAATGTTGCGCCAAGCCCTGTACCGCCTAAGAAGAATCTTGTTGCACAAATCGATGAGAAACAGAACGAGGAAGACGAGGTTGTGCCAGGAGAAGACAGGGCAACCATGTTGAATTGCAACACTATCTGGTATGTTTCCCTTCGCCCTCATAGAATGCCGTGTGGGCTATGGGAAAAAATCACTAATTACCTCTCAGGGATCGCCTGCAAGCTTGCCCGAAGGTTAAGGAGGGCGAATTCGACCTCGACCTTCTTTGCAAGGATCTGCAAAAGAAGGCCAAGTGCTCCGAAACCGGTGCAGTGGTCAACGAATCGGACTTCAACAAGATTATGAAGACGTACGTCAATCAAAAGGCCAGTGAGGCCAAGAAGACCAAGGCTTAGTCGGATGCCCCTTGCAACAATTTTATTTTTTTGGATTGGAGGCGTTGATATCACAATAAAAGGCCTTGGGACGATGTACCACGGATACGGATTCTACGGTGCTACATTGGCGTCGTGGCCTGATTGACCATTTGGGGATTTTGAGGAATAGTGGTTACGTTCTATTGGGTTTGATTCAGCACTGGATGTACTTTTTGATGCTTAGGATTTGATGATATATCATGTATTGGAGTTGGTCCATTTCATGCCAATACAATTCACAGACACCACTCGTTATCAACAATATTTGCTTTGCACCTACTGTGGTGTCGAGTTCAATTGTGCTTTAGGTCAGCTCTGTGGGAATAAGTTCTCCATGAGTTATATTTCGATACCATTATTCCCGTCTGATGTTAAGACTCAATATCCCAAAGGTTCTCAGATATTATGAGATGATAGCCATTGGTGGAAAATCTGGGGCAGTTACTGTTGCAAGATAACTGAGATATATTGGTCCTCTCTTTGCATATAAAGATAAGTGACTGTGCTACAATCCGTCAAATACAAGGACAATTCCCATTTGAAGACGCTCTGTTTAACAAGGAGCTCCTCGTCGAACTGTGCAGGATTTCAACTGTTCGATGCAGACCGAATGTGCTGTTGTGTGATCACTCGAGAAGCCATCCTCCACAGGCTTCACGCCATTCAGAAAGTGCCTTCTCTTGACAAAGACCGTGGAGGAACAGCACATTGAGTCTTAGCACAGATCTTTGAGACTTCAAGAGGAATCTGAGACCAAAGCCATATGCTTGAAGCAGCTCATCTCCAGATAACAGTATCTATTCAACAAATATTCTCAATCCTACCCCAAACGCCATGCTCATGCACCCGATTCATCTCTCATTTCACTAGTCACATAGACTCATGCGAACATCTCATCATAATCCTCTTCCTCTTCCTTCTCCACGTTCGGGACCTCCTTCTTCTTCATCAAATCCTTCCGATCCAACGGACACGTCCCCTGCAACCTCAACCAGGGCCCCACACACTCAAGATCAAACCTGTGAGTCTTATGACAGGGCAGTTGCACCACCAGCGGGTATTCATCATCGAGAAACTTCTCAGCGCATATAGGACAGACGTCGCTCTTCTTCAGCGCCTTCTTCGGCACTCTTTCTAACTCATCGAGGTAGCTTTGCGGTACACCCGAGACTTTTTCTGGCGGGGCCTCGATTTGCTCTTGTACGGAGTTTATGAGACTCTCTAAGAAGGCGCCGTGGTCGGGGTTGTCGGAGCTCTGGAGGAGCGTTGAGAATTGGTCTTGGAGGAGGCGTTCTGCGGCTGCGATCTCTACGGGCGTGGGGATGGCGTTGGGATTGTTGTGTGTGCGGGAGGAGGTGGAGTCTGTTTCGATTTGAGAGAGTTGGTTGAAGAAGGAGGACATGTCTGGCCGGTGGCTCCGGCTTTCGGGCTTGTCTTTGATGTTGTGCTCGACTGTGAGAGTTAGCTATGATGTGATCTGAGGGAACTGAACTTACCTTCGTAAGGATTCGCCATGGTGGATCTTGGATACTGGTCTCTAATGGGGTAGGCTTGAGTCTGCTGGAGGTCCAATTGACTGACTGCAGATTTGTAGAGTGCGTCGTCCGCGGAGAAGTGGATGATATTAAATAAACAGGAGGGTCGACGATGGTAGGCAAACTCAAGCCGCGTAGACTCCCCTCGCCTAAGCTTACAGGGATACTGTAGCAAGGCTGATATGCAAGGCTGAGAGACAAACTTTGAAGTCTTCCCCATTTTGAGTTGAAGAAACAGTCCATTTTTGATGGACTTGACAGAGATATCCCAGAAAGATTACCATTTTATACATTTAAATTGACAATACGTTCCTAAAGTTAAACTCACCCCCAACCTTCAGATTGGAAATCGAGCTTTAGGCACTGGAAAATATCGGTCTTGAAGTATCTGTAGGATGGATCAACTGTTTTCTTCACTGATAACCGTATACATATATATATAATTTACAAGTTCAGATGAAGACTGCTATCGCTCATGCTAGATTTTGAATCGAAAATTCGAATCTGCATCGAATATCCTCCACTTAGGCGAGAGCAGTGGCAAAACGCGCTTGGCTTCGACGCGTGTTCCGAGCGCGAGACGCGTTTAGTGATGCAACTTTCGTCAACCACGAAATACCATATGCTATTTCGAAGACATTTATCTTGCATCGAAAATGCCGCCTCGAAAACGGATCAGTGCACCTGCGAACCGCATCTACAAGTCCTCAACACCTTTACAACAAACAAAGCTCCCAGCAACAAGAAAACACCTCAAGCCGTATGGCAAGAAGTCCAGTGTTCGGGTGACAAAGCAGGAAACGCTCACGCAGATAGACTTCGTGAAAATGCAGTTCCCGCACCAGGAGGATGAGGAAGATGAGGACTATGAAGAGGAAACCAAGAAACGCAAGAAGAGGCGGAGGAAGACTATGGGCGACGAGCCTTCAACTACTCCTCAGTTCCATACCCAGACCATAACTCAACTCGACTGGAGCTTCAGCGCACCACCAGAAGAGGAAGATCATTCTATATTCGATGTCCCGAGCTCCTCAAAATCCGGCAAGGTTTCAAATAATACAAAGAAACGCCGAGCCAGAGGTGTACCTGCTATTGAGCCCCCGCCGGAAAAGTCTCTGGTGAGAGATATGCCTCCTCCACAGACACCACATCGTACAACGGCCCGAGAAATTCCGTCCTCACAATCGCCGGCAACACCGCTGTCAATTCATTCTCGAGACTCCACAGCGAGACGTTTACCACTGAAAGAAATGTCTGTAAATACTCCTATAACGTTTAATACGCATTCGAAACCTCAAGACAGTCCTTTAAAACCACAAGACCTGGAGATTGAGGAAACTTCTGATAGTGGAACACATGCCAGCCAACTCAGTCGTATTTCATCAACGCCTGCCAAGCGGTCGAGTCCGGCGAGGAGTATTAGGTTTGCTCTGCCGCAAGTGGAGGAGGAAGAGGAAGCAATTTCTCCATCGATAAAGTTAGAGTCGATTCCATATCCTATATCTCAAGGTTTAGGTG
>Ga0302325_10011258_pt1 | contig 19287 bp, 14 predicted proteins | sample Palsa_T0_2_FD_201948 | JGI IMG/M metagenome (GOLD analysis project Ga0302325, IMG submission 201948) | Peat permafrost microbial communities from Stordalen Mire near Abisko, Sweden - Palsa_T0_2 | ecosystem: Environmental > Terrestrial > Soil > Palsa > Peat permafrost | place: Sweden: Abisko...
CTCTTCTCCGGCTGGCTGATTGTTGTCGCCGCCCTCGTCATGCTGGCTGCGTTCGCGCAACGCGCCGCTTTCGTCGCCGCGGGCATGGGCGTTGAAGTCGTTGGACTGGTCTTGCTCACTCAGGCCCACACATCCAAGCAGAGGAGCGCGCAATGAATCTGGTTCTGACTCTGCTCTGCATCCTGCTTTCGCCTCTGGCCGCCGCGGGCCTGGCGCTGATCCATCAAGGCCTCGGGCGATCGCGCAGCGCTGCCCATGCGATGCTTGCGACGCTCTGCGCCCTGGCTGTTGCGGCCATCGTATTTGTGCTGGTAGGCGCAGCGTGGGCCGGTTATGCCGGTGGAGCATTCCATTCCTTCCAGGCAGGCAGCGCATCATGGAACTGGCTGGGCAAGGAAGCGCTGCTCGCGCGCAGCATCTCTCTCGATGGCTCGCTCGGCTCGCTGGTTTTGTGCCTGCAGATCTTCGCTGTGGGTCTCGCCGCCATCATTCCGCTCAGCGCTGGAACCGACCGCTGGCGTCTGGCGCCTATCTGTCTTGCGACCGCTGTCTTCGCAGGCTTCCTCTATCCTCTCTTCGCGCACTGGGTCTGGGGAGGAGGTTGGTTGTCGCAGCTGGTGGCCAACTTTGGAATCACGACCTTTCAAGATATGGGCGGAGCAGGCGTCATCCAGGTTACCGGCGGTTTGATGGCTCTTTCCGTCGCATGGATCCTGGGGCCACGGCGTGGCAAGTACTCCGATGATGGCATGGCCACCGCCATTCCCGGCCACAACATCGTCCTCGTGCTCTTCGGCTGCCTGATCGCTCTGATTGGATGGATCGGCTTGGATTCGGCAGCGTCGATGCTCTTCTACGGCGTAGCTCCGGAGCGGATTGTCGCAGTGATCCTCAACGCCGTGCTCTCGGCCTCTGCGGGATGCCTGGCAGCAGTGTTGACCACGCAGATACGCTATCGCAAGCCCGATGCTTCGCTCAGCGCCAACGGCTGGATCGCCGGCCTGGTTGCAGGCAGCGCCTCATGCGCTTTCATCGCGCCCGCGGCGGCAATCTTTGTCGGCGCGGTTGCCGGAGTTCTGACCACCTACATGGTGGAACTCTTCGAATTGCGCCTGCTGGTCGACGACCCGGGCGGAGCCATCTCCGTCCACGCTGGAGCCGGTTTCTGGGGCCTGATCGCCTTCGGCATCTTCAACAATCAAGCGGGTGCGCCGATGGGCTCACGAGTGCTTGCGCAGTGCATCGGTATAGCGACTCTGCTGGGCTTGATGCTGCCGTTGATTCACGGATGCAACCTGCTCTTGAATCGCCTTGTGCCGTATCGCGTGGATCGCGATGGCGACTGGCAGGGCATGGACATTCGCGAACTGGGCGCGGGAGCGTATCCGGAGTTCGTCATTCATGCTGACGAGTTTGTACCGAGATAAGCATCGGCGCGGGAATTTCACCGATGCCGCGCTACCAGATACAGCAATAGAAAAATAGCTAGCGGCAGCATCGCAAGCATGGCGTATATCAACAGGCGACGGCGCCCCGGAGACTGCCGCTTCTGCCACTTCGCCTCTTCGGTGCGCGCGGCTACGCCTACTTCGTCCTGGTGCTCAAGGTCATGCGCAAACTCACGCGCGCTGTGATAGCGATTCTTGGGCTCGCGCTCCAGGGCGCGGTAAAGAATCTCCTGAAGCTGCGGCGTAATCGACGTCTCAAGATTTCGAGGAGGCACGATCTGGTTGACGAGGCGGTCATTCATGACCGCAAACGCATTGGGCCCTGAAAATGGAACCTTGCCGGTGAGCATCTCGTAGAGCATCACGCCCAGGGCATATACATCGCTGCGCGCATCGCCGCGCTTGCCCCGCACCTGCTCGGGAGAGATGTAATCGGGCGTGCCCATATTCTTTGAAAAATTAGCAAAGGTGAGACGCCGTGAACCGGCATTGCCGGCGATGCCGAAATCGATCAGACGGATGTTGTCCTCGGCGTCTACCATGATGTTTTCCGGCTTCAGATCGCGATGTACTACGCCGTGGGCATGAATGTGTTCGAGCGCCTCACAGATGCGAACCGTCAGCTTGACCGCGCGTTCGATAGGAAGCTTCTTTTCTTCATTCAGGATCTGGCGCAGCAGCCGGCCATCGATCCACTCCATCACCATGTAGACTTGCGACCGGTCTGGATTGGCGAAGACCTTCATCACGCCGGGATGATCGATCTTCTGTCCAATCTCCTCTTCGCGCAGGAAGCGGTCGTAGAGCGCAGGGTCGCTCTCGATCTCCGGATGTGGAACTTTGATCGCAACCAGTTGGCCGTTGTCCAAATCGCGCGCGCGAAAGACGGTGGCCATGCCGCTGGTGGCGACGACGCTATCAATCTGATAACGATCAAGCTGGTCGCCGGGTTGAATGGTGAGATTGGGAGCGGGCATCAGGGCCTGTTCACGCTACAGAAGGCGGTACGGGCGTCCGCGATAGAGACCCATGCGTTCCACAGAACGGACGCGGAGTATTTGAACGCTGATGTTATCCAGGCCGCCGGCATCGTTGGCCGCCGTAATCAGCCGCGCTGCCGCCATTTCCAGATCGGAAGTGGAATGGATCAACTGCCGCATCTTCTCATCCGGTACGGACCCGTGAAGGCCATCCGAGCAGAGCAATAATACATCCCTGGGAATGACGTTCACCGTAACCGTATCGGCGGCGACGAAGAGTTCGTTGCCCAGGCAGCGGGTGAGGATGTGCCTGTTGTCCCCGTCCGAAGCCTCGGCTTGCGAAAGAATTCCCAGCCGGAATTGCTCGGCTGCCATGGTGTGATCGCGCGTTAGCTGAGCGCCGACGCCATCGCGAAAGAGATAGCAGCGCGAGTCGCCAACATGCGAGATGACGGCAGAGTCGAATCGCAGCGCGCAGGCTACGAGCGTGGTGCCCATCTCGGAACCGCGCGCCTTGCCATGTACGGAGGGCGCATGACCGGCATCGTAAACCGCCGAATTTGCCTCCTGCACGAGACGCGGCAAGAGCGATACGTGCATGATCCCTTTAGGAATTTTGCGAAATCCGGAGACTACCGTATCGATAGCGAGGCGAGACGCAACCTCGCCGTTTTCCTGGCCTCCGACGCCGTCGGCAATGGCGAAGAGCCATCCTTGTGACTGCACCTGCGCGGGCGAGGCGGGAAGGACGTGACCGAGCGAGTCCTCGTTGTGCTCGCGGCTCAGGCCGCGGTCGGATAGCTCGGCAAACTCAATGTCAAGCATTCAATACCAGCGTTGTTGGAGGGTCCAGTCATCGGCGCGGAGTGATGGCCGCACCGATGGCCTGATTGTACGCCAGATGGAGAGTCAGACAGCGGGTGTGCGCGACTGCAACAGAGGGCTCTTGCCCGCGGCCTTGCCCGTGGTGAGGAAGTAAAAGCCTCCATAGAGCGCCCACACTGCGGCAATGCCCAGCGCCAGCAGCGGCTCGTGCGGAGTGCCATAGCTGAAGTAGGGACCGGCAATGTAAAAGGCCATGCATACCAGGTTAGCCACCAAGCCGAAGATGGGAATTGCCATGTGGCGAATGAAGCTGAACTTGGGATGCTTGTGATACGCGACCATGCAAAGCGTGCAGCTTAGCGCGTAGAGCAGAAACGTGCCGAAGTTGGAGGCCAGCGTTACCGTGAGCAGGCTGTTGGGCAGCGCCGCTAGCTTGTCGTGCGTGGTGTAGCCGAAGCTCGACCAGAAGCCATGCGGAATCGCCGCAATGGCCGCATCCGTCGGAGCGCTGCCATCGGCGAAGACCAGCACCACGGCGATGCAGCCGATGACCGCGGAGATGACGGCCAGCGCCCAGATGGCGTTATGCGGGGTCAGGTTCCTGTCGTGCAACACGCCGAAGTGACCGCGCACTTCCTTGTCCTTGCCCATGGCGTAGGTCACGCGCGCGCCTGTGTTCATGCAGGAAAGCGTGGTTCCTATCAGCGCCAGGAAGACGGTGGCCGCCTCGATCAGCATGAAGATACGGCCGTTGCCGGGACCGAGCAGCGCATCGCCGACCATCACCATCATGTCGCCGATGGGAGCCGCCGACGCGGTTGCGCTCTGCATGGTGTAGCCGCTGTTCAAAAAGAAATTGGCGGAAAAATATTCGAAGAAGTAAAAGACGCCGCCTTGGGTGAGCAGCGACGTGATTACCGCGATGGGAACGTCGCGCTTGGCGTTCTTGGCCTCGTCGCCCATGGTGGTTACGGACTCGAAACCGACCAGGATGAGAATCGCAACCGTCGCCTGGACAAAGACCCAGTTCCAGTTATGAGGGCTCACCACCGATGCCCCATTTTTGTGGGTGAGGAAGTTACCAGAAGCATCTTTCTCTGGATAGCTGATGTGGAACTTGACGACATTCCCGGCTGCATCCTTCTTCGGCACAGGCACACCGGCGGCGTCGCGCACGATGGTGTCCGTCGATACGCCTGCGACCACTGTCGCCGTGGTCTGAAACTCGTAGGTGTACGCTTCACCCGAGGCCGAGTCGAACTGCCATGCCTCGGAGCCAGGAGGATGGTTGAGGCGATACCCAAGCGCCAGCACCGCGAAGGTGAGCAGCGCCACGATCTGAATCACGTTGATGCCCATGTTGACTACGGTGGAGCTGCTGATGCCGCGATGCGCAATGTACGCGATGCTGAAGGAAAAAACAATGGCCACGGCCATCATGAACAAGATGCCGGGGTTGGAAGCGCTCATGAAGTTGGGCCAGATGGTGCCCACAACGTAGCCGCAGATAATTCCGGTGGTGCCGACCATGACACCGGGATAAATCCAGTAATAAAGATGAGAGCCCCAACCGACGATGAACTTCGAGATGCGGGCATAACGCCACGCCTTCTCGCGGGTCAGAAATGCTTGTTCTGCAAAATAATAGGAGCTGCCTGCTCCGGGGTATAGTTTCGCCATTTCCGCGTAACAGACTGCCGTCGACAAACAAAGCAGCAAGGCGCCGACAATGCCCCACCACATGGCTGGGGAAGTGGCGCCCTCGGTTGCCTGGACAAGGAACGTGAGCCACAGAAAGGCTCCCGGCGCAATCAGCGCCATCGCGTTGCTGGTGAGGCCGGTAAGGCCCAACGTGCGTTTCATCTCGCCTGTCGTTGCTTCTGCCATGTTCGCTCCTGAAAGTAAGTACTCCAGCGAGAGACGCTGGGATAAAAAAGATATAGAGCGGCGACTCGAAGACTCGATCGGAATCTCCGAAATTGCGCTGAATGGTACGGAAGTTACAGAATGACACGGCCTGTCTTCCGCGAACAGAAAAAATGGCTTTCAAATATAAAAATAATGCCTTCTTTATGCAAAAGAAAGACCTTGCTCGTGCCTGAATACGCCTTGCTTTATTTGCCGCAAAAGAAAACGTTATGACCTTCCACGCTATCTCAAACGAAAAAAAGCGCCAGGGATGGGAACCCTTGGCGCCTCTTGAATTTGCTTGGAATTTTTGGCAGCAAAATCACGATAGATGTACCCAAGGCCGAATCCGCAAAGTATTGATTTCCTTGAGAAATCAATAAGCCGGCTCGCAGAAGAGTTATCCGATCGCAAGTTCCAGCGGCCGTCTACGGCATCGCAACCAGCGGCAGCTCGATAAAGCTGGCTTCGCCCGCGGAGTGATAGAGCCGTTGCGTAGCTTTGACGTAGTCCGAGGGTTGCGCGTTGAAGATGCTGGACACAAAAGTCTGCGGATTGCGGTCGTAGAGCGGGAACCACGAGCTTTGCACCTGCACCATGATGCGGTGCCCAGGAAGAAAGACATGGTTAGCGTTCGGCAACGCAAAGCGGTAAGTCTCGGGCGTGTTGGCGGGAATTGCATGGGCCGCAGACAACGATTCACGATAGCGTCCGCGGAAGATATCAGCCGCGATCATGAACTGGTAGCCGCCCATCTTCGCGTCGCCCGCTACTTCGTCCGGGTATACATCGATCAGCTTCACTACCCAGTCGGAGTCGGTGCCCGAGGTGCTGGCCACGAGATTGGCGATCGGTTCGCCGGAGATCTGCACCGGCTTGGTGAGCACCTCCGACGTAAATACAGCCACATCGGTGCGTCCGGACTGCTCGCGCTGATCGTCGGCGAGCCAGTTGGCCCAGGTGCATCCTGCCTCGTAGCAAACGGGCTGAATGGGCCGCGCGCGAAACGGGACAGGCCGCGCTGGATCGGAGACATACTCGGTATAGCCGGGCTGCTGCGCCGCAGGCGCGGTAAAGCCCAGCGCCCCGTTCGCCTGAAGGTAAAGCCGCGCAGGCGGGACGGAGCACGGCTTCGCAGCGGGCACGGAGTTCGGAGCTTCCGTGCAGACCACCGGCCACGAAGAAAGCTTGCGCCAGACGTCGCTACCGGACTCATAGGCAGTCACTGGGGCGATCACCGGCTTCGAGTTATCGCCGGCATCGTCCTTGAGGTAGTGGGCGAGAAATGGCGTAAGGACATTCTTGCGGAACCAGAGCGAAGTATCCTCATTCCACTTCACAGCTCCCAGAGTGCTGCCATCCTCGATCGATCCGCCGTGATGCCACGGCCCCATGGCCAGAAACAGCTTCTCGTCGGCCGTACCCGTCGCGGTGTCCTTGGGCTTGAGCGCTTTGTACACTGACATGGCGCCGTAGATGTCTTCCGCGTCCCACAGACTATGAACCAGCAGCGTCGGCACCGTGAGCGGCTCTGCGGCGAGTATTCGGTCGACAGCCTGGTTTTGCCAGAACTCATCGTATGCAGGATGCGCGGCAAGCTTGCGCCAGAAGCCCATCTGCTCCAACCCACGCCGCCGCGCCAACTCGCCGGTGCTGCCAGCGTTCATGAACATGTCGTAGTCGTCGAAGTTGCTCGTCCACCAGCGAGCATCGTTGGAACGCGTGCCGTCCTGCTCGTAGATGTAGGACATGTTCTGTTCGCGGAAAGCCCCGTTGTGGAACCAGTCGTCACCGCGCCAGCCATCGACCATGGGGTTCATGGGCACTGCTACCTTCAGCGCCGGGTGAGGGTGAATGAGCGCGGCCAGGGTCGTGAAGCCGTCGTAGGAGATGCCAAGAATGCCGACCTTGCCGTTGCACTCGGGAACGTTCTTAACCAGCCAGTCGATGGTGTCGTAGGTGTCGGTAGCGTGATCCACCGAGGTGGGGTTGAGCGGCCCGCGAAAAGGCCGGTTCATCACGTAGTCCCCCTCCGAACCGTACTTGCCGCGCACATCCTGGATGACGCGAATGTAGCCGCCGTCCAGGATCACATCAGTCGCATTGTCGTAGCCGTAGAGCGACGAGCCAAGGTGCGAAGACTGGCTATTCGCGGTGAGCAACGCGGCGCTATAGGGAGTGCGCGTAAGCAGGATGGCAGCTCGATTGGCGGCTGTCGCGGAGGTTGGAACCAGGATAATCGTGTTCAGCTTGACGCCGTCGCGCATTGGAATCATCGCCACGCGGCGCGCATAGTTGTGCGAATCCGCCGGGACGCCGACAGACGCTGGCAGCTCGGAAGGGAGAGCTGGGTATTGCGGCGCGGCTGGGGTTTGAGCGGTCCCCGGCATCGGCGCGGCGAAAAGACCGCAGAGAAGCAGAGAAAAACTGGCGAGTGCATTCAATCGGGCGCGATTCATCAAGAGAGCGGGTCCTTTCGGGTCCTTCCGAAGCGACAGATCACGGCCATCGAGACTTACCCGGATTGCCCCTCGCTGCCGGAGGATGGAGACGAAGTTGACGCTATCATTGCGCGCGCGGAACGGCAAGGCTATCGAATCCTGCAGCGCAGGACCAAAGCTACGTGCCTGAAAAAGATTGGAAAGGGAATGGTGGACCCGGTGGGAATCGAACCCACAACCTGTCGATTAAGAGTCGAATGCTCTGCCAGTTGAGCTACAGGTCCTCTTGCGTTGCTGAAAACGGCCGGCCGGGAGGCCGACGCGACAGGAGCAAAAATCACCCTGTCCATGGAAGAGTCTACCACATCTTCGGAATGCGGCCAATATGCATCCAGTCCCTGTGAATCCGGGTACTGGATGCCAATGTCATGGTTCCGAGGGTCTGAATTTTACCTTAGAAATTGAATGCCAGCCCGCCGCGGATCGACCGCTGGGCCTGCGCAAAGTACAGGTGCGACCCATCGCTGGTCAGGAACGGCTCATAGCCCTCCGCCAGCAGGTTGCGCAGATCCACCTGGATCTCCATTCCGCCCGGTCCATCTCCCTGGCCGCAGATGTGGATTGGCTGCCGAATCGAGACATTCAAATAAGGCTCGCTGGCATCCACGGCAAACGGAGCGACCTCTGTCACGGTCGACTCCGGCTGCCAGCGATAGCTTGCCCGCCAGCGCGTGCCGGTTCCGTCCGCCGTCCCAGACAGCACCACGGAATACATCTGGGCGCGATGCGCATGGGCTCCTTGCAGGATCGACGCTACATCCATCGGCTCAGCGGTGGCCTGCATCACCAGCGCGTCGCCGCTGGCATAGCTCAACTTGATCCGGTTGTGGCCCGGCAAGCGGCTCTCCACTGAAGCCAGCATTCCGGCCGTTGAATAGTTCGGCCCCGCCGCGCGCAAGAGACCGCTCGCACCGTCGACAAGCATCCACTGCCCCGCGGCATCGCCTGCGCTTAGGCGGCCCGAGGCTTCGATCACCGGATTCTCGATGTTGTCGCCATAGATCACCAGTTGCATCTCCGCCGGACCCGCGCTGGTCGACCATCCCAGCTCCTGGTGCAGACCATGCTCCAGTACCAGTTCGCCGTCGCGCTCGCTCACCACCGGCAGCCACGTTCCAGGCAGCGACTCACTAGCGCCCTGGTCAGCCGTGTGCGCCGTCGCCAACCGGTACTCCATCGCGCTTTGTCCACGGTGCAGCGTCAGACTGGCAAACGGCAACGCCGCCATCACTTCGGAGCCATCCCCGACCCGCGCCAGCACCTGGTCCGATCCGGCCTCGGCCTCCAGATCGTTCACCAGTTGCAGAGATTCCCATGTGCGCAACGCAGCCGTCTCAAGCCCTTGCTGGACGCCTGCGCCCGCTTCAGGATCGACCATGACCGCCGCCAGCGTCTGCACCGAACTCGACCCCAGGCCGGAACTCGCCATCTCCTGCCGGAAGCCAACCATGGCGTCCATCGCACCCGACGCACCGGGAGCCGTCTCCGCGCTCATCGCCACACGGCGCCGCACTGAGGTATTCTGCTGCATCGCCATCGACACCTGCTGGCTGCCCGCGCCAAACCGCTTGCCCCCTGCGACTGCCAGGAGTCTCACCTTGCGCTTGTTCGAGGAAGCCTGCCGCGTCTCAGCCGACCCATCCCACACCAAGATCGGCGATCCATCCTCCTGCCAGCGGAGGAGCGGACGGCTCTCCGCCGAGCGCAGCGTCCAGGCCCAGTCGTCGTCGCTACGGCTGCGAACGCGCTGCTGCGGCACAAACTGGATCAGATCGTAGAGGCTGTTCAGCGTGAGATTGACGACGGTGTTCGCGCGAATGCGCAGATTCTGCTTCAGGGTAGGAATAAAACTGCCGCCCATCGCTTTCAGGGCATATTGTCCGGGCAGCACCGAGGCGATGCTGTAGGTTCCCTTGCGGTCGGTAAAGACCCGGGCCGCAAGCGTAGTGTCTGCGCGCAGCAGCTCGACTGCGATTCCGATCTGCGGCGTACCCGTCGCATCCCGGACTACGCCAGCAACCGATCCGCTGGCCACCGTCGCCGCTGCGAACACAGCCTGACCGGCGCCAAGACCCCCAAGCAGGACAAGCGTCGAACACGCTACAACGAACTGCACCCCTACGAATTGTTGGAAAGTACGCTTCACGGGTTTTTTGAGTGAATCAAACGCGCCCCGGCATTTTCCGATAATGGAGTTCTCCGTAAGTTCAAAACCATCCGGTCAACCGGATTCATAGCCCGGTCATACCGTCGTGAGGGGAGTTGCTTCCTATTCCACGATAAAAGGGGCCGATTGCGCAATCTCTTGTTTCGAAATTGCGTCATTAATTCGAATCGTCACCTTGTACTTGCCCGGCTGCAATCCCGCCAGGGCCACTGTTTGGTCCATCGTGAGCTGATCGCTGTGCGCGCTCAGGTCCTTAGACTCCTTATGGGTCTCCAACAGCACCTTGTCCGTCGTAGAATCCCGGATTTCGTAGGTCACCGTCGCCGAGTTGCTCTTAGTCTTGTCGTCGATGCCCAGGTTATACACCTGCATCCAGAAATTCAGCTTCTGGTTGCGGTTGAACTTGACCGGCGTCACAGGGTTGGGGCCCACCCGCGGGCGCACATACATGTTGCCCAGGATGAACGGTCCGGTTCCGATCGTCTGGCTGGGGACGGTATACATCGTATCCGCCAGAATGAGCGAGGAGGTCTCCAGCTTTTCATCGCCGTATTTGGGAACATTGATGCTCTGCGCAAAGATGCCCACATGATCCGGATTGCTGACATCCTTGATCCCGATATCCAACCGGTACGCGCCCGAACGCAGCGGAATCGCCTTCGAATACACCGACTGCTGCTCCAGCCTCTTTTCCAGTAGCTCGGCCGGCTCCGTAACCTCGACCGTATCCTCAAAGGACTGCACAATCTTGTGCGTGATCGTCGAAACCTTGACCAGGATGTTCACCACGCCCTTGGAAACGCCATCTTTGGTGGTAAAGGTGATATCCCGGTTCTTGATTTGCAGCGTGATCGGAACCAGCACCGTATCCTCGGTCACGCGGACATAATCGGTGCGCACATCGAACGGGAATATCGGGCCGGTCAGCAGTTTGTGGTCGGAGATAAAGCTTTCCAGGTCCTTGAACTTGATTGGAGGAGGCGCAAAGACCTTGGCCGCCAGCTCGATGCGATCGAACTCCTTCCCTTCCTGCCCGGCCGACATCGGTCCTTTGCCCAGGTTCTCGATTCCGCCATTGAAGCGATCCGCCTTCTTGGCCTGGCCCATCTGCTCGTAAAGCGTCTCGCCGCCGCCGGGAACATGCAGCAGGGCGTCCTTTTCCGAGCGGTCGATGGTGAAGTGATAGTCCCCGCACTGGCAGGTGTCTACAAATTCAAGGTCGATATTGTCGCCGATCCCTTCCAGATAGCGGTAGTGCCACGTTTCAAACGGGAAGGTGGAGGTTTCGCCGCCGCCTTCTTCCATGGGCCGCTCGTAGCTCCCGCCCGAGGGATGCGAGTCGATCGAGTCCGGTTTGCCAAACGAAATATAGATATGGCCGCGATCCGTCTTCCAGCCCGGCTTGCCGGCGGCAAAATGCTCATTGGCGTATGCGATGCGGCGGTAATGCTCTTCGCGGAATTCGTTGTCCGGCGAATCCGGGTCGGGATTGCGCCGCAGCCAGAACTGTTCGATGAAGGCATCCCGCTCCTCATCGTTGCTCAGGCTCATGAAGGCCTTTTTCTCTTCATCGGAGATGATCCAGACCACATCCTGGTTCAGCCAGGTCTTGTAGGTCTGCGAGAGCTCCTGCTTCAGCTCTTTCTGGCGCTGGAACTTCTGCTTGTCGGAAAGCCTCCGCTTCAGCGGATCGGCATCGTCCGGCTTGTCCAGCTTCTTACGCGAAGCGTCCTGCGCGCTGTCGTCCTTCGCCGTGCCCTGGCTTGCATCGCTCGAGGTTCCAGCCGCGGCTGGAGTCCCGGCTTGCGGCGTCGCCGGCTCCTGCAACCCACCGGCCAAGGCCAGGCCCGGTGTGCCCGCAAAGGCCAGCAAGCCAATTCCAACAGCGATTACCGCCCAATTTCTTTGCGCCACGCGAGAGATCGTCACTTGAGTCTGCTTCATACGGTTGTCCAACTCCTGCAATCCCCTATTCTACGGTCGCGAAGGGGTCGGGGCAAGGATAGGAGTGCCTGTTGGACATTTATAAGAAAGAAAGGTCATCCCCACCCGTCTTTTGTTCTCTTTTCCAGGCTCCAGCCCCGATTCCGGCCCCTGACCGCTGTTCCCTGTTCCTTAAGCACCGTTCCCGGACCCCTGATCCCCAAATTCCGATCCCTATTCCGCGCCTTTTCCGGGAACCCTCGGACCCTCCCTTGCGTACACTGTGAGCGGAGACTTCCTTACCACTATCAAGCTATGAAAAAAGTCATTGGCATCATTCTGGCTGTTCTCGTGGTAGCTGGCCTCGTGTCCTTCATGATTTACAAGGCGCAGTCCGGCTACACCAGCGTGCTTACAGGCAAAGTCGTCCGGCAGGACCTCGCGACCGTGGTCAGCGGGACCGGCCAGATCAAGCCCAAAACCTATGTCAACCTCGGCGCCATGATGATGGGCCGCGTAACCCATTTCTACGTGAAAGAGGGCGAGCGCGTTAAGAAGGGCGACGTCGTCGCAACCATCGAAAATGTGCAGCAGCAAGCGGCCGTAGACGCTCAGACGGCCACGATCGACGCTGCCAAAACGGACATCAACTCCTATATCGCCGCGGAAAAGACCGCCGAAGCCAACGTAGACCACGCCAAAGCCGACCTGGAACAGAAGGATCTGGACTACAAGCGCGCCCAGGGCCTCTACAAAGACGGCATCATGGCCAAGCAGGATTTCGACGCCAAGAAGGCTGCCTATGACCTCGACGTCGCCTCTCTGGCCCAGACCGTGGCCGCCCTCAACCAGGCCAAGGCTCAAACCGACTCGGCTCGCGGACACATGCAGACCCAGGTCGCTACCCAGCGGGCCAATGAAGACATGCTCAGCCGCACCTTCGCAACAGCTCCCTTCGACGGCATCGTGACCAACGAGCCTATCCGGCAGGGGGAAACCGTGGTCGAAGGTATCCAGAATGCCGAGGGCTCCACGCTGATGACCCTGGCCGACATGAGCATCATCACCGCCGAGGTCAAGGTGGACGAAACCGACATCGTCAACATCCAGATGGGCCAGCCCGCCGACGTTACCGTCGACGCCCTGCCCGGCCGAGTCTATAAAGGACACGTCACCCTGGTGGGCGACCAGGCCATTCTGCGCTCGACCGGCGTGGCCACCTCGCAAAGCACCACCGGAACCGAAGAGGCCAAGGACTTCAAAGTCGTCATTACCCTAGACAACCCGGATGACTCGCTCCGTCCCGGCCTCTCCACGACAGCCAAGATCACCACAGCGCACAAGCAGACCGTGCTCACGCTGCCCATCCAGGCACTGACCAACTCCGTCCCCCAGACACTCGACGCCAACGGAAAAGCCCCGGTCGCCGCCGCCGACCCCGCTCCTGGCGCCAAGCCGCCGGCCCCGGTACAGGGCGTCTTTGAAATGAAGACCGTGAACGGTAAGCTCCGCGCCGTCTTTGTCCCCGTCACCACCGGCATCACCGGCGCCACCGACATCGAGGTCCTCTCCGGCCTCAATGAGGGTCAGGAAATCGTCATCGGCCCATTCAAGACCCTGCGCGGCCTCAAGAGCGGGGCGCTCCTCAAACGCGACACGGTCAAGCCCACCCCGGGTACTCCGGCAACCTGAAACCGGCGGGCCTGAGCCGGTAACCGGCCGGCCCTAACCGCATTGCGAAGTACACTGAAAAGGAATCATCAGGATGGCAACCAACACCGTGACTACTCCCGAGACCTCCGCCGCCACGTCCACCCAGCGCGACATGATCGTCGTCGAGAACCTGTGGAAGACCTACGACATGGGCTCCGAGCAGCAGGTCAGCGCGCTGCGCGGCATCTCGCTCAAGATCAAGGTCAACGAGTATGTCGCCATCATGGGCCCCTCCGGCTCGGGCAAATCCACCTTCATGAACCTGATCGGCTGCCTCGATTCGCCCTCCAAAGGCGACTATTGGCTCAACAACCAGCTAGTGAGCTCCCTGGACGACGACGAACTGGCCCGCATCCGAAACAAGGAAATCGGCTTCGTCTTCCAGACCTTCAACCTGCTGGCCCGCGCCTCCGCCTTGCATAATGTCGAGTTGCCGCTCATCTACAACGGTACCCCAGCCGCCGAGCGGATCGAGCGAGCCAAGGAGGCCCTGCGCAACGTCAACCTCGACACCCGCATGAACCACAAGCCCAACGAACTCTCCGGCGGCCAGCGTCAGCGCGTAGCCATCGCACGCGCCCTGGTCAACAAGCCGTCCATCATCCTGGCCGACGAGCCCACCGGTAACCTCGACTCCAAGACCGGCGTCGAGATCATGGCCCTCTTCGACGAATTGCAGGCCAAGGGCAACACCATCGTCCTGGTCACCCACGAGCCCGACATCGCCGAATACGCCCACCGCGTCGTCCACATCCGCGACGGAGAAATCGCCTCCGACGAGCCCTCCAAGCGCTTCCGCTAACCAATTCGTAAATCTGAACAGCCCAGGCCGCGACTCCGCGGCCTGGGTTTTCTCTGGGAGCAGGAGTCCGATCTTCTACAACACTGCTCCCTGTTTCCTCAAGTTCCCCGACATCCCGCCGATACATCTCCCAGAAATATTCGAACCTCGCCAAGATTCGCTCATCAGTGGCAAGCGGCTTCCTATGTTCAACGGCTCACCCACGCCCGCACAGCACTCGCCCTCGAACGCGCCTCGACCTGGCCACGCCAGCCTTGAGGATTCAGCAACCTCCGCTTGTCCTCCCTTTATCTGCGTCAGCTCCACCTTGCGCCGCCTCCTTCTCCAGGCTGAAGTCACCGCTCCCCGCCTGCACCTCGCAACTCTCGAAGGCGAAGCCGGCGCCGGCAAGCACCTGCTTGCGCAGAACATTCACCGCCAGTCCGATCTAGCCAATCAACCCTTTCGCCGCCGCGACGCACGGGAGTGGCTGGCCAATGAATCCGACTCCTCAGCCCTTTCCGGCACCCTCTATCTCGATCGCGTCGACCTACTCGCCGCAGCCGGCCAGGGACTGCTTCTCAACCTCATCAAGATCCTCCAGAACGATTCCGCCCCGCTGCCGCGCTTTCTCCTGCTCGTCTCCACGCACGCCGCGCTGCGCCAACTGGCCGGCCAAGGGATGTTCCTGCCCGACCTCGCCTTCCGCCTTACCGCGGTTCGCTTCTCCATACCGCCCTTGCGCGAACACCGCGAAGATATCGCTCCCATCGCCCAGGCCCTCATCGACCGCATCTGCCGCCGCTACCAGCAGCCCACCGCGGTTCTCGCCCAGGGAACACTTCCCTGCCTCCTGCAGCATGGCTGGCCGGGCAACGTTCGCGAACTGGCTTCCGTACTCGAATCCGCAATTCTCGACTCAACCACCGGCACCCTCCGACCCAACGACCTGGCGCTCCACATCCCCCGCGAAGCCGTCCAGCCGACCCTCCCCAATCCTTCCCCGGCGCCCAACGGACTCCCCGACGACCTCACCCTGGACGCGGCCATACGCCGCCACATTCAATTGATCCTCGACATCAATCGCGGCAACAAGCTCCGCGCCGCGCGCCAGCTCGGCATCAGCCGCTCGACGCTCTATCGCCTGCTCACCGGAGCATCTCTCGCTCCCGAAGCAAACTTGCCCTCCTAAAACGCGCCGCATCTACCCGCGCAATCGCTTCCCGAAAGCGCAACCTTCCTGTAACGCGGGCCCAGTGCGCGTAGTCTAAGGAATGCAACTTGGTTTCAGTGGAACAGACGAGCGGATTGATTTTTCTGTTCCCATTTCCTGGAGTTTCCATGCTCATCCGCAAACACGACGCGCTCTCCGGCTCTGATATTCGCTCCAGCGAGATCACGCCCAAGGAAAAATGGCTCAACCGCCGCAGCTTCATCACTGCTGCCGCGGCTACCGGCGCCGTAGCTCTTGGAACTGGCCGCCTGCGAGAGATACTCTCTCCTTCAAGCTCTGTCCAAGCCGCCGGCAAGCTCGACACAGTCAAGAGCCCGCTCTCGACTACCGGAGAAGAGCTGACCAGCTTCCAGGACATTACCCACTACAACAACTTCTACGAGTTCGGCGTGGACAAGAGCGCGCCCTCGCAGAATGCCGGCGCACTTCCCACCCGCCCCTGGTCCATCAAAGCGAGCGGCCTGGTCAAAACCCCAAAGACCTTCGACATTGACACCCTGCTCAAACTTCGCCCGCTCGAAGACCGCACCTACCGCTTCCGCTGCGTCGAGGGCTGGAGCATGGTCGTGCCCTGGGTCGGCTACTCGCTCTCCGAACTGATCAAGGAGTGCGACCCCCTACCCAGCGCCAAGTTCGTCCAGTTCATCAGCTATTTCGACAAGAAAGTGGAGAAATGGCAGTCGCAAAGCCAGATTTTCTGGCCCTATTCCGAAGGCCTGCGCATGGACGAAGCCATGAATCCGCTGACCCTGCTCACCATGGGCCTCTACGGCGACGTGCTTCCCAACCAGGACGGCGCGCCTGTCCGCATCATCGTCCCCTGGAAATACGGCTTCAAATCCGCGAAGTCCATCGTCCAGATCAAATTCCTCGACAAACAACCTCCGACGACCTGGAACGATTTAGCTGCCAATGAGTACGGCTTCTACTCCAACGTCAATCCCAACGTAGACCATCCACGCTGGAGCCAGAAAACCGAACGCCGCATTGGCCAGCCCTTCTATGCCCAGCGCCACCCCACGCTGATGTTCAACGGCTACGGCGATTTCGTGGCCGCGATGTACAAAGGCATGGACCTGCGTAAGTATTACTAGCCGCCAACTCGCCCAACCATGAATAAACCTGCCCTGATCACCCTCAAAGTCCTGACCTGGATCGCCTGCCTCTACCCGCTGGCGATCCTGATCTATGGCGCTGTGACCAACAACCTCGGCCCCGACCCTACCGGCAGGATCGAATTCGCAACCGGCAACACAGCGTTGAATCTGCTGGTCATTTCGCTGGCGATAACGCCCCTGCGCCAGCTGTGGTCGCGTCTGAGCTGGCTGATTAAATTCCGCCGGCTGCTGGGCCTTTTCGCTTTCTTTTATGCCTCGATCCACCTGATGGCTTATGTTGGCCTCTACGCGTATTTCGATCCCAACACCATCGTGCAGGACATCGCCAAACGCCGCTTCATCACCGCCGGAGTGACGGCGTGGCTGCTGCTCGTTCCGCTGGCGCTGACATCAACGACTGGGTCAATCCGCCGTCTCGGAGGCAAGCGGTGGAACCAGCTTCACAAGCTCGTTTACGTCTCCGTCTGCCTGGGGCTGCTGCACTATTGGTGGCAGGTCAAGACTGGGGTGCTCGCGCCGCTGTGGATCACGCTTATCATGGCCGCGCTGTTCCTCGCGCGCCCGGTGCTCGGCTGGTGGAAAGCGAAGCGGGTGAAGACGCTTTCCGCGTGATATGGCTGATTCAGCCATTGGCTGAGAAAAACAGCGATCTATTCCTCAAAGAGGCTGACTTCGAGGTCGATTCTCTCTACTTCGACCTCAAATAGCTCGGCCACCGGCGCGAAACTGCGCCGATGCATCTCGGTAATCCCGAGGCGCAGGAGAGCTTCTTTATGTTCCGGCGTCGAATAGCCTTTGTTGTGCGCAAGGCCATAGCCGGGATACTGCTCGTCTAGCTCGCAGAGCAGCCGGTCGCGATGAACCTTGGCGACAACGCTGGCGGCGGCGATCGAAAAGCTGCGCGCGTCGCCCTGGACGATGGTGGTCTGGCGGCAGCCGGAGGCGGTGCAGAAGTCGATTTTCTGGTTGCCGTCGATGAGCAGATGATCGGGCTCCCAACCAGCGCGGCTGAGGCTTTCGACGGCGATCTTCATGGCCAGGCGCGAGGCTTGGAGGATGTTGATGCGGTCGATGGTGCGGACATCGACTTCGGCGACGGCCCAGGCTAGCGCGGTCTGGCGCACCAGCGTGTCGAAGCGTTCGCGATCGGCTTCGCAGAGTTTTTTGGAGTCGTTGAGGCCTTCGAGATCGGCGTCGTGGGGTAGTATGACGGCGGCTGCGACGACGGGGCCGAAGAGCGGACCGCGGCCGACCTCATCGACGCCGGCAATACGCAGCGATCCTTCGGCGCGGGCATGGCGCTCAAACTGCCAGCTACAAACCCACTCGCACTCGACGCTTTGCTGCTTCACTGCCGCCCTGGGAGCCATGATTTCAGTATAGAAAGCTTGTCAGGTGGATTGGTGAGCGGGAACGTTTGGGAATGTGGCGGATGTGGAAAAACGGGCACGAAAAACCCCGGCGGGATGCTGGGGCTTTTTCGAAAACGGGCTGGCGTGGAAGGAGTTAAGCCTTGTCGCGGGCGACTTCCTTCATGCGGGCTGCCTTGCCGCGGAGTCCGCGGATGTAGAAGAGCTTGGCGCGGCGAACACGGTAGCTGCGAACCTTCTCCACCTTGTCGACAACCTTGGAGTTGAAGGGGAAAATGCGCTCGACGCCCTGGCCAAAACTCATTTTGCGCACGGTGAAGCTGCCCTGGGGGCCATTCTTGATGGCGATGACGAGTCCTTCAAAGGCCTGAAGGCGCTCTTTGTCGCCTTCCTTGATCTTGACCTGGACGCGAACTTGGTCGCCGGCCTTGAACACCGGCAAATCGGTGCGCTTCAGCTTGTCGGCGAGGCGCTGCATTACGGGATGAATGGACATGGCTACTTTCCTGCTCGGCTGCGGATCACGCAAGACGATGGTTGAATTCAGAACCTTCAGTTTATCAGAGAATTCCTTCAAACGCCCCAATAGCCCGTCGTAACCGTAGAATTAGGGTCTCAAAAGACGGTAATAATCCGCCTAAGACCGCGAACCGAGACACGCATTTCACAAAGCCACCAAGCGATCAGGTCTCCGTCTTGGTAGCGCTTGTAGAGAGAGTGATTCCGAGCCTCTGCAAAATATACCTCTCACCCGGACGGCTGAGTAAGCTCCCAATCACAGTCAACCCGAAGCCGAAAAGGACAAGCCCAGGAGGAACGAGGAGCCCGATCCAGTCCTGATCATTTGGAGTACGGTGGCCTGAGATTAACTCACGACAAGTCGCGATGAAAATGACGCTGCCTACCGAGGCCGCAAAGCCAATCCAAGCAAGCATGAAAAGCTTGACCCACATTGCAATCGCGAAATAGCCCTCGATCCGAGTTCCACCGGGCTCAGGTCCGAATTGCGCATAGAAATGTCGAGCGAAGTCGTTGCGATAGAATCTCCGCTTCTGAATGCGGAAAGAGTCGAAACCGATCCGGCCAATGAGCGGGCGGTCGCCGCTAAATCTGGACATAGAAAAGGGCGACCATCGCTCTTCGTCCACTGAGTCGCGCAAGGCTTCGGCGACCTCCGTCGGACCTAGGAGTGTATCGGTCATAGCGATTCTGGGAGGATTGTAGGACGTGCCGCCTGAGCAGCGCGGCGCAGGGTCTGTTTGTCGGAGTGGGGCGTGCTGTACGATTGCATGCCTTTGAGTCGAGATTTCGGTTTGGAG
>Ga0302325_10011259_pt1 | contig 19287 bp, 18 predicted proteins | sample Palsa_T0_2_FD_201948 | JGI IMG/M metagenome (GOLD analysis project Ga0302325, IMG submission 201948) | Peat permafrost microbial communities from Stordalen Mire near Abisko, Sweden - Palsa_T0_2 | ecosystem: Environmental > Terrestrial > Soil > Palsa > Peat permafrost | place: Sweden: Abisko...
GAACACCGCGGTGTGGAGTGGCGGCTCGTTCATCTACGTGCCGCCGGGTGTGCACGTCGACATCCCGCTGCAGGCCTACTTCCGGATCAACACCGAGAACATGGGCCAGTTCGAGCGCACGCTGATCATCGTCGACGAGGGCGCCTACGTGCACTACGTCGAGGGTTGTACCGCACCGATCTACAAGTCGGATTCGCTGCACTCGGCGGTGGTCGAGATCATCGTCAAGCCGGGCGGCCGCTGTCGCTACACGACAATTCAAAACTGGTCGAACAACGTCTACAACCTGGTCACCAAGCGGGCCCGCGCCGAGGCGGGCGCCACCATGGAATGGGTCGACGGCAACATCGGGTCCAAGGTCACCATGAAATACCCCGCGGTCTGGATGACCGGCGAGTACGCCAAGGGTGAGGTGCTGTCGGTCGCGTTCGCCGGCGAGGGCCAGCATCAGGACACCGGCGCCAAGATGCTGCACCTGGCGCCCAACACATCGAGCAACATCGTGTCGAAGTCGGTCGCGCGTGGTGGTGGTCGCACCTCCTACCGCGGCCTGGTCCAGGTCAACAAGGGCTCGCACGGGTCGCGCTCCAGCGTGAAATGCGATGCGCTGCTGGTGGATACGATCAGCCGTAGCGACACCTACCCATATGTCGACATCCGTGAAGACGATGTCACGATGGGACACGAGGCCACCGTGTCCAAGGTCAGCGAAACCCAGTTGTTCTATCTGATGAGCCGCGGGCTGACCGAGGACGAAGCGATGGCGATGGTGGTTCGAGGGTTCGTCGAGCCGATCGCCAAAGAGCTGCCGATGGAGTACGCCCTCGAGCTCAACCGGCTGATCGAGCTGCAGATGGAGGGCTCCGTCGGATGACGGCCCAGGACGTGAGTTCAGCCGTCAAGGGATCTTCGCTTGCCGGGCTGAACAAGGGAGAGCTGTTCTCCTCGTTCGACGTCAACGCGTTCGAGGTGCCCGGCGGCCGCGACGAGATCTGGCGATTCACCCCGCTGCGGCGCCTGCACGGTCTGCACGACGGGTCGGCGCCGGCAACCGGCAGTGCGGCCATCACGGTCAGCGAACGCCCCGATGTGCGGGTGGAAAAGGCGCGTCGCGGCGACGAGCGACTCGGGCAGGGCGGTGTACCGGCCGACCGCGTCGCCGCGCAAGCTTTTTCGTCGTTCAACACGGCGACCGTCGTCACTGTCGCGCGCGATACAAAGACCGCCGAGCCGGTGGAGATCGCGATCGAGGGCCCCGGTGCGGGCGCGGTGGCTTACGGGCACCTGCAGGTGCGGGTTGAGGAACTTGCGGAGGCGGTCGTCGTCGTCGACCATCGCGGCAGCGGAACTTATGCCGACAACGTGGAATTCGTCGTCGACGACGCAGCCCGGCTCACGGTGGTGTGGATCGCCGACTGGGCCGACGACGCCGTCCACGTCAGCGCACACCACGCCCGGCTGGGCAAGGATGCGGTCTTGCGACACGTCGCGATCACGCTCGGCGGCGACGTGGTGCGCATGTCGGCCACAGCGCGTTTCGACGCACCCGGCGGCGACGCCGAGTTGCTCGGCTTGTACTTCGCAGACGACGGCCAGCACCTCGAGTCGCGGTTGCTGGTGGACCACGCCCAACCGGATTGCAAATCCAACGTGCTGTACAAGGGTGCGCTGCAAGGCGATCCGGAATCGACTCGGCCCGACGCCCACACGGTGTGGGTGGGCGACGTGTTGATCCGGGCCGCAGCCGCCGGCACCAACACCTTCGAGGTCAACCGCAATCTGGTGCTCACTGACGGCGCCCGCGCCGACTCGGTGCCCAACTTGGAGATCGAGACCGGCGAAATTGCCGGCGCCGGACACGCCAGTGCCACTGGGCGATTCGACGACGAGCAGCTGTTCTATCTGCGTGCCCGTGGAATCCCCGAAGAACAGGCCCGTCGATTGGTGGTACGGGGTTTCTTCAACGAGATCATCGCCAAGATCGCGGTCCCCGAGATACGCGAACGCTTGACCGCCGCCATCGAACACGAACTGGCTATCACGGAATCGAGAATTACCGCCTCATGACAACTCTGGAAATCAAGGACCTGCACGTCAGCGTCGAGAACTCAACCGACGGCGACGACATCGCCATCCTCAACGGGGTCAACCTGACGGTGCGCTCCGGCGAGACGCATGCGGTGATGGGCCCCAACGGGTCTGGCAAGTCAACCCTGTCCTACGCCATCGCCGGGCACCCGAAGTACCGGGTCACGTCGGGCTCCATCACGCTGGACGGGCAGAACGTGCTGGACATGAGCATCGACGAGCGTGCCCGCGCCGGCCTGTTTCTGGCCATGCAGTACCCCGTCGAGGTGCCCGGCGTGTCCATGTCGAACTTCTTGCGTTCGGCCGCGACTGCAATGCGCGGCGAGGCGCCCAAGCTGCGGCACTGGGTCAAAGAGGTCAAGGCCGCGATGAATGACCTGGACATCGACGCGGCGTTCGGCGAACGCAGTGTCAACGAAGGCTTTTCCGGCGGCGAGAAGAAACGCCACGAGATCCTGCAGTTAGGGCTGCTGAAACCCAAGATCGCGATTCTCGACGAGACCGACTCCGGTCTGGACGTCGACGCACTGCGGGTGGTCAGCGAGGGCGTCAACCGCTACGCCGAAGCCGAGCACGCCGGTGTCCTGCTGATCACGCACTACACCCGGATCCTGCGGTACATCCGTCCGCAGTTCGTGCATGTCTTCGTCGGGGGCCGGATCATCGAATCGGGCGGACCGGAGCTGGCCGACGAGCTCGAAGAAAACGGGTACGAGCGATTTTCCCAGACGGCCGCTTCGGGGGCCTGACATGACCATCTCTTTTGGTCGCACACACCTACTCGACGTCACCGCGATCCGAGCCGACTTCCCGATTCTCAAGCGCGTCATGCGGGGCGGAAATCAGCTGGCCTACCTGGATTCCGGAGCGACGTCGCAGCGTCCGGTGCAAGTCCTGGACGCCGAACGCGAATTCCTCACCACCTCCAACGGCGGCGTGCACCGCGGTGCGCATCAACTCATGGAAGAGGCCACCGACGCTTACGAGCAGGGCCGCGCCGACATCGCCAGCTTCGTCGGTGCCGAACCCGACGAGATGGTGTTCACCAAGAACGCCACCGAATCGCTCAACCTGGTGGCGTATGTTTTGGGGGACAGTCGCTTCGAACGTGCCGTCGGTCCGGGTGACGTCATCGTCACCACCGAGCTCGAGCACCACGCCAACCTCGTTCCGTGGCAGGAACTGGCCCGGCGTACCGGCGCTACGCTGCGCTGGTACGGCGTGACCGACGATGGCCGCATCGACCTGGACTCACTGCAGCTCGACGAGAACGTGAAAGTCGTTACTTTCAGCCATCACTCGAACGTCACCGGCGCGATCGCCCCGGTCGCCGAGCTGGTCGGGCGGGCCAAGGCCGTCGGTGCGTTGACAGTGCTGGACGCCTGCCAGTCGGTGCCGCATCAGCCGGTCGACTTCGGTGCTCTGGGTGTTGATTTCGGTGCCTTCTCCGGACATAAGATGTTGGGCCCCAACGGGATCGGTGTGCTCTACGGCCGCGGCGAGCTGTTCAGCGCGATGCCGCCGTTCATCACCGGCGGCTCGATGATCGAAACGGTCACCATGGAGGCCACCACCTATGCCGCGCCGCCGCAGCGTTTCGAGGCCGGCACCCCGATGACCTCGCAGGTCGTCGGGCTGGCCGCGGCCGCGCGCTATCTCGGTGCTCTCGGCATGGACGCGGTCGAAGCCCATGAGCGCGAGTTGGTGGCCGCCGCGATCGAAGGCCTGTCCGGAATCGACGCGGTCCGGGTGATCGGTCCTACGATTATGGAGAACCGCGGCTCCCCAGTGTCTTTCGTCGTCGACGGCGTGCATGCGCACGATGTCGGCCAGGTTCTCGACGACGACGGCGTCGCGGTCAGGGTGGGGCACCATTGCGCGCTGCCGCTGCACCGCCGGTTCGACGCCGCCGCTACCGCTCGCGCGTCGTTCGCGGTGTACAACACCCTCGACGAGGTCGAGCGTCTGGTCGCCGGCGTGCAACGCGCCCTGGACTTCTTCGAAAGAGCGTGAACCGTGCGTCTGGAGCAGATCTACCAGGACGTGATCCTCGATCACTACAAGCATCCGCAGCACCGCGGGCTGCGCGAGCCGTTCGGTGCGCAGGTCTATCACAAGAACCCGGTCTGTGGCGACGAGATCACCCTGCGGGTAGCGCTGTCCGATGACGGCGATCAGGTCACCGACGTCTCTTATGACGGGCAGGGCTGTTCGATCAGCCAGGCTGCCACCTCGGTGCTCACCGAGCAGGTGATCGGCCAAAGCGTCGGGCAGGCGTTGAAGACCGTCACCGCGTTCGCCGAGATGGTGTCGTCCCGCGGAAACATCGTCGGCGACGAGGATGTTCTGGGCGACGGGGTCGCGTTTGCCGGCGTCGCCAAATATCCGGCCCGGGTCAAATGCGCCCTACTTGGCTGGATGGCGTTCAAAGATGCACTGGCCCAAGCGGCCGACAATGTGGAAGAGGTCAGGGCATGAGTGAGACCGCAGCGCCGGACAACGAGTTGCTCGCCGACATCGAGGAGGCGATGCGTGATGTCGTCGACCCCGAGTTGGGCATCAACGTCGTCGACCTGGGATTGGTTTACGGCGTGAACCTCGAAGAGGCGGAAGAGGGGACCGTCGCGCTGGTCGACATGACGTTGACGTCGCCGGCCTGCCCGCTGACAGACGTCATCGAAGACCAATCGCGTAACGCGCTGATCGGCGCGGGTCTGGTCGACGAACTGCGGATCAACTGGGTATGGAATCCGCCGTGGGGACCGGATAAAATTACCGACGACGGTCGCGATCAACTTCGCGCGCTCGGCTTCACCGTCTGAATTGCGCGGCAAGGTTTCGTCGTCATCGCGTAAAAGTCGCGCGAGTCCGAACTCTCCCCCAGAATTGAGGGACCAGACTGAAAGGACTGCCCCAATGACCAAGAAACTGATGATGGTCGCGGCTTGCGCTGCGACTGTACTGCTGGGCAACGGCGTTGCCTACGCAGACCCGGCGCCGGCGCCTGAGCCCAACGGGCCGAAGTGTTGGGTCCAGAACGACGAAGGGCATCAGCAACTCACGCCATGCGGCTGGGCATACTCGGACCACTCGGGGTGGTATCAGGTTCCTTGGGGTTTCCGGGGCATGTGACGAGTCGTCTCCACGCCTGAACCGTCCGGACGGTTCAGGCTTGGAGACGCAGTGTTCATCTGTGCAAGATGTGAAACCGATCGGCCTTGGCTACGATCGTAATTGTGACGGATGCCGCGACAACCAATGAGTCCAAGCAGCAGGTAAATGGCGCGGCGCCGCACGTGGTCGTGATGTTCGGTGCCACAGGCGATTTAGCGCGACGCAAACTGCTGCCCGGCCTACTGCACCTTTCCAATTCTCACCTTGCTCCCAAGATCCGCGTCATCGGCACGTCGCTCGATGAGATCGACACCGACAGCTTCCGCGAGTTGGCGCGCAAAGCCTGCTGCGAGTTCCGCCGTCACGCGATCTCCGATGAACAGGTCGATGAGTTCATCGCCAACGTGACCTACGTGCCACAGGGTGTCGGCGGCCCGGCGGCGCTGGCTGCCGCGGTGGCCGAGCAGCGCGAATCGCTCGGTTGCGAGGCCGGATTGTTGCACTACTTGAGCGTGCCGCCGGCGGCGGTGATGCCCGTGATGGATGCGCTGCACAAGGCGAATCTTGTAGAGAACGCCCGCGTCATCATGGAAAAGCCGTTCGGTGTCGATCTGGACAGCGCCCGCAAGCTGAACGCTGCGATTCACGAGCGATTCGAGGAAGAACAGATCTTCCGGATCGATCACTTCCTCGGCAAAGAAGCCGCGCAGAACATCCTGGCTTTCCGATTCGCGAACGGATTGTTCGAACCGATCTGGAATCGAAACTTTATCGACCACATCCAGATCGACGTGCCCGAGCGGCTGACATGTGAGGGCCGAGCCCAGTTTTACAACGCCGTCGGGGCGTTCAAGGACATGGTGGTCACCCACCTGTTCCAGATTCTGGCGTTCGTCGCGATGGAACCGCCCACCGAGCTTGCCTCGGGGGCGATCAGCGACGAGAAAAACAAGGTATTCCGGTCGATGCGCCTGCTCAATCCCAGTGAGGTGGTGCGCGGCCAATACCGGGGTTACCGCGAGGAGCCCGGGGTGCCGGCGGAATCGGATACCGAAACGTTTGTCGCGCTCAAATGCGAGATCGACAACTGGCGCTGGGCGGGTGTCCCGTTCTTTCTGCGCACGGGCAAAGGCATGGCAGAGGGTCAACGCATCATCTCCATCGCGTTCCACGAGCCGCCGCGCAGCATGTTTCCGCCGGGATCCGGTGTGGGACAAAAGGGTCCGGATCACCTGACCTTTGATCTCGCCGATGTGTCGAGGGTGTCGCTGTCGTTTTACGGCAAGCGGCCCGGGCCCGGAATGAAGCTCGACAAGCTCAGCCTGCAGTTCACCATGGAGGAAAGCGGCCACGCCGCCGATGTGCTCGAGGCCTACGAACGTCTCATTCTCGACGCGATGCGCGGCGACCGGACGCTGTACAACACGGCGGAGGGCATCGAGCGGCTCTGGGAGGTCTCGGCGCCGTTGATCGAGGACCCGCCGCCGGTTCGCAGCTACGACCTCGACTCATGGGGCCCCAACGCGGTTCACCCGCTGATCGCCCCGCGGGCATGGCGGCTGCCGTTCGAACGTGGCTGGCGCGGCAAGAAGTAACGGCACGTCGGCGTTGGCTAGTGCCGGTGGTGCCGAGCACCCGGTTCCGGGCAGCTGCCGTTGTCGGCCTGTTGGACTGTGATCGCCTTTGCCTGTAGCGTGCCACCGCCGTCCGTGGTTCCATGCGCCGCAAGGCACTTGCCCTGGGTGAGCGCTTGTGCGTCGGCAATTGTCTGCTTCGTGTATTTGGTCGCGTCGGTGACGTTCACGGTGGTCTGAGATGAATTGCCGCTCGGATCAACGCTGTTCACGGTGATGGTGTTGCCTGCGACGGTTGTCACCTGGCCGTGCACTTGGTGATGCGGAGCCGGTGCGGCCGGCGGCGGCGTGGTGGCGGCGCCCGCCGGTCGGTTGGGCTGCGGGCACTGACCGTCGACGGCGGTGCTGACCCACACGGACCGAGCGGTGATTCCGGTGCCGCCCCTGGAGGCGCTCTGGTGATCGGGATGCACGCTGACGCAACTGCCCGCGGTGACATCGGTCAGCTGCGCCGGCGCGAGCTCGGCGACTTCCGTTGACGGCGTGAAGTCGACGGTCGCAGTCCCGGACCGCTGGCTGACCTGGATGGTATTACCCGACACCGAATCGATGAGCCCGCGCACCCAGTCGTTGCCCTTGCCCGACGCTGACGGCGACGAGGTGGGAGCGGCGCTGGTCGGGCCGGCTGAGGTGGGCTTTGCGTTGTTCGATGCGCCGCACGCTGCGACGGACAGCGCGGTGGCCCCGGTGACCGCGATGATCGCGAACCGGGAAAGGCGGGCGGTCGGGGAGGTGGCGTGCATCGGGGTCCTTTCGATCGTCGGCCGCGGAGCGCAGACCGGCTCTAGCAACGATTTTCACGATCGGCGTCGTCGCTGAGTGCAGACTGGTTCCCAGATGAGAGGGCGCTGTGCATCCGGCGTGCGGCTTTGGTTGTGCTGGGGCGGTGCCGAATTAGAGTTGTGCCATGTTCTGGCTGTGTAGGACGTGCGGTGTCGAGCACCGCACCGCGTCGGATGTGTGCGCGATTTGTGCCGATGAGCGGCAGTGGGTGCCGACCGAAGGTCAGTCGTGGGCGACGCCGGAGCAACTGGTCGCCGAAGGAATGCGATCGCAGGTCTCGGTCGTCGAGGACGGCCTCGTCGCGATCGGGAGTTCGCCCGCATTCGGGATCGGCCAACTGGGCAAGCTGGTGTGCAGCGACGCCGGAAACGTGTTGTGGGATCCGTCCGGCTTCGTCGACGACGACGCGGTCGCCGCGGTGGCCGACCGTGGGCCGGTCGTCGCGATTGTGGCCAGCCACCCGCATATGTACGGCGCGCAAGTCGACTGGAGCCGCCGACTCGGCGGGGTCCCGGTGTACGTCAACGCCGCAGACGCCGATTGGGTGATGCGCCCCGACCCGGTGATTCAGCAGTGGTCGGACACGTTGCGGCTGACGCCGTCGTTGACGGTGGTTCGGGTGGGCGGGCATTTTCCCGGCAGCGCGGTCGCCTGCTGGACCGAGGGCGCCGATGGCCGTGGCGTGCTGTTGGCCGGCGACACCATCTTTCCTAACCCCGACCGTCGGACGGTCGGGTTTCTGCGCAGCTATCCCAACCGCCTACCGCTGTCGGCCGCTGTGGTGCAGCGCATGGCCGATACGTTGGCTGGGTTGCGGTTCGACCGTATCTACGGCCTATTCGCCAACGCCATCGACACCGACGGCCACGCCGTGGTCCAGCGATCGGCGGCCCGCCACGCTGCCTGGGTCCGCGGCGACTATGACCACTTGACCTGACCACCTGACCCGCCTTCGGGGAACACCGCGGCACGTGCCTTCGTTGATCAGGGGGTGACTACCCAAGACCTCACCGCCGCCCAGTTCAACGAAACGATCAAAGACAACGACATCGTGCTGGTCGATTTCTGGGCGTCCTGGTGCGGACCGTGCCGCCAGTTCGCGCCCACGTTCGCCGCATCGGCGGACAAGCATCCCGACGTCGTACACGCCAAGGTGGACACCGAGGCCGAACAGGAACTCGCCGCGGCCGCGCAGATTCAGTCCATCCCCACGCTGATGGCATTCAAAAAGGGCAAGCTGGTCTTCAACCAGGCCGGTGCACTGCCGCCCGCCGCGTTGGAGAGCCTTGTTCAGCAGGTCAAGGATTTCGACGTCGAGGCGGCGACCACGGCGCACGACGGCGACCAGGCCTGAGCTAAGCCCGCATCACCGTCGGGCGGGTTAACGTTCAACGGTGAGCATGGTCCTTGTCGAACACCCGCGACCGAAGGTTGCGCTGGTCACTCTCAACCGGCCGGAGCGAATGAACTCCATGGCCTTCGATGTGATGGTCCCGCTGAAAGAGGCGCTGGAGCAGATCACCTACGACAATTCGGTACGGGTCGTGGTGTTGACCGGCGCGGGCAAAGGCTTCTCGTCGGGCGCCGACCACAAGTCTGCCGGTGATGTTCCCCACGTTGCGGGGCTGACCCGGCCCACCTATGCGCTGCGCTCCATGCAGATTCTCGACGATGTGATCCTGGCACTGCGCCGGCTGCACCAGCCGGTGATCGCGGCGGTCAACGGTGCCGCGATCGGCGGTGGGCTGTGCCTGGCGCTGGCCGCTGACATCCGCGTGGCGGCACGCGGAGCCTACTTCCGGGCCGCGGGCATCAACAACGGGCTGACCGCGAGCGAGCTGGGCCTGAGCTATCTTCTGCCGCGGGCCATCGGGTCGTCGCGAGCCTTCGAGATCATGCTGACCGGCCGCGATATCGACGCCGAGGAAGCCGAGCGGATCGGGCTGGTGTCGCGCCAGGTCCCCGAAGAGCAACTGTTGGACACCTGCTACGAGATTGCCGAGCGAATCGCCGCCTTCTCGCGGCCGGGCGTCGAGTTGACCAAGCGCACACTGTGGAGTGGACTGGACGCCGCTAGCCTGGAGGGGCACATGCAGGCCGAAGGTCTAGGGCAGCTCTTCGTCCGTCTGCTCACCGCCAACTTCGAAGAGGCGGTCGCCGCGCGAGCCGACAAACGGCCGCCGGTGTTCACCGACGACAAGTCATGACGTCCCGGACAATTCGCCAAGGAGAATCACCGTGATCACGGCCACGGACCTCGAGGTCCGCGCTGGTGCGCGCACGCTGCTTTCTGCCGACGGGCCGGCGCTGCGAATCCAGCCCGGTGATCGTGTCGGGCTGGTCGGGCGTAACGGCGCCGGCAAGACCACCACCATGCGCATCCTGGCGGGCGAGGGAGAGCCCTACGCGGGAACCGTGGTACGCACCGGCGAGGTCGGTTATCTGCCGCAAGATCCCAAAGAGGGCGACCTCGACATCCTCGCGCGCGACCGGGTGCTCTCCGCGCGGGGTCTGGACACCCTGCTCACGGACTTGGAAAAGCAGCAGGCGCTCATGGCCGAAGTTGCCGACGACGCCGCCCGCGATCGTGCGATCCGCCGCTACGGTCAGCTCGAGGAGCGCTTCGCCGCGCTCGGCGGCTACGGAGCCGAGAGCGAAGCGGGTCGGATCTGCGCGAGCCTCGGGTTGCCCGACCGAGTACTGACTCAGCAGTTGCGCACCCTGTCCGGGGGTCAGCGTCGTCGAGTTGAGTTGTCCCGGATCCTTTTTGCAGCCTCGGAAGGAGGGGCCGGGGCTTCAGGTTCTGGCACCACCCTCTTACTCGACGAGCCGACCAACCACCTCGACGCTGATTCGCTGGGGTGGCTGCGGGATTTCCTGCGCAACCACACCGGCGGCCTGGTGGTCATCAGCCACAACGTGGAGTTGTTGGCCGACGTCGTCAACCGCGTGTGGTTTCTCGACGCGGTGCGCGGCGAAGCCGACGTCTACAACATGGGTTGGCAGAAGTACCTCGACGCCCGCGCCACCGACGAGCAACGGCGCCGCCGCGAGCGCGCCAATGCAGAACGCAAGGCCACCGCACTGCGCGCCCAGGCCGCCAAGCTCGGCGCTAAGGCCACCAAAGCCGTTGCGGCGCAGAATATGCTGCGGCGCGCGGACCGGATGATGGCAGCGCTCGACGAGGAACGGGTGGCCGACAAGGTGGCCCGGATCAAGTTCCCCAACCCGGCGTCCTGTGGGCGCACGCCGCTGATGGCTTCCGGCCTGACAAAGACGTACGGCTCGCTGGAAATCTTCACCGGAGTGGATCTGGCCATCGACCGCGGCTCGCGGGTGGTGGTGCTCGGACTCAACGGCGCGGGCAAGACGACACTGCTGCGACTGCTGGCCGGCGTCGAGCAACCCGACGCCGGGGCTTTGGAGCCCGGACACGGTTTGAAAATTGGCTATTTCGCCCAGGAGCACGACACCCTGGACGATGCCGCGACGGTGTGGGAGAACATCCGGCACGCCGCGCCTGATTCCGGCGAGCAGGATCTGCGTGGCCTGCTGGGGGCGTTCATGTTCAGCGGCAGCCAACTCAAGCAGTCAGCCGGCACGCTGTCCGGCGGGGAGAAGACTCGGCTGGCGCTTGCCGGGTTGGTGGCCTCCACGGCCAACGTTCTTTTGCTCGACGAGCCGACGAACAATCTCGATCCGGCGTCCCGCGAGCAGGTGTTGGACGCGCTGCGTAGCTATGCCGGCGCGGTGGTACTTGTCACGCACGACCCCGGCGCCGCCGAAGCGCTCGACCCGCAACGCGTCGTGCTGCTGCCCGACGGAACCGAAGATCATTGGTCCGAGGAATACCGGGACCTAATCGAGTTGGCCTGACCGACTCGGCTCCACGGTGGCGCAGGCGATTTCGTCAAATCGGCCCACCGACCGGCCGGGGCTTCCTAATCTGTCTGCATCGGGGAGTCTGTTTCAACCGGGGGAGGGCATGTGACGAATTCGAAAAATCCGCGCGATCAGGTGCTGCGCGAGTTGCGCCGCGCTTACGAGGGCGGAGCCAGCATTCGCAAGTTGGTCGAGGCGACCGGCAGGTCGTACGGGTCGGTCCACAGCATGTTGCGCGAATCTGGCACCACCATGCGCAGCCGTGGCGGGCCCAACCACCGCACCCGAGTGGGCTAGCCCCGCGGCGGGCTAGCGCTGCCGTACCGAGCCCTCGACCAGATCGAGGACAGCGGTAAGTAACTGAGTGTCTTCGCCGGAGGCCACCTTGGCCACTAACCCGTCGAGCACCAGATCGAGGTAGCACTGCAACACGTCGCTGGGGATGTCGTCGCGTACTCGCCCGGCCAGCTTCTGCCGGCGCAGCCGGTCGATCGTTGCGGCCGCCAGTTCAGCGGAGCGTTGGGTCCATTCCCTGTTGAACGCCGGGTCGTGGCGCAGCTTGCGTGCAATCTCCAAACGTGTGGCGAGCCAGTCGAATTGGTCGGGCGCCGCCAGCATGTCGCGCATCACCTGGACTAGACCCTCGCGGGACGCGACTTCGGCCATTCGCTCGGCGTCCTCGTGCGCCAGCTCGAAAAACAGCGTGTCCTTGTCGCGGAAGTGATGGAATATCGCGCCCCGCGACAAGCCGATCGCCTGCTCGAGCCGGCGCACCGTGGCCCCGTCATAGCCGAATTCGGCGAAGCAGCGGCGGGCGCCGTCGAGGATCTGGCGGCGCCGGGCCGCCAGATGGTCTTCGCTGACCTTGGGCACTGTGTGCTCCGCTACGTCCTCGTGTGGCGACCCGCTGCGCCCGGCTGCGCCGCGCTTGCGATCGCCACTAGCTCGACCTGAGCATGTTGCGCAACACGTACTGCAAGATGCCGCCGTTGCGGTAGTAGTCGGCTTCGCCAGGGGTGTCGATGCGCACTACGGCGTCGAATTCAACGGCTTTACCGCCGTCTTTGGTTGCCTTGACGTGCACCGTCTTCGGCGTCTTGCCGGTGTTGAGGTCTTCGATGCCGGTGATGTCGAACACCTCGGTGCCGTCCAGGCCGAAGGACTCGGCGGACTTGCCCTCCGGGAACTGCAACGGGATCACGCCCATGCCGATCAGGTTGGACCGGTGGATGCGCTCGAACGACTCGGTGATCACCGCGCGCACACCCAACAGCGACGACCCCAACCCGGCCCAGTCTCGCGACGAGCCGGAACCGTACTCTTTGCCTCCGAGAACCACCAGCGGAATGTTTTGTGCCGCATAGTTTTGCGCCGCGTCGTAGATGAACGCCTGCGGAGCTTCCCCATTTTCATCGGACTGGGTGAAGTCGCGGGTATAGCCGCCCGAGACGTCGTCCAGCAGCAGGTTACGCAACCGGATGTTGGCGAAGGTGCCGCGAATCATCACCTCGTGGTTGCCGCGCCGCGAACCGAAGGAGTTGTAGTCCTTACGCGCCACCCCGTGCTCGTCGAGGTACTGCGCGGCAGGGGTTCCCGGCTTGATGCTGCTGGCGGGGGAGATGTGGTCGGTGGTCACCGAGTCGCCCAGTAGTGCAAGCACCCGCGCGCCGGTGATGTCGCCGACGGGTTCCGGATCGGCGGGCATGCCGTCGAAGTACGGCGGCTTGCGTACGTACGTCGAATGATCGGCCCACTCAAAGGTGTTGCCGCTCGGTGTCGGCAGATTGCGCCACCGCTCGTCGCCCTTGAACACATCGGCGTAGTTGTCGACAAACATCTCCCGGTTTATCGCCGAGGCGATGGTGTCGGAGACATCCTTCTGCGACGGCCAGATGTCTTTGAGAAAGACGTCGTTACCGTCTTTATCCTGGCCGAGTGGCTGCGATTCGAAGTCGAAGTCCATCGTTCCGGCGAGCGCGTAGGCGATCACCAGCGGCGGCGACGCCAGGTAGTTCATCTTCACGTCGGGGTTGATGCGGCCCTCGAAGTTCCGGTTACCTGACAGCACCGCTGACACCGAAAGGTCGTTGTCGTTGACCGCTTTTGAGACATCGTCGGGCAGGGGGCCGGAGTTGCCGATGCAGGTGGTGCAGCCGTAGCCAACCAGATAGAAGCCGAGCTTCTCCAGATACGGCCAGAGGCCTGACCTGTCGTAGTAGTCGTTGACCACTTGCGAGCCCGGCGCCATCGTGGTCTTCACCCACGGCTTTGAGGTCAATCCCTTTTCGACGGCATTGCGGGCCAGCAGCGCGGCGCCAAGCATCACCTCGGGATTGGAGGTGTTGGTACACGACGTGATCGCGGCGATCACCACCGCGCCATGGTCGAGCACGAATTCGCCGAGTTCGTCGGATTTAACCCGAACAGGTTTGCTTACTCGGCCCTCCGAGTGCGCGGCAGCCGAGTACACCGCAGGGATCTCGTCGGCGTGGCCGTTGGACACTTCACCCGGGTCGCTTGCCGGGAAAGACTCGTCGACCACCTCGTCCAGCTTGGAGTAGTCCTGCTTACCGGGGTCGTCGCCGCAGTAGTCGGGAATGATCTTGCGGAAGGTGGACTTGGCTTCCGACAGCGCGATTCGGTCTTGAGGACGCTTTGGTCCGGCGATCGACGGAACCACATCGGACAGGTCGAGCTCGAGGTACTCCGAGAACACCGGCTCGTGCTCGGGGTCGTGCCACAGGCCTTGTTCTTTGGCGTAGGCCTCGACCAATGCCAGCTGTTCGTCGGAGCGGCCAGTGAACTTCAAGTAGTCGATGGTTTCTTCATCGATCGGGAAAATAGCTGCGGTGGAACCGAATTCGGGACTCATGTTGCCCAGGGTGGCGCGGTTGGCCAACGGCACCTGGGCAACCCCGTCGCCGTAGAATTCGACGAACTTGCCGACAACGCCGTGCTTGCGCAGCAACTCGGTCACGGTCAGCACGACGTCAGTGGCGGTGACGGCCGGCTGAATCTCACCGGTCAGCTTGAATCCGACGACCCGCGGGATCAGCATCGACACCGGCTGGCCGAGCATCGCGGCCTCGGCTTCGATGCCACCGACACCCCAGCCCAGAACACCGAGGCCGTTGACCATCGTGGTGTGCGAGTCGGTGCCGACGCAGGTGTCGGGGTAGGCCAATCCGTCGCGTGCCATCACGACGCTGGCCAGGTATTCGATGTTGACCTGATGCACGATGCCGGTGCCCGGCGGCACTACCTTGAAGTCGTCGAATGCGCCTTGGCCCCAACGGAGGAACTGGTAACGCTCGCCATTGCGCTGGTACTCGATCTCGACGTTGCGCTCGAATGCGTCCGCGGTGCCGAACAGGTCGGCGATCACCGAGTGGTCGATCACCAAGTCGGCCGGCGCCAGCGGGTTCACCTTGTCGGGATTGCCGCCCAGGTCGCCGACTGCCTCGCGCATGGTGGCGAGGTCGACGATGCATGGCACACCCGTGAAGTCCTGCATGACAACGCGCGCGGGGGTGTACTGGATTTCGATGCTGGGCTGCGCCTTGGGGTCCCAGTGGGCGATCGACTCGATGTGATCTTTGGTGATGTTGCTGCCGTCTTCGTTGCGCAGCAGATTCTCGGCGAGCACCTTCAAGCTGTAGGGAAGTTTCTCCGTACCCGGAACCGCGTCTAACCGATAGATCTGGTAACTGTCCCCGCCAACCTCCAGGGTGTCGCGGGCTCCGAACGAATTCACCGAATCTTTGCTGGTCACATCAACTCCCGTATTTGGTTCTGCTCGCCGACGGGCCGTGTCGACTGGCCGTGTCAGTCTAACAGTACGCTTGTCCTGCATTCGGCCGGGCTTGAACAATTCACCTAATCTGGGCGGTCACCTGCTGTAACGCATGCGTCGCGAGGCGGTACGTTTGCAACCGTGACCACCCTGCATGCGCCGCTCTACATACCGGGCGAGATCTGCGGCACCGTCGGTGCCGGTCCGGCGAGCACGCCCGACGAATGCCTGGCGATCGTCCAAGGGCAGGTCGCCGCCGCGAACATCAGCGCGCCGTCGGCCGTCGCGCCGGAGTTACTTCAGGTCGTCAAGCAGGCCCACGACGAGGGCATTGATCTCAAGATCGTCGTGCTGGACCACAATCCGCCGAACGACACTCCGTTGCGTGACATCGCGACGGTGGTCGGTTCCCAACACCCCGACGCCACCGTGCTGGCGCTCAGCCCGAACTACGTCGGCAGCTACAGCACCAAATTCCCCCGCGCCACCCTGGAGATCGGCGAAGACAATGCCAAGACCGGTAACGCGGTGGTCTCGGCGGAGAATTTTCTGCATCAACTCAATACGCCGCAGTTTCCCTGGACTGCTTTCACAATCGTGCTGCTCAGTGGCGTATTAGCCGCAGTAATCGGAACTCGATTCGTCCAGCGGCGGGCCAGCCGGTCAGCAACGTCGCACGAGGTGGATGAGGCGGCTCCGAAAGGCGCTGACCACGGCGCCTAACACGCCGTATTCGCCGTGTGTCGCATAGCGCCGACACCGACACCGCCGCGACGGGCAAATGAGTGATGTCACCATAAGGTCACAGTTGTCGAAAGAACAAGCTTGTAATTTGTGACTAAAGTTTCAACTGGGTCTGATGTGGCTTACGGTGCAAAGGATGCATTTGGTTTAAATCGTGCTTCCAGTAATTGCTGGGGGCTCGAATTTCCAGCGCCGGCCTGCACTCTTGAGCCAAGGAGACCCGAGTCGAATGACACGCAACCGCAGCGGCTCGTTCGCCCGCCGGATGAGTCCGGCGATGCTCAGCGTTGCCGTGTTGCTGTGCACTCCTGGTCTGGCTACCGCGGATCCGGGTGCTGCCCCCGACACCGTGGCCAAATTGATCGCCGACGTCGCCGAAGCCAACCAGCATCTGCAGGACCTGGGCGGGCAGATCCAGGCCGAAGAAGAAGGTGTCAATAAGGCTCTGGTCGACGTGGAAACGGCGCGCGACAACGCTGGGGCCGCTCAACACGAGGTCGAGACCAGCCGGCATGCGGTCAATGATGCCGACGGCGCAATAACAGCCGCCCAGAAGCGTTTCGACCGTTTTGCGGTCGCCACTTACGTCAACGGTCCGTCCGACAGTTATCTCACGGCGGCCAGCCCTGACGACATGATCGCGACCGCCGCCGCGGGCCAAACGCTGGCCGTCAGCTCGCGGCAGGTCATGGACAATTTGCAACGGGCCCGCACCGAGCAGGTGAATAAGGAGTCGGCGGCCCGGTTGGCCAAGCAGAACGCGGATAAGGCGGTGGCCGACGCCCAATCCAGTCAGAACGCAGCGGTGGCCACGCTGACGGACACGCACCGCAAGTTCGGTGAACAGCAGCAGGAGATCACCCGCCTGGCCGACTTGCGTAACGCGGCCCAGGCCAGACTTGACGCCGCCCGCAACTGGTCGGCATCCGCGGGCGGACCGGCTGCCAGGGGCCAGGTGGCCCCAATATCCGGGCCATCAGGGTCCGGCGACAGGTGGGATCCGGCGGCGCCCGGCTCGCCCAGCCGGCCCCAGGGCAACGGCGGCCAATGGGCCGGCGAATGGGATCCAACGCTGCCGGCGGTGCCGAGTGCCAACGTCCCCGGTGACCCCATCGCGATCCTCAACAAGGTGCTGGGCATCTCGGCGACGTCATCAGAAGTCACCTCCAACATGGGCCGCAGCTTCCTGCAGCAGATCGGCCTGGCTCCCACACCTTCAGGTTTCACCAACGGCCGCATTCCCCGGGTCTACGGACGGCAGGCGTCGGAGTATGTGATTCGCCGCGGGATGTCGCAGATGGGCGTGCCCTACTCGTGGGGTGGCGGCACCGCCGCCGGACCGGGCAAGGGCATCGGCTCGGGGTCCGGCACCACCGGCTTCGACTGCTCCGGCCTGATCCTGTACTCCTTTGCCGGCGTGGGCATCAAGCTGCCGCACTACTCGGGAGCGCAATACGACTTGGGGCGCAAGATCCCGTCGTCGCAGATGCGCCGCGGCGACGTGATTTTCTACGGCCCCGGCGGTAGCCAGCACGTCACGCTGTACCTCGGCCAGGGGCAGATGCTCGAGGCGCCCGATGTGGGGTTGAAGGTTCGGGTCGCGCCCGTCCGCACCAGCGGCATGACGCCTTATGTAGTCCGCTACATCGAATACTGACGTGTGAAGGGACTTATGCGCCGCGCGTTTGTCAAAATACGTCGGGCCAGGGTGGTCTCGTCGATGGCGGTTGCGCTCGGTCTGTTGATCGGTCTGGCGGTCCCGGCCGATGCCGAGGACGGTCAGTGGGATCCCACCTTGCCGCCTACCATCAGCGCCGGGGCACCGGGAGACCCGGTGGCGATCGCCAACCAGTCGCTGCAGGCCACTGCCAGTGCTACTCAGAGCACGCTTGATCTCGGTCGACAGTTCCTCGGCGGCCTCGGAATCAACCTGGGCGGCAGTAGCAGCACCAGCACCAGTCCTGGCAAGATTCCGCGGGTCTACGGCCGGCAGGCGGCCGAATACGCCATTCGCCGGGGGTCGTCGCAGATGGGCGTGCCCTATTCGTGGGGCGGTGGCACGCCCAACGGCCCCAGCAAAGGTATCGACTCCGGCGCCAACATCGTCGGCTTCGACTGCTCGGGGTTGGTTCGGTACAGCTTTGCCGGGGTAGGCGTACTCCTACCGAGGTTTTCGGGTGATCAGTACAACGCAGGCCGGCACATACCGCCGTCCCAAGCCAAACGCGGCGACCTCATCTTCTACGGTCCGAACGGCGGCCAGCACGTCACCATCTACCTGGGCAACGGCCAGATGCTCGAAGCGTCGGGCAGCGCGGGCAAGGTAACCGTCAGCGCGGTGCGGAAATCCGGCATGACTCCATTTCTGACCCGGATTGTCGAGTATTGAGCCGAGGCCCGCATCGTCACAGACGGGTCTACGTCGACGGATTGCTGGTCGCCTGGAATAGTTGATGCAAGGGCACGCCGCTGCCCCGTGACGTTCGTCGCGCTAGAAGTCGTTCTAACGAGCCGTAGAGGCCGAGTCGTGGAGGGTATTCGATGACATCAGCAGGCGGGCCGCCCCCGGGCGCCAGCGCTTACTCGGGTCCGGGTGGCTCCTCGACTGCCCCCGCGCACGCGGCGCCGGGCAGCGGTACGGGGCTGGCTGCTGAGGTGCAAACCCTGGAACGAGCGATCTTCGAGGTCAAGCGGATCATCGTGGGCCAGGACCAGCTCGTCGAGCGCATGCTCGTGGGCCTGCTGTCCAAGGGCCACGTGCTGCTCGAGGGTGTCCCCGGTGTGGCCAAGACGTTGGCCGTAGAAACGTTCGCCAAGGTGGTCGGCGGGAAGTTCGCGCGCATCCAGTTCACCCCCGACCTGGTGCCGACCGACATCATCGGTACCCGGATCTACCGACAGGGCAAAGAGGAGTTCGACACCGAGCTCGGCCCGGTCGACGCCAACTTCTTGCTCGCCGACGAGATCAACCGTGCGCCGGCCAAAGTACAGTCGGCACTTCTGGAGGTCATGCAGGAACGCAAGGTGTCCATCGGCGGCAAGACGTTCCCGCTGCCCACGCCGTTCCTGGTGATGGCCACCCAGAACCCCATCGAGCACGAGGGCGTCTACCCGTTGCCGGAGGCGCAGCGGGACCGCTTCCTATTCAAGGTCAACGTCGGCTACCCCTCGCCCGAGGAAGAGCGCGAGATCATCTACCGGATGGGTGTCAAGCCGCCGGAGCCCAAGCAAATCCTGAACACCGGTGAC
>Ga0302325_10011260_pt1 | contig 19284 bp, 16 predicted proteins | sample Palsa_T0_2_FD_201948 | JGI IMG/M metagenome (GOLD analysis project Ga0302325, IMG submission 201948) | Peat permafrost microbial communities from Stordalen Mire near Abisko, Sweden - Palsa_T0_2 | ecosystem: Environmental > Terrestrial > Soil > Palsa > Peat permafrost | place: Sweden: Abisko...
GAAGCCGCCGGGGCGCAATCGCTGGAAGCCTGCATGGCCTCGAGCATCACCCAGGCACGTGAAGGCACGCTGTATCTCATGTGCGGTGGAAAACCGGAGGCCTTTGCCCGGGCCAGGCCGGTGCTGGAAAAACTGAGCGCTTCCCTGCGTTTTATCGGGCCGACCGGTTCGGCGGCCAAGGTCAAGGCGCTCGTCAACATGGTCATGAATATCAACACCGCCGGGCTGGCGGAAGGCCTCGGGCTGGCCAGTGCGCTCGGACTCGATCTCACCGTGATCCGCGAAGTCTTTGGCCAGACTGGCGCCGCTTCGCGGGTCCTGGTCACCGACGGCGAGGATATGCAGAACCGCGATCACGCCTGCTTCTTCAGCGCCGCGCACGCGGCCAAGGACAGCGGGATCGCCTTGCAACTCGCGCGCAGCGAAGGCCTGGAACTGCCACTCGCCGAGGCGACCAAGGCCCAGTACGACAAAATGGTCTTCGAGGGACTCGGGAACCTCGACAAATCGGGCATCGCCGAGCTGACCTTCAAGGGCCGCCATCTGGGCGTTTGAATTGCGTATTGAGGCTGGCGGACAGGTGCTTTGGGGCTATCCTTGCTGCTATCCGATGAAGCGGCGCCATTTTCCCAACATTCCCGCCCTCACCGTGATCGTGCTGATCATGGTCTTGGGGATGGGATTGTCTTCGGCCAAAGGACCTGCGCCGCCGGCGCCGCCAAAACCGCCCAAGCCGCCCAATTCCCATGACAATGCCGCGGAGCTTCAGCTTCGGGAACGGGCGGCGGCGCAACAGCATCTCCTCGAAGAGAAAGCGGCCGCCACGGCGCACGAGCATCTCTTGCAAACAACGGCCGCCAGCGCGGAGCATCATCTGCTCGAGCAGCGTGCCGCGACCAGCGCGCACTCGCATCTGCTGCTGAGCATCGCCGCCGACGCCGCGGCCCGGCATCATTTGCTGACGGCGGTCGCCGCGGCCGCGCACGAGCATTTGCTCCGCATCCGCACGGCCCAGGCCGCGCACGAGCATCTGCTCCTGATGGAAGTGGCTGCCGCTTCCCACCATCATCTGCTCCTCGCGGCGGCCGCGGCGGCGCACGAGCACTTGCTGCTGGAGGAGGCCGCCAAGGCCGCCCATGCGCACCTGTTGCTGGCGGAAGCCATGGCCTCCGCGAAACACCACCTTCTGCTCATCGCCGGCAGCGCGGCCCATCACCATCTCCTGATTGAGGAAAGGGCGGCTGCGGCGGGACATCATTTGCTCGTCGCGGCACACGCTGCCGCGGCCCATCACCTCCTGCTCACCGAGGCTGCCTCCGCGGCGCATCATCTCCTGCTGAGCGCATCCGCGTCCGCGCACCATCACCTTCTGCTGGAAGCATCCGCCGCGGCCGCGCATCACCTGCTGAGCGTCCACGAAGCCGCCGCGCACGCGCACCTGCTCCTCGAGGCCACGGCGGCGTCCGCGCATCATTTGCTGACCACGGCGGCGACCAGCGCGCACCATCATCTGCTCGAAGAAGCGACCGCGTCGTCGGCGCATCATCTCCTTTTGGAGCACGCGATCGACGACGATGCGCACCACCACCTGCTGCTGATGGCCGCGGAAAGCGACCGCGCCCATCTGTTGCTGGCCGCGGCGACCAATGCCCATCACTTTCTCCTCCTCGAGCACGCCGCGGTGGCGCAGCAGCAATTGCTCTCTCGCGAAAACGCCTTCTCCGCGCAGGAGCACCTCCTCACCAATCACGAACAGTCCAGCGGCGCGCCGCAGCGCCTTTCGCTGGAGTCTTCGGCGGCGGCCCAGCAACAGCACCATCTGCTGCTCCTCCACTACACCAGCACCCAGCAGCAATTGCTCCTCCAGGAGGAGGAGAAGACCGCTCAGCAGCTCTTGCTTCAGGCCGCGAAAAGGGGTCCGCTTCCCGCCACCACACCGGTTCCGGCCGGCGTCGATGCCACCGCGCCGGTGACGGCGACCAACCCGCAGCCGGTGGTCCACTAGTGGCGTGAATCGCGCCGTTTTCCTGGACCGCGATGGAGTGATCAATCGCCCGGTGGTCCGCGACGGGAAACCGTATCCGCCGGCAACTCTGGCGGAGTTTGCCTTGCTGCCCGGCGTCGAGGAGGCGTGTGCGAAATTGAAGAAAGCGGGCTGGCTGCTGGTGGTGGCGACGAACCAACCGGATGTCGGCCGGGGCACGCAGCGTCGCGAGGAAGTCGAGGCCATGCACGCCGCCATGTGCGCCCGGCTGCCGATCGATCGCGTGGAAGTCTGTTATGATCCCGGGCAGGGACAGCCCTCGGAATTTCGCAAGCCCGCCCCGGGCATGCTCCTGCGCGCCGCGCACGAACTCGGCATTGATCTCCAGCAGAGCTGGATGATCGGCGACCGCTGGCGCGACATCGACTGCGGCGCCGCCGCCGGCTGCCGCACCATTTTCATCGACTACGGCTACGACGAAAAACTGCGCGCCCCGCCGGACTTTCGCGTGGGAAGCTTGCTGGAAGCGAGCTCGATCCTGCTCGCCTCGCCTTAGCGCCTTGCCGCTTCAAGGTGCATGTGGTAGCAATCAACGATTTATGAAAGCGCGCGTCCGCGAATTGCTGCAAGCAAGCCCGTTTGTTCCGTTCATTATCTGCATGGCGGATGGCAAGGAATACCGCATCGACCATCCCGATTTCGTCCTCGCCGCGTCCAGCGACGTGCCGCAGATTACCATCGAAGAACCGGATGGCAGCATGCATTTCCTTTCCGCTTTGCTGGTGACCAGCCTTGAGCGCGCTGGGGGAGCAGCGCATTCGCAGGCCGCTTGACTCACCGATCAGGTGCGATCTCCCTCAGCCGGGCGAAGACCTCCTCTGCCGGGACGGCTGGCGTTTCACCGGAATCGTAACGCGCGATGCGACGCGCAATCTCCGCTTCCCACGCGGCATCCGCCCCCGGCTCTGGTTTTGGCTCGACACTCACGAGCAGACGGTAGGCCAGCACCATCCGCTGATCGGGCGGAAGCGAGAGAGCGTCATGCGAGATTAACTCCAGCGTTTGAGGCATGCCGGACGATAGAATAATGGCGAACGTCTGTCGAACCGGAATGCGCTGGTGGTGCTATTTGCCCGCCGGTGTGTCGCCCCCCGCGGTCGGGTTGGCCGTGCCCTCGACTTCCTTCGCGAAGCCCTGAATGCGGTTTCGTTCCAAAGTCATGTCCCGCGTCTCCGGACCGAGGCGGATACCGGTGCGCCGCGCGGCGCCGCGTGTCTCGATGATCTCATTGCCGGCCAGCGCGATCGATTCCGTGCCGCCTTGGATATCCACGGCCACGCCGTCTTCGCCGCCGTTGTCGATCAGGCGGTTGTTTTCAATGCGATTGCGGTTGCCGGTAAAGTCCTTGCCCCGTTCCGGACGGAAAAGCACGGCGTGCTGTTTGCTCCCGCTGACTTCATTGTCGCGCACGAGATTGTCCGTGTCGTGATGGCCGATGGAGATGCCGATGCGGTTGCCCTCGACGTGGTTCTTTTCCGCAATCCCCTGCCGGATACCCCAGCAGAAGAAAATGCCGATGTCGTTTCCGGCGATGCGATTGCCGCGGATGACGGTGCGCTGCGACCCGGAACCCGGATGCAATCCCAGCCCGGCGTGTCCTTCGCTCACGCAATTTTCGACGAGCACGTCGTGACAGATTTGCCAACTGATGCCGTCGCCGTTGTAATTTCGCGCCGTCACGCCGCGGATGCCCACCCGATTGCACTCCTGGAGAAAAATGCAGCCGGCGTAATTGCCGTCGAGGTTGGCATTGTGCGCGCGGTTGCCGTCGAGCACGAGATTCTCGATGGCGATGTCGGCGATGTTTTCCCCGGAGATAAGCGGGAAGAGCGTCGAGACGGTGGCGCCCCCGCGACGCCAGAAATTCTTGCGCAGGCCCTGGTCGAGCTTGAAGCGATTGCCCGTGCGGGCGACCAGCGTGCGCTTGACGATGTTTTCCTCACCGTGGTCGTCCTTGGTGCGCAGGCAAACGCCGTCGCCCAGCGCGAAACCCGTGGCGTCCGCGAGCGTAATCTCCTGGTCAAACCAATCGCTGTCTTCCGCGAGCGCGCTCGTCACCGACGGTTCTTTGAACAGAATCGTGTCCGGCCCGCTGCCGATCAGCCGCACTTTGGATTGCAAATAGATCGCGTTGCGCAGGCGGTACGTGCCGGGCAGGATCGTCACGGTGCCGCCGCCAAAGCGTGCGACATAGTCCACGGCCGCCTGAATGGCTTTCTCGTCCGTGCCTCGAATCCCGCCGTCCGTCGCGCCCACCGTGACGTTGAGGCGCTGGCTCCAGGCGGGCTCGACCACATCGTCACCCAGCGTCGCGCGCGGGGCTGCCGCGGGCGTCGCTTCCGCGGCACGAAGCGCCAGCGAACCCATGGCGAGAATGAGCGCGGCGAAGCTGGCAGGGGCGGTTCTCATGGGGCGGAGAGTACCTTAGCCCGACGCAGGACGGAAGGCCATCCTGCCAACCCCCAATTTCCCGGCCCCTTTGGGATTATACGATTGGGCGATCGGTGTGCTCCCGTCCCCCGCCATCGCGCCTTGAAGATCGTCCAAAGGACTGATACGCCATTTAGCCAACGGAGAGTTCTTCCCCCTAAAAAATGAACCGCCTCACCCGCCGCCAATTTCTCCAATCCTCTCTTTCCGCCGGGGCCGTGGCGCTCGCGCCCTGGACGGCCGCCGCGGATTCCTCGTCGGAACTGCGGATCGCTCCGTTTCGTTTTGAGGTGACGCCGCCGGTGGGACACCCGCTCTGCGGTGGATGGATCAAGCCGGTGGCGGCCGTGGACGATGGCCTGGAAGCAATCGGCTTTGTGCTGCTCGGCGCCGGCCAACCCATCGTCGTTTGCGCCGTCGACTGGACCGGTATCCTCAACGAGGCGCACGTGGCCTGGCGGACCGCGCTGGCGGAGGCCGCGGGCACCACGCCCGATCGCGTCGCGGTGCAGTGCGTGCACCAGCACGACGCTCCCTTTGTCTGCCTCTACGCGGAGAAGCTGGTCGCGGAACAGCAGGATGGTTTGCAGGTCGTGGAAGTGGACTTTTTCCAGGCCTGCCTGGATCGCGCCCGCGCCGCCGTGAAAGCGGCCCTGCCCAAGGCCCGTCCCGTCACCCATGTCGCGCGGGGTGAAGGGCCTGTGGAAATGGTGGCGTCCAACCGCCGCGTGGCGATCGGTCCCGATGGGAAGATCACGAAAATGCGCGGGAGCGCCTGCCGCGACGCGGAATTGATCGCCCTGCCCGAGGGCTTGATCGATCCGCTGCTCAAGACGCTCGCCTTCTACGATGGCCCCGAGAAGATCCTGGCCTGCCATTATTACGCCACTCACCCCATGAGCTATTATGGCGGTGGCCGTGTGAGCAGCGATTTCGTCGGCCTCGCGCGCAAGCAGCGGCAGAAGGACGAACCCGGGTGTACGCACATCTATTTTACCGGGGGCGCGGGGAACATCGCCGCGGGCAAATACAACGACGGAACGCCCGCGGCCCGTGTGCAATTGACGCAGCGCATGTATGCCGGGCTCGTCCTTTCGGAGCGGGAACTGAAGCCGCAGCCCATCGGCAAAGTATCGTGGAAGACGCACGAGATTTTACCGCCGACCAACCCGGTCTGGAATGCCGACAAACTCCGCGAGATGCTCGCCAACAAGAAGAACGTCCCCGCCAATCGCATTCGTCCCGCGATGGTCCTGAGCTGGATGCAGCGCGTGGAAAACAAGACGCCGATCGTCCTCAGTGCGCTGGAGATGGACGGCATCACCATGCTCCATCTCCCCGCGGAATGCTTCGTCGAATACCAGCTCCGCGCGCAGCAATTGCAACCCGGCCGATTCATCGCGACCGCGGCCTACGGTGATGGCGGGCCGTGGTACATCCCGGTGAAAGAAGCGTATCCGCAAGGCGGCTACGAAGTGAGCGTCGCGAATTGCTCCGACGCGGTCGACGCCATCATCACCCAGGGCCTGCAAAAATTGCTTGGCGTCTAGCAGCGACGGCGTCCTGTCCACTCATCCCCCCCATGATGAATTCACCGATTCCACCAGGACCAGCGATCCGCACCGCGGCCCCGCGCGTCGAGGTCGCCTGGTTCTCCGCCCTGTGCAGCGACGACTATGAATTCCTCGGCGTGCCCGACGGCGCGTTGCGCAGCAGCTTCGAGCACTGCTCACACATCGTCCGGCGCGCCGACCAGCTCGGCTATCAAAACATCCTCATGCCCTCCGGATGGGCCAGCGGCCAGGAAACCCTCCCGTTTTCCGCGGCCATGGCGGTGCTCACCAAGCAGATCCATCATCTCGTCGCGGTGCGCATGGGGGAAATCCATCCTCCGATGCTCGCGCGGCACCTGGCCACGCTCGATCACCTGCTCGGGGGCCGGCTCACGGTGAATATCATTTCCTCCGACCTGCCCGGCGCCCGCGAGGATTCGCCGGTGCGCTATGCCCGTTCGCGCGAGGTCATCGAAATTCTCCGGCAATGCTGGGCCCAGCCCGAGTTGCACTATCGAGGAAAATTTTACCAGCTCGACCTGCCGACCACCGATCCGGCCAAGCCGTATCAGCAAAATGGCGGACCGCTGCTCTACTTCGGCGGCATCTCGCCCGATGCCGTCCAGCTCTGCGCGGAGCACTGCGACGTTTTCCTTATGTGGCCGGAAACCGAGGAGCGCCTGAGCGAATCCATGCATCTGGTGGCGAACAAGGGCGCCGCGCTCGGACGCGCCCTGGACTTTGGCCTGCGCATCCACGTGGTCGTGCGCGAGACCGAAGCCGAAGCGCGCGCCGCCGCCGTGCGCATGCTCTCGCGGCTGGACGCCGCCAAGGGCGCCGAGATCAAGGCCCGCGCGCAGGATCATCAATCCGCCGGCGTCAAACGGCAGGACGAACTGCGCGCCCAGGCGAAGGACGATTACATCGAGGAACACGTCTGGAGCGGGATTGGCCGCGCGCGCAGCGGTTGCGGCAGCGCCATCGTGGGCGACCCGGACCAGGTTTACGCCAAACTCCAGCGCTACATCGCCATGGGCATCCGCGCGTTCATTTTCTCGGGCTATCCGCATCTGGCCGAGTGCGAACTCTTCGCGCGCTACGTGCTGCCGCGTCTGGAGACTTGCAAACTCAGTGAAGTGCAAGGCCGCAAGCCAGCCGCCACACCCGCCACGCCGCTGACCACCGCTCCGCGCAAATGACGCCTGTCCGTTGCGCGCTCATCGGTTTCGGGGCCTGGGGCAGCCATCACGCGCGCGCCATCGTCGAGTCGCCGCGCGCCGAACTGGCCGCCATCGCGGCGCGTTCGGAAAAAAGCCAGGCCGCCGCGCGCGAGGCGCATCCGGGTGTGCGCGTGGTGGGCGATTACCGCGAATTGCTCGCCGACGCTTCCATCGAGATGGTCGATGCCGTGCTCCCTAGCCACCTGCACCATTCGATCGGCCTCGAAGTGCTCCGGGCGGGCAAACATCTGCTCATGGAAAAGCCCATGGCGCTGAATGAAGCCGAGTGCGACGACCTCGTCCGCGCTGCGCGCGAACGCGGTTTGCGCCTCGCCGTCGGACACGAATTCCGGCTCTCCTCGCTCTGGGGCAAAGCCCGGCAAATGATCGACGCCGGAGCCATCGGCGACCCGCAATACGCGCTGATCGAGCTGTGGCGCCGGCCGTACCGTCTTGGCGCGGGAGGCTGGCGCTACGACATCACCCGCGTCGGCAATTGGATCCTCGAGGAGCCGATCCATTTCTTCGACCTCGCGCGCTGGTACTTCGCCGCCGCCGGCGATCCGGTGAGCGTCTTCGCCCGGGCCAACTCGAAGCAGCCCGGTCACCCGGAATTGCAGGACAATTTTTCCGCCATCGTCAATTTCCCCGGCGGCTCTTACGCCGTCATTTCGCAGACCTTGAGCGCGTTTGAGCATCACCAGGTCGTGAAAGTCACCGGCACACGCGGCGCGCTGTGGGCGAGTTGGAGCGGCGCGCTCGACCGCACCTTTCATCCGACCTATTCGCTGAAACATTTCGATGGAGAAACCGTGCGCGACGTTCCCATTGAACGGCCGACCGGCGAGGTCTTCGAGCTGGTGGACGAAATCAACGCCGTCGCCGCGTCCGTGCGCGACGGCACGCCGCTGCCCGCGAGCGGCGAGGATGGCCGCTGGTCCGTGGCCATGTGCCTGCGAGCGCAGGAATCGGTGGATACGGGAAAGCCGGTGACTTTTCAGAAATGACGAATGACGAATGACGAATGACGAATGACGAATGACGAATGACGAAGGCCTAATGATCGGCTCGTGGGGACCGAGCACAGTTCTCGCGTTTGGGAAAGCAGGCTATATCTCGACCCGCGCCTGCGCTGTCACTTCGTCATTCCTTCGACATTAGACATTAGACATTCGTCATTCGTCATTGCCCCCACGCCCTCCGTGACAAGCACGCCCCTCACCACACCCCCCACCCCCAAGTGGTATCAAGGCGTGACCCGCTACCAATGGCTGGTCGTGCTCATCGCCTCCGTGGGCTGGGTCTTCGACGCCTTCGAGGGGCAGCTCTTCAACATCCAGCGCAACCCGATGCTTGCCGAGATCCTGCACGTCGCGCCGAATCATCCGGACGTCCTCCGCTGGGGCGACATCTTCCTGGGCATATTTCTCGTGGGCGGCGCGTTTGGCGGCATCCTTTTTGGCTGGCTCGGCGACCGCTGGGGACGCAAGCCCACGATGGTCCTCACCATCCTTTTCTACTCCGTTTTCTCCGGCTTCACCTATTTCGCCACCTCCCTCTGGCACGTCGGCGTGCTGCGATTCCTCGTGGCCATGGGCGTGGGCGGCGAATGGGCGGTGGCCGCGGCGCTCGTCGCCGAAGCCGTGGCGCCGCACGCCCGCGCGCATATGTCGGGCTTCTTCCACGCGACGAGCATCATCGGCACGTTTATCGCCGCGTGGGTCGGCCTGGCCACGGGCGCCAATTGGCGCGTGACCTTCCTCGTCGGCATCATCCCATCGCTGCTCGTCGTCTGGGTGCGCGCGCGGGTCGAAGAACCCGAGTCGTGGCACCGCGCGAAAGCGAAGGCGGCCGCCGGTGAGGGCACGCGGCTCGGCAGCTTTCGCGATCTGTTCGGCCATCCGCGCTGGGCGCGGCACGCCATCTTCGGGACCCTGCTCGCCACCGCCGGCCTCGCCACTTTCTGGGCCGTGGTCGTCGCCGGCCAGGACCTGGCCAAGGATTTTCTCCTCCGCCACGGCGTCGCCGCGGCCGAGGCCGCCGCGCGCGCCAAATTCGCCTACGGCAATATCCAGGTGATCGGCGGTGGGCTCGGGATGGTGGCCTTCGGGCCGTTGGCCGTGCGGCTCGGACGCCGCCCCACCTTCGTCCTTTACCACGTCGCCGCGCTGATCTTCGTCCCGCTCACTTGTTTCGCTCCCAGCACCTACGGCATGCTCCTCGCCTTGCTGCCGGTGTATGGCTTCTTCACCCTCGGCATTCACGCCGGCTACGCGGTCTATTTTCCGGAACTGTTCCCGAACCATCTGCGCTCGACCGGCACCGGCTTTTGCTTCAACGGTGCCCGGCTGCTGGCCTCACCGATGCTGGTTTTCTCCGGCTGGCTCAAAGCGCTTCCTGGCATGGACCTGCGCACCGCCATCAGCCTCATGGCCGGCGTGCTCCTCTTCGGCCTGGTCTTCATCTGTTTTCTCCCGGAAACCAAGGGTCAGCCGCTGCCGGAGTAGCCCGGCGCGGAGGCAGGATCAAAAAAGCTGTCACCCTGAGCGATGTGGAGCGAAGGGCCTCTGACTTCCGGGGCGCGGAGATGGTGGGTGCGACTCGCGCTGCTCCGGACCACCTCCGCCCCCGGGCGTTGGAGATCCCTCGACAAGCTCGGGATGACAGCGTTTGTTTTTTGAACCGCCGCGGGCACCGCCTGACAGCGCCCGTCCTCTCCGGCGTGCCTGGTGGCGCTGGCGGTGGCGTGGCGGCAGGCCTGTTCGGTTCCGGCGTCGCCTCGTCGGTAACAGCATAGGTGACGCTCTTCACCCCCGCGGCTGCCAATACGTCCATCACAGCCTTGACCCGTTGGTAACTGACCCGGCGGTCGACCTGGAGAATGACTTGCTGCGGGTTGCGGTCCTTGACCACGCTCTCGATCGAACTATCCGGCACCGTGCGGTCGTCGACGTGGACCGCCCCGTCCGATTTCACGATCAACCGGAGCGTGTTGGCCGGATCAAACGACCCCGCCGAGCGCTTCGCCTGGGGCGTGTGGACCGTTGAATTCGTGAGCGTGGCCACGGCGTGCACGCCCATCCAAACGAAGGAAATGGCAAGGAACAGATTGACCAGAAAAATGGCCGTCGCAGCGATGAGCGCGGTGTGCGATTCGTCCGGGGCCAGTCTCCTCTCCACACGAGAATGAACGATGCGCATGGAATGAACTCGGGAGTGCCGCGGAGTGTGGTATCAGGTCGTGCGCCGGAAAGCGACCGTCGCTTATTCCACAGGCCCGTGGCCGGGCCGGAACGCTACTGGCTCGATTTTTCGGCCGGAAGGTACCCGAGCGAGACCAGAAACTTGTCCGCCTCGGCAAGTGTCTCGGCGTACTTGGGGTTGTTGAAGAAGCCGTGCGACTGGCCTTCGTAACCGACCAGTTCGCAGCGGTTGCCTTTCTTCTTCATTTCCGCGGCAAAGGCTTCGACGGTGGCGTACGGCACCGTGGTATCCGCGCGGCCGTGCAGGATGAGCGTCGGCGGCAGATGCTCGCTCACGTGGTGGAGGGGCGAGATCGCCTCCGGTTCGCAGCCGAGACGCTCGGTGTCAAAATTCTTCGCGTAATTCGGATCCTCCAGGCCGGGAAAAGGCGCGAAGACGAGGGCGGGATTGAACAGGACCAACGCATTCGGCACCGCGCTGATGCTCGTGTCTTCACCGGTTTCGTCCAGGCCCGGCAGGGTCGCGGTCGCGGCGGCGAGATGGCCGCCGGCGGAACCGCCCGCGGCAACGATCCGATTCGGGTCGATCCCGAGCCGGTCCGCATTTTTTCGGATCCAGCGCACGCACGATTTGGCGTCGGCCACGCAGGCGCTCGGTTTTACGTGCTGCCGTGAGGCCACGCGATAGTCGGCGGTCATCGCGACCATGCCGCGCTCGGCAAAGTGCCGGCATTGGCGCTCGAATTGGGACGGCGATCCGTTGGTCCACCCGCCGCCGAAAAAGAAGACAATGGCCGGGTGTTTCACCCCAAGCGCGGCCTTCTCGACCGGCCAAAAGATCCACACCTTCAGTGCGGCGCCGTCGACTTCCTTGTAAGTTTCGATGTCCGCGCCCTCGATGGAGGGCGGGTAGGTAAAGGGGTGTGGTGGCGGTGGTGGTGTCGCTCGCGCAGGTGTTGTTGGCGCAGGATCGGCAGCGAGAACGGAGACACTGCATAGGGCCAGCGCAAGGAGAAGAGGGGAGCGTTTCATTTGAAGTTTGGAAATTCCGTCATCATTCGTCATTCGCCCTTCGTCATTGCCCAAGTCAGTCCGGCTTGTGCGCCGGCGGATTGCGCGTGCCAGCGCCGGTGAATGCGGGCGGAATGAGTTGTTTGTTCCACTCCTCCAGCTCCGTGGCCAGGTTCTTGGCCGCCTCGGGCTGGCTGGCGGACAGGTCTTTGCTCTCGCCGATGTCATTGGCGAGATCGTAGGTTTCATCCGGGTTTTTGCCGTTGCGAACCAATTTCGACGCATGGTCGCGCACCGCGAGCCTGGCGTCCGAGCGCCAGAAGAGTTGCTCGTGTGGCGTGCCGGTCTTCTCGCCTTTCAGGAACGGCAGCAGGTTGACGCTGTCATACTTTTTGTCCGCCGGCAGCGGCACCCCGGCGACGGCCAGCGTCGTGGCCATGACGTCCAGGGAACAAACCGGCTGATGGTACTTTTGCCCGGCGGGAAGAGTCCCGGGCCAGCTCACCACAAAGGGAACGCGGATGCCGCCCTCGTAGACGCTGCCTTTGCCATCGCGCAGCGGAGTATTCTGCGAGCCATTGCCCAGAGCCCCGATCGGGCCGCCGTTGTCGCTGAAGAAAAAGACCAGGGTCCGCTGTTCCTGGCCGGTCGCCTTGACGGCCGCGAGGATGTCGCCCACCGCGTCGTCCAGCAGGCTGACTTGCGCCGCGTATCCCCGCCGCTTGGGATCGGCGATGCTGGCAAATCTCGCCAAGCGCTCGGGGGTCGGCTGGATCGGGGTATGCGGGGCGTTGAAGGCCGTGTAGAGGAACCACGGCTCGGTTTTGTGCCGCGTCACGAAATCCGCGCCCTCGTGACCGAAGGCGATGGTGAGATGCTCCTTCACGTCCACCGGCTGGCCATTGCGCTCGATGGGCACCAAGTACTCCTTGGCAATATCCGGCGTCCAGTTCTGGTACTGGTGTCCGCCGCCGATGAATCCGAAGGTCTCCATGAAGCCGCGGTTTTCCGGATGATGCGCCGGCGTCGCGCCGAGGTGCCATTTGCCGATCCAGCCGGTCACGTATCCGGCCGGGACCAGATACTGCGGAATGATTTTCTCCGTCAGCGGCAGCCCTTCGGTGGCGTCCTTCGGATCGTAGAAAGGATTGTGCTCATGCCCGAAGCGCTGCTGATAGCGACCGGTCATCAATCCCGCGCGCGTCGGGCTGCAATACGGATGGGAGACGTATCCATCCGTGCACTGCAAACCGGAAGCCGCGAGCCGGTCGAGGTTCGGCGTGGGGATGTCCGTGCAGCCCTGAAAACCGACATCGGCATAGCCGTGGTCGTCGGAGACGATCAGGAGGATGTTGGGCTTCTGCGGGGTTTCCGAACGCGCGACGGCGATAGCCGCCAGGAGAGCGATGAACGAAAGGAGGATTCCGCGAAAATGGGGGAAGTGCATGATGTCGAGGGGAGAATGCTCAGTGTCTTTAACCCGCCTTTGAGTGGGCAGTTTGAAGATTTCACGAGGACCGGGAATTCTCCCGATGCCGGCCTCGGCGCCATTGGCACGAATGCAGCTTTTACAGAGAGTACCATGAACTCGCTTTCCGCCCTGAATGTCAGAATCTACGCCGATGGCGCCGATAAGGCCGGCATGCTCGAGCTTTATCGCAATCCGCTCATCCAGGGGATGACCACAAACCCGACGCTAATGAAGAAGGCGGGGATCACCGATTACGAGGCCTTTGCCAAGGACGTGCTGGAGACGGTGACGAGCAAGCCCATTTCGTTCGAGGTCTTTGCCGACGATTTCAAGGAAATGCGCCGGCAGGCCCTGCGTATCCGCGACTGGCAGGACAATGTGTATGTCAAAATCCCTGTCCTGAATCCCGCCGGTGAGTCCTCCGTGGATCTGATCCACGACCTGGCGCGCGAGGGCGTGAAGCTGAACGTGACGGCGATCCTTTCCGAGCGGCAGATCGAGCAAGTCGCCGCGGCCCTGGAGCCGGGCGTGGCTTCCGTAGTGTCGGTTTTCGCCGGGCGCATTGCCGATACCGGCCGCGATCCGATGCCGGTGATGCGGGCGGCGCACGCGATTCTGCACGGCCAGCCGAAGGCGGAACTGCTCTGGGCAAGCGTGCGCGAGGTTTACAATATCTTCCAGGCCGAGGAGGCCAGGGTGCACATCGTCACCGTGCCGCACGACATTCTCCACAAGGCCATCAGCATGTGTGGCCGCGATCTCACTGCCCTCTCGCTCGACACGGTGCAAATGTTCGACCGCGACGCCAAGGCCGCGGGTTTCACCCTCGCGACCGGCCCGCAGCAACTCGCCGAAATGGTGGCCGCCGCCATGCGGCACGCGGCGTAAGCGGTTCCTCCGATTTCTTGAGCGACGAAGGAAGAGAGGCCCGCGAATTGCCCCCTTTGCGCCTTGGGTCCCGCGCCTGCGGGACGGACTCGGCTACGCGAATAGCGCGAATCAAAGCTCCCTCTATTCGAGTCATTCGAGTGATCCGCGGGCCTCTCTTTTTTGTGTGTTTAGTGTATTGCCCCATTGCTCCATGGGCGTCTCGCCGCGCTTCGGCTTCGTGGACATCCCCTTTGGTTGCAGCGAAGCCGCCTCATGTCACCAGTGTGATTCGCAGGCCGCTCAAGTGCCAGCCGGCGGGAGTTGGGGTTTGGCCGGAGGAGCGGCGAGTTCATCCCTGAGCCCGAGGATTTGCTGGTCATTCGGCCGCAGGGCCAGCGCCTTTTCCACTTCCGCCCGGGCGTCTTCGATCTTGCCGTCTTCCTTCAAAGTGAGAGCCAAAAGGTAATGGGTCTTCGCATCGTCCGGATCGGCCTCAATCGCCATGGCAAAAAACTTCTCCGCGGGCGGCAGGTATTTCTCGTACCTGGCGATGATCCCGAGATTGACGAGCGCACCGGCGTGGCGCGGGTTTAGGCCGAGCGCGAGCCGATAGAGCCCTTTGGCCCGCAGTCGGTCCGCGCTCTGAGTCTTCTCATCGGCCGACGCCTGGCCGGCGCGCGCCAGCCACATGTTCCCCAGCGCAAAGTCGATTTCCGCGTTGGTGGTCACGTACCGGTAAGCCGTCTCAAGATTTCGCTGGGCGCGGTTGAGGGCACTTTCCGCGGCGTCGAAGTCCTTGGCGCTCTGCTCGATTTGGGCCGCCTTGGTTGCCCGGATCCCGGCCTTGTAATGGTCCAGCGACCAAAGACCGATATCGTCGGGTGGAATGGAGACAAACCACGCGGCGCCCGCACAGAGGGCCACGTAGGTCACCGCGCCACCCCAGCGCCCCGACGAGAGGTTTTCCCAAAAAGTCCAGAGGCCCGCCACCCCCAGGATCATGAGACCAGGGACGGCCGCCAGCCGGTAACGTTCGGTCACGAACACTGGCATGAGGGCGCACATGTGCAGCACCACGGCCGCGACGACCCAGCCCGCCTTGGGAAACCGGCGCAGGGTGGGGAATAGTCCCGCCAGACCCAGCGCCGCGACGAATCCGAACGTCAGACCCGGCAGCAGCACGCCTTCATCGCGCAGGAGCTTGATAATGCTGAGGTCGTCGTACTGGTAGGCATTCCAGAAATTCCCAAATTTGACGCCTATGAGTCTCATCCATGCGGAAAAATGCGTTGAAATGTAGTCGTTCGCCTTCGCGGTCCAATATTTCGAGACCTCGGCGCGGGTCAATTTTCGGTCGGCGCCCGCCTCGGCCAGGGTGATGGAATCCTTCAGAAGCCCTTCCTGGGTCGCGCGGATGCCTGGGGGCATCTTCGGATAGCCCGTGGCCGTGGGGTTGTTCCCGATCCAGAAGTTGATCCCGCTGTGGGCCGAGAGCATCACCGGCTCGTGGGCGATGAAATAGTTGTGAATCCAGGCTGGCGAAGCACCGGCGTAAAGTCCCGCGACGAGCACAGCGATGGCCCCCGCGATTTTCGGCCAGCGGATGGACCACGGCCGCCCCCTGGCCACGCTTTTGAACATGGCCGCGACCAGCAGCGGGACGGCGAAAAGAATCGTCGCCACCATCATCGCGACGACCCCGCAGAAAACACCCAAAGCGAGCCATGGATTCCACCACGAGGCTTCGCGTGTTTTCACCGCGAACCACAGGCATAAATAATAGGCAAAGACCAGCCAGATCGTCGGCATCAGGACCGTGGAAAAGGCTTGCGCGGGCGTGAAGAATGTCCAGGCCAGCGCCGCGCCGATGCCGATGATATCAGGCATCCGCGGCGGGATGGCCCCTTTTCCACTCTCCGCGACGCCGGCAAAAATCTCGCGCGAGATTTTCCACAGAAGCACGCTGATCCCGGCATCGAGCAGCGCTTGCAGGAAGCCGACCGAAAAAGGATCGAACTGACGCATCAGCGTGAAGATCAGCGCAAGGAGGTAGGCGTAGCCCGGCAGGCCGTAGAAAGCCCGGTGATCGGTCCATTGACCGTGCGCGATGCGGAGCGCCCAGTCGGTGTAGAACTTCATGTCATCGCCTTCGGGAAGAAAATCCAACGAATAAGAAAAGCTCCTCAAAACAAAGAGTTGGACGGTAAACGTCACGACGAAGAGCAGCACCCCGGGCGAGGACAGAAGAGTACGGCGGGGCGGAATCGGAGCAGACATGCGGGGGAGGGGGTGGAATTCTGAAGGTTTACTCCAGGACGACGGATGATCGGCACCGTTCCCAAAGATTTATGGAATTTATGGAATACGTGGCATTACGGTTGCTATATAGAGGCTCAACAAGCGCGGCAAATCCGCCGCTCTCACTTAGCATCACAAACAACCGAACTCATACACAATCCTATGTTGCAGAAACTAACCAAAAATCGCGGGGGCTTTACCCTCGTGGAAATCATGATCGTGGTGGCCATTATCGCCCTTCTCGCGGCGATCGCGGTCCCGAACTTCCTGCGCGCTCGCAAGCGTTCGCAAGCGACCCGCTGCCTGGAAGACCTCCGTATTATCGACTCCGCGAACGACCAGTACGCGATCGAGAACAATAAGACCAGCGGCGCGACCGTCCAGTGGACCGACGTCCAGTCCTACCTGAAGACCGGCTCGGTGCTCTACATGTCCAACGGCACCGATCTCTTTGGCAACTTCTACGGCTCCAGCGGGAGCTTCTCGGTGGACAACCTGCCGAAGCTCAGTTCGACGACCTACAGCAAGCTCTCGGACGTGGCTCCGCTGACCTTCTGGTCCCCGTACTATCCCTGAGCCTCGCTTCAGCTAGCGTAGTTTCGACTTTTCAGCCGCCCGCCTCGCGTAGGCCGGGCGGCTGAATGCTTTTCGGCGTGAACGAGCGTTTAAACGATCCCGACCACCCCGTTTTTTGAAAATTTCTAGAAATGTCAAAATACGTGGCATCACGACTGCTCTATAAACCTCCCAAAACCGGCGGCCACAGCCGCGGGTCTATTCACGTCACAAACAACCGAAATCATATAAATCCTATGTTGCAGAAACTAACCAAAAATCGCGGGGGCTTCACCCTCGTGGAAATCATGATCGTGGTGGCCATTATCGCCCTGCTCGCGGCGATCGCCGTCCCGAACTTCCTGCGCGCTCGCAAGCGTTCGCAAGCGACCCGCTGCCTGGAAGACCTCCGTATTATCGACTCCGCGGACGACCAGTACGCGATCGAGAACAACAAGACCAGCGGCGCGACCATCCAGTGGACCGACGTCCAGTCCTACCTGAAGACCGGCTCGGTGCTCTACATGTCCAACGGCACCGATCTCTTTGGCAACTTCTACGGCTCCAGCGGGAGCTTCTCCGTGGACAACCTGCCGAAGCTCAGCTCGACGACCTACAGCAAGCTCTCGGACGTGGCTCCGCTGACCTTCTGGTCCCCGTACTATCCCTGAACTCGCTTCAGCTAGCGTAGTTTCGAATTCTCAGCCGCCCCGCCTCCCGTAGGCCGGGCGGCTGAATGCTTTTTTGGGGGAATGGGGTTGGGCGGCGGGAACAGAGGGTGCCTAAAACCGGCAGGTCGTGACGAGGCGCCATGGCTCTCCCTGGAGCCACCTGGCAACGCCGCCGGTCCTTGGTGGAACACACGCGATGGATAAGACGCCGTGCGAATCATGGTACGGTGCCGGCGCTGTCCAGCGAGTGTTCCTGATCGATCTGCCGCTGAATTCTCCCGCGAACTCAACCGTTGAAATCGCCGGGCTTGGTTTCGGTCGCGACTCCACTACCCGGTTTGGAGGATCTGGTGGCGTATCAGGTCAAACCGGCTCGGGCGTGTCACTGGGCTGGCGTCGCAACATGATCGCCAGGCAGGCTATACGCCCGTTTCGTCGGAGCTCGGGATACGTGAAAAGGCGGACAAATTCGCAATAATGAGTATAAAATCTGTTAAAACTGAGAAGAAGATATTTAATCCTGCGAATAATAAACTTCGTGAATTTTATTCCGAGAATGCCGCATTACTACGTATTTTCTATTCTGATATCACCGGTGATACTCTGTCAACCGGTCAGCAAATTGAGAATTTCATTTACTTGATTTTGAGAGCCTTAACGGAGCACGGCAGCGCAATTGCTAATTACCATAATTAGCTCGGGTCACTAACGACCCGGCCCAAACTCAAACAATAAACACAGACTAACTCAATCCTATGTTGCAGAAACTCAATAATCGTCGCGGGGGCTTCACCCTCGTGGAAATCATGATCGTGGTGGCCATTATCGCCCTTCTCGCGGCGATCGCGGTCCCGAACTTCCTGCGCGCTCGTAAGCGCTCCCAGGCGACCCGGTGCTTGGAAGACCTCCGCATCATCGACTCCGCCCAGGACCAGTATGCCATTGAAAATAACAAGGGCACCGGCGACACCGTCGGCTGGACCGACATCCAGAACTACTTGAAGACGGGCTCCGTGCTCTACAATTCCGGTGGCGCTGACCTCTTCAACGATGCCTACACCTTCGGCTCGGTCGATACCCTGCCCAAGCTCAGCTCGACGACCTTCAGCAAGCTCTCGGACGTGGCGCCGAGCGACTTCTGGTCGCCCTACTATCCCTGATCCCTTCACGATCTAGGACTTTCCTCAGCCGCCTTCCTGCTCCGCGGGATGGCGGCTGAGCCGTTTTTACCGGACGGCAACTCCCGTCAGAGTGGCGCAACCGTCCCGGTGGCGATCGTCAGAATCGCCATTGGGCCGGGTGCGCCGCTGTACCACCAAACCGGACCCCTCCGAAGGGAGCCTTTTTTCAAACGAGTTCGCAGGGCTGGGCACCCGGCTAGCTTAGGTAACCCGTCTTTCCTCTCCTCCGTGTGCTCCGTTCCCGATTTTCAATTCTGATCCTGCATTTGCAAAATGGCTGCCGCTGAAGCCCCTAAATCCTCCCTGGACCGTGTCGTTCGCTGTCTCGTCCGGCCTTGGATCGCTTTGCTGGTCTGTCTTGCCGCGGGCTTTATGGTCTATGCGCCCGCCTTGCGCGGAGACTTGATTTGGGACGACTTCTACCTCGTTCGGGAAAACCCCTTCTTTCGCAGCCCGGTTTTCGGCTTGGAGGTTTTCCGCCATTACCTCTTTTTCGATTCGTTTTCCACCTACTACCGCCCGGTGCAAAACTGGTCGTACATGCTCGATTACTGGATGTGGCGCGGCAATCCTCTCGGGTACCATTGCACCAACATCCTCATCCACAGCCTCAGCGGATACTTGTTGTTTCTCCTGCTGCGGCGCTTGCTGCCGGCACTTGCTCCGCGCCTCACGGCCGACGCCCCGACTCGGGTGGAATTTGTCGCCCTGCTCGTAGCGTTGGCCTGGACGGTCCATCCCGTCCACAATGCGGCGGTCGCTTATATTTCGGGCCGG